>Ga0214923_10002683_pt1 | contig 23293 bp, 22 predicted proteins | sample LL1510_MetaG_FD_177993 | JGI IMG/M metagenome (GOLD analysis project Ga0214923, IMG submission 177993) | Freshwater microbial communities from Lake Lanier, Atlanta, Georgia, United States - LL-1510 | ecosystem: Environmental > Aquatic > Freshwater > Lake | place: USA: Georgia | collected...
GAGCGACGTTATTAACAACGTTGAAGATCAGTTCATTGAGCAAGTAAATGAATTTGTAACTCCAGAACCTAAAACAGAGGCTTTTGACAAGTCTTATACGGAAGAGGATCTTCGTAAGGTTCGTGAACAGGAAAAATCAAAACTTTACCCTCAAATTGAAAAACTAAAAGAAGAACTTGATCTCATTAAAAAAGAAAAAGAAGCCGAACAAGAAAGACTAGCAGCTATAGAAGCTGAAAAAGCTGAACAAGCTAAGAAGAAGCAAGAAGAGGAAATTGACGTTCGCGATCTACTTTCGATCAAAGAACAAGAATTTGCATCTCAGCTTCAAGCAGAACGTGAAGAACGCGAAAAGGCATTTGCACTCTTAGAGGCGGAACGTCGATTTGGCGAACTTCAGAACTACCGTTCTTCTCGCATTGAGCAAGAACGAGACAACATCATTCCTGAACTAATCGATTTAGTTACTGGTGAGACACCAGATGAAATTGAATCGAGTATTGCAGGACTTAAGGAACGTTCATCACGTATCCTTGAATCAGCGCAACAGGCGTTATCGTCTGCACGGCGTGAAATGACAGGGAGCCGCGTAACGGTTCCCGCATCAGGACCCCTGGACACTAATTCGGAAAACCAATCGTTTACGGCAGAGCAAATTGCCTCCATGTCGATGAGCGAATTCGCTAAAAACCGTGCGAGACTGCTTGGTCAAGCAGCCTCAGAACGCGGACAGGGTCTATTTAGCTAGAAATAGCAAAATCCCACTCAATTATTCTACTTTAAGGAGTAAGACGACATGGCAGCAGCCATTACCGGTACCGGCAATCTCGCCGCATCCCCAACAGCGTACTCTGGTGCTAACAGCCAGCTGACGCAATCAATCCAGACAATCTGGTCAAAGGAAATCCTTTTCCAGTCAATGCCGATTCTTCGCTTTGAGCAGTTCGCTGTAAAGAAGACCGAACTTGGTGTTGCTCCTGGTCTCCAGATCAACTTCATGCGTTACAACAACCTCGGCAGTGCAGCGCCACTTGTTGAAGGCGTTCGCATGTCAACTAACGCACTAACCGCACAGCAGTTCTCAATCACTGTTGCTGAGCACGGTTACGGCATTGCAGTTTCAGAGCTTCTTCTGAATGCATCATTTGATGACGTTATGGCTTCTGCTTCACGTCTTCTTGGTCGTAACATGGCTCTGTACCTTGATGGACAGTCACGCGATACCCTTATGGCAGCTTCTTCAGCTATCTACGGTGAAGACGTCTCAGGCATCGCAGGCACCACTAACTGGTACGGCTACGGCACTCAGGTTGATACAACGCAGGCTAACAAGCGTGCACAGATGACAGGTAAGTTCTACATGAGTCCTCACACTGTTAAGGACGCTGTAGAAACCCTTGCAACCAAGAACATCCCAAGATTGGGCGAAACTTACGTTGCATTCGTTCATCCTCACCAGAGCCGTCGTCTACGCGACAATCCTGAATTCATCGAAGTAACGAAGTACGCCGCTCCAGGTAACTTCATGCTTGGTGAAATCGGTCGTTTGTACGACACCGTATTCATCGAAACAACTCAGGTTGTTAAGACTCCAGGCGGTGCTGGTTCAGGTTACACTACTGATTCAGCAACTGTTCCAACCGGTTACTCAACCGGCGGTGGTTACATCACACCAACAACCACAAAGGGTGACGGCGCTAGCGATCGTTACACCGCTATTGTTATTGGTGACAACGCATTCGGTCACGCTATCTCACTTCCTGTGGAATTGCGTGATGGTGGTATCCTAGACTTCGGTCGTGAGCATGCACTTGCATGGTACTCGATCTACGGTTTGGGACTAATCACCGATCAGTCAGTTGTTCTTGTAGAGACCAACTAACAAACTTGTTGGGTGGGGGCCAGCTTCGGCTGGCCGCCCACCTGATCTTACACTACAAATATCGAGATATTCATTAGGAGAATACATAATGGCTACCAAAGCTAAGCACGGTGACGTAACAGGCCGTCAAAGAGAAGAACTAATCAAGGAGCAGGCTGCAGAGCAGGTTCGTCGATCAGATGAACTAACAATGGCTTCCGCTAAAGAAGCTGCTCGCCTTGAGACTGAAGTTGTAGACTTAACCCAGCCAGATTCACCCACAGTAATTGATGAGGTTGAAGATCTAGGCGTGGCTTTAGCAAACGACTCAGTTATTGTCCGCGTTGCTGAAGACATCGACATGATGACAATCGGTGCCGGAAATCACTACAGTTTTAGAGCTGGACAGAAGTACAAAGTAAGCCCAGGTGTTTACGAACATCTTAAAGAAAAAGGTCTTTTGTACGACCGTATGTAACGGCTCTTATTAGACTGCTCGCGCCTATGACCGCCCTCCCGTAGGCGCGAGCTCCTTTTTATACAGATTAATAGCGAAAAAGCAGAGATAATAGTAATTGCTCAGCGCTAACAAAGGATGTTTAAGTGGCCAGTATTTCAACACTATCTAATAGTTTACGGTCTGAGATTTCTGATATTGGTAAAACTTTTGTTGATACTTTTATTGGTGATGGCGCTACTAAGATTTTTCAATTAAATTACTACCCCGTTAACGGTACCGGCCTTGTAGTTAAGGTAGGGAATACCGACGTCTCCAGTACTTCCACTATTGAAGAACATACGGGAAAATTAACCCTTGCTTCTGCCCCTGCGGCAAATGCCATAGTTAGCGTTGGCGGCACATATTATCGTTACTTTACTGATGCTGAGATCCAAAACTATATAAATATAGCCTTTGCTCAGCACGCCAATACCGAAGTAAATCCTTACGGTACAAAGACTACAATTGCTAACCTTCCTACGGTTGAAGAATACCCCGTAGTTGTTCTTGCTTCAACCTTAGCTTTGTTTACGTTGGCAACGGATTCTGCATATGATATTGACATCCAAGCCCCTGACGGCGTTAATATCCCAAGATCTGAGCGTTATCGCCAGCTCATGGACATTATTGCAACCCGTAAAGAACAGTACCGAGAACTATGTACTCTTCTTAATATTGGCCTTCATCGCATTGAGGTTGCTACTCTTCGTCGAATTTCTCCGCGTACAAACCGGTATGTACCTGTTTACAAGCCTCAGGAATTGGACGACTCAAGCTTCCCACAAAGGCTACATGTCCCTATTCCTACGTATATGGATCAGACAGTAAGCAACGTCATTAGTTACGATATATTGATGTACCAGGAAGATTCATATGTCTTTACTGTGGACTTCCCTTACAGCCTAACCGGATACAATTTATTAGCTCAGATCCGGGCATATGCAGGTGCAGATCTTGTACTAGCCACATTTAATATCGATGTAATTGACGCTGCAAACGGTAAAGCTACTCTTTCTTTAACTAGTGATCAAACAAGAAGCCTTCCTCAAAGATCAATTTGGGATCTTCAGGTTACTTCTACAACAGACCCTACGTGGCAGCACACTTACATTAAAGGCACGGTAATTGTTGAACGTCAGGTAACTACCACTAATCGTGAGCCTTATGCTTCAGGATGGATGGGCTAATGGATGAAATTATAATCATTCCCCCAGCAGCTGATGAGCTAACGATTGGATTAGGGCAAGGCGGCTCTATGGGGCCGTCTGGAATTATTAATGTTAATAGTCCTATTGTTAACACTGGTAGTTTAACTTCTGCAGTATTAAGCTTAAATTCTTCTAGCGCCAATACACAGAACTATGTGGTCCAACGAGATTCTTCAGGAAACTTTTCTGCAGGCGTTATTACTGCAAGTCTGGCTGGAAATGCTACAACGGCGTCGCAATTGTATACTTCACGCAATATAAATGGAGTTCCATTTAATGGAACTGCCGATATTACAATTTTTGCCGTACCTTCCTCTCACGGCGGAACTCACGTTCTGGGGTCTACTGACGTTACCTATATAGATGCTGGACAAATAACTGCGGGAGTTCTTGGGGTTACTCGAGGCGGTACGGGGACTACTACATCAACTGGCACTGGGTCTAATGTACTAAGCGACTCTCCCACGTTTACCGGCACTCTTGCACTGCCCTCTACTACATCTGTTGGGACTACAACTTCTGCAGAACTTGGGTATGTGCACGGCGTAACCTCTGCTATTCAAACTCAGATTGATTCTAAAATTGCTAAAACTGGCGGTACATTTACTGGAGCAGTCACCATTAGCGATGCTACTCAATCAACTAGCTACAGCACTGGCTCCCTAATTCTTTCTGGCGGTCTTGGAGTTGCCAAAAACTTATATGTTCAAGGTAATGTAGACATTACTGGAAACATTAATATTAATGGTCAGATTACTGGTAGCTTGACCCAAATTGATGTAACTAACTTAAATGTTACTGACTCTCTAATTTATTTAGGCAGCGGTAATCTTACTTCTGATTCTATTGACATTGGGTTTTACGGTGCTTACCGCCCTGCTGGTGATACTAGTGGCCATAAACATACTGGCCTTATTCGCGACCATAATGACAGCGGTATATGGAAACTTGTGTCTGGGGGTCCTGAATCTGACTCAAATGATGTTGATTTTGGTACTAATGACGCCAATGTTAATTTTGATCAATTAAAACTAAGATCATTCATAGTTACAGACCCAGGCACTACACGCACAAATTTAGGACTAACTATTGGCACTGATGTACAGGCTTATAGTGCTGCTTTACAGGGCATTAGTGCTCTAGGTAATGGTACTGGGGTACTAAAAAATGCAGCAGGTACTTGGTCATATGACACAAATATTTACGATACAATTGTATCTGCTACTGCACCCTCTACAACAGATAATGTTTTTTGGGTTGACACTGCTAGCACCAATACCATTGCAGCTATATTTGGAGGCACACCATGAGTTCTTTAAAATATTGGGATGGTACTCAATGGGTTTCCGTATCTGTGGATTCCTCTAACTACACAACAACTGTTCAGTCAAACTTAACTGCGCATACCTCCCTAACTAATGCTGTTCATGGTTCAACCTCTAGTGCTACACCTAACAGACTTGTTCAAAGAGATGGTACTGGCGGCGCACAATTTGGCGGAACATTGACTGCTTCAGCTCTTACAGTCACTGGCGGAGCAACTATAATCTCAGGACTTACCCTTAGCTCTGGAAATTTGTCAGTTAGTACTGGAACAATTAGTGCTAGTTCAAGTATTACCAGTTCTGGAGGATCTTTAGTTAGTGGATCTGGCTCAGGCGTTCAAGGAGGACTGAATCTTTATTCTTCCTCCACCGGCTCCAGTAGTATATTAAGATCACAAAACACGAGTTTTGCAAATACTACTAACTATTTGCCTACAAATGCTTCGGGTGAATTAATGCTAGCAAGCGGAGCTAATGCCACCGCTTCTCCAAACTATTTAAATAGTTTTTACAATATTCTTACTTCTGATAAAGTTTTTTATGGCCCCAGCTCACCAACTATTTCAAGTTATGGAAGTATATTTGGATCTGTCACTTTATCGGCAGGTACTTATTTTGTAGATGGTACTTTATATTGGCAAGTCACTTGCACAAGTGGTAGTTTTACTGCAAGCACCAGTGCCTATTTATACTCTGCATCATCCCCTACCGGTATAGCAATAAACTATAGTACTACCTCTAGTAGTGTTAACCCACCATCTTCACTAAATGGAGCTAGTAATATAACTGGCTTAATAACTGCGGCAAGTACTGCACCTAATGCCAACACTGGTGGTTATGCGGCTTCTTTTACTGGTAGTAATACTATAACTGTAGGTGCAGCATCTTCCTCTTATGTATCAAGTCCTATTTCCGGTGTAATAACTATTCCTTCCGGAGGCGGTTCAATCGGTATTATAACAACTGCTACATCTAGTACTGGCAGTTTGGTTACATATCATAGAGCACTTACCGGTAGTTATTTAAGAGTAACCCCGATTACAACACTTCCAACTAAGGGTACGTGGACATAATGGCAGTTCAAACATTAATACAGGTTAGACAAGGAACAACAGCACAATGGTCTGCCGCTAATCCAGCACTTTCTCCTGGAGAATTTGGCTATGATATTGACACTAAACTTTTAAAGATTGGTACTGGTGGCACCGTATGGTCTGATCTAGTAGCTATTGGTGCCGACGCTAGTCAATTAACTACTGGTACAACTGCCGTTGCCAGAGGTGGAACCGGCGTTAATACTTTTTCGTCAGGCGGTGTTTTATATTCTTTAGGAGGAACTACTCCAATAAGTACGTTAAGTTATTCAGCTACTCCAACGACTTCAAATAACCTAGTACTAACTGGTACTAATGGTTTAATTACTGCAGGTACTGGCGGTTTTTCTACTTCTGGACCTATTAGTAGTGGTTCTATAACGGGATCATCTATAACTGTTGGATCAGGATCTGTTACTGCTCAGACTATAAATTTAAACCAAGGGTCTACACCGGCAATTAACATTAAAGCTGGGTCTGCTTCTTTTTCAACTACTTTGCAAGCAACTTCAAGTCTTGCTGCTGCTAATACTGTTAACTTGCCTACTGGAAATGGTACATTAGCTTTAACTGCATCCCCAACATTTACTGGAACGGTATACCTGCCAACTGGGACTGCTACGGCTGCTCCTTTAGATTTTAATTCTGGAATTCTTTTATCTACTCCTGTTTCTGGAGCAGTAGAGTATGACGGAAAAGTATTTTATGGAACTAATGCAACTGGCCGTGGCTACATACCGACAGAGCACTTTATTAGTTCTAACACTATTCACACTTTAGCGGGTAGTGCTACGATTACTCAGCCGTTGTTTTATTCTGATAATGCAGGAGTTGGCGGTACTACTGGTGCGACTTTGCCAGTTCAAGGCGGAACCACATACTTTTTTGAATGTATGCTTTATTTAACAGGCATGTCTACAACATCGGGTAACTTACTTTTTGACTTACTTAATAGCTTGCCTAGTTCAACTACCGCAGGAACTGCAAGCATAGGATCAATAGCCTATTTTACTACCGGCTACGACGTAACTACTGTTACTACCGGTGGAGCTGCCGGCGCAAGTTTTAATACTACTGCTAAAAGTGCTGGTAGCATTTCTACCGCTAATACTGGAACTTCATACGCTGCATTGATTTCAGGCACTGTGCGGGTGTCAACATCAGGACTTATAGTTCCTTCCATTCAGTTGGTTAACGCCGCTACTACCCCAATTGTACAACCTAATACTTGGTTTAGAATTAGGGCAATTGGAACAGATACTGTTAACTACGTAGGACCTTGGAGCGTATAATGAGTAAGAACCCTAATTGTAGATCAGGATGCAAAACCCAGGATCATGAGTCCTATGGAGATTGCCTAAAAGACGCGTCTATTAGCATAGATAAGACAAGTCTCCAGGTTAAAGGCTGACCCAAAAACTAAAAACCCTTACTATTTAAGAGAGAAGAAAGGCCCATATTAATGGCTGCAACTACAATCTATAAGATTCTTGGACAGTATGCATCTAGTGGCACTACTGCTAATGATATTTATACGGTAAGTACCGGTAAACAAGGACTAGTATCTACCATTACTGTTTGTAATACTACTGCCTCTGCTTTGACGTTTTCTATTTCAGTAAGACCCGCAGCGGATAGTACTGTAGCAGCTAAGCACTATATTGTTAGCGGCGCCAGTGTTCCCGCAAATGGTACAATTTCCTACACTCTAGGAATTACAATGTCAGCCAGTGATAAAGTAAACGTTGCTGCTAGTGCTACAGGAGTTTCATTTAGCCTCTTTGGCACCGAAGTGAGTGCATAATGAGCGTAAAACTTAATGGAGATGGTACTCCATCCACAGTTGCGGGCGGATCTTTAACGGGAAACTACCCCAATCCAACTATTGCTGCAAACGCTGTAAGCAATGCGATGCTTGTAAATTCTGTTATTACTCTTAATGGTACCGCAATGTCTTTGGGTGGATCATATACAATTACTGCTTCGGGCGTTACAGGGCTTGGAACTGCAGCAACTAAAGATATTCCAGCTACTGGAGATGCTTCAACGACCCAAGTTGTATACGGTACAGATACTCGCCTAACTAACTCCCGTACCCCTTCTGGCACTGCTGGCGGGGACCTAACAGGCTCATATCCAAACCCAACTCTTGCTGCCACAACTGTAACGGCTGGGTCTTATGGCTCTGCTACCGCTCATCCATCTATTACCGTAGATGCTAAAGGCCGCATAACTGCGGCGTCAAACACCGCTATTCAGCTTGCTTCTACCGCAGCGGTTACTGGTCTGGATACTGCTCTTAGTGGTAAGTTGTCCTCTACAGCAACTGCTGGTGGAGATCTTACCGGAGCCTACCCAAATCCTACACTAGCTGCTACAACCGTAACTGCGGGATCATACGGCTCTGCTACAGCTGTTCCAGCAATCACTGTAGATGCTAAAGGTCGTCTAACTGCAGCGGCTAGTACTGCTATTCAGCTTGCAAGCACAGCCGCAGTTACAGGCCTTGACACGGCTTTATCTGGAAAACTATCTTCAGGTGCAACTGCTGGCGGTGACTTAACGGGGACTTACCCAAGCCCGACTCTGGCTGCTACAACAGTTACCGCTGGGTCTTACGGCTCTGCTACTTCTCACCCAGCTATAACCGTAGATAGCAAAGGTCGATTAACTGCTGCATCTAACCAGGCCATTCAATTGGCAAGCACGGCTGCAGTTACTGGATTAGACACTGCTTTGGGACTAAAGGCTAATAGTGCCGCACCAACTCTTACAGGTACTGTAACTTTATCTGGTCTTAGCACTGCAGGAGTTGTGCATAACTCAGCAACAGGTGTTCTTTCTACTTCTTTAATTGTAGACGCAGATGTTTCTTCAACTGCGGGCATTGCCCCTACAAAAATTGCAGGCACATCTTTAACTCAAAGTAGCACTTTTGGAGCTACTGGAACTGTTTCTGGAAACTATAATACGCTATCTGTTAATGCCTCTGGCGTTACTCCAGGTACATACACTAAGTTAACTGTACAAGCAGATGGTCGAATAACTACCGGTACAACCCTATCTTCTAGCGATGTTCCTAGTTTAGATGTTAGCAAAATTACAACTGGAACGACTCTTGGGAATACTATTGTTAACTCTTCTCTAACTAAAGTAGGGGCTTTATCTGGAGGGGTAAATGCAGTAGTTCACGTGGATTCCGTTGGAAATTTAAGTTCTTCACAAATTGTAGACGCTGATATTTCTAGTAGTGCGGCTATCTCACAGTCTAAAATTGCAGGAATTGGAGCTTGGAGTACTTGGACACCGGTATTTGCAACTGACTTTATGGATACCGCAAATTATCAGGTAACCAATGCTAGATATAGTCAAGTAGGTAAAACGGTTAATTACAAGCTTACCGTTGTTATCAAAACCGCTGGCGATGGGTCTTTAACCTATAGTTCAGGAGCATTTAGGTTTAGCCTTCCCGTACCTGCTAATCTTGAAACTGCTGGTACAGGTCTTGGTATTGGGCAGGCCATGATGGGGCTGTCGGTTTCTCTTAATCCAGATGGAATTACGTCTGCTACTAGAGGTTCTTTTCCGGGAGAAGCTGTTTTACAGACAACTAATGGCTATATTACTGGAGGAATACCGAGCGGCAGCTCTGTTGGTATTGTACAGATTTTAAGAACTTCTACTTACAACTCTATATCATTTGTAATTAGATCCTCTCTTCTTGCTAGTGTTATTCCAAATAGCGCCGGTCATTTAGCTGTTGGAGACTACTTTATTATTAGTGGCACTTACGAAGCCGCCTAGGAGCTTAAATGAAAGCCAATGAACCGGGTGGACGTTTTGATTTTAACTATGAAAGACGATCCATACTAAGCGGTATTACTCAGGATCTTCGTAGACCTGTCGGTGGAACAGTTCAATGGTGGCGTTGGGATGCCACAGACACAGGCGTAGATAGCATTTACGATACAGGCTCAAGTACTATCGGGCGTAGATGGTACGCAGGTATTCAAATGCCTTGCGTAAATGCCGTTATTTATCAGGGCGTTACCCTTCAAGATGAGCGTGGTTTTTACAATACTGACGTTTTAAGAGTAACTATGAACATGGAAGATATTGAATCTATATTCCCTACAATGCCTACAAACCCTGATGATTTCTTAAAAGACCGCATAGTTTATCGAAATGAAGTTTTTAGGCCTACCCACTTTTACCCACGTGGTTTAATTAAAGGTAAGTACACATTGTTTACGTTGGATGCTAATCAGGTTAACCCTGAAGAAATGGTTAACGACGAACAATTTGCCCAGTATTCAAATTAGGAGCACAATGTCTAGATCTCGAGTATTTAAAGTAGCTAGCGAATCCCATAAAGTCTTTGAAAAAGACGGAGATATTTACGTAGATCATGTTGAGAAGCATGGCGGTAAATGGGATAAGATTAATTTGACTGAGAAATCAGGAGCAAAAACTGTAGCACAAGGTGTGCAAGCAGTTAAAGACTGGCATAGAAAGAACGGTTAAACATGTGTAAGGGTTGTGGATGCGACTGCTCAAAGACAAACTGTAAGGGTAAATGCGGAACCGGTAAGTTCTCCAAAGCTGCCAAGACAGTTAAAAAAGCAGTAAAAAAAAGTTACTAAAAAGAAGTAATAGTTAATTAAGACTATCGAGGGATTTTGCGGTACATTCAGTAGTGACGCCGGATTCATCCGGATACTGCTGAATTACTGCCCCTCAGAAGAGGAACTTTGCAATGTTAGATCTAGCCGCTAGATTAGCCAGACAAGAGTCTGAAGCCGACCGACGAGAGTTTCTCGCTGGTGTTACTGGCATTAATGGCATAGATATAAAGTCTTTAGCAGCCGGCGTTGTTTCAATGGCACTGCTGCTAAAGGGCAAATAAGTGGCCAGTACAGAAAATTTACGCGAAGTTATTCATCAAATTGGAGAGCAGCTTTCTAAGAAAGCTACTGCAAATTTGCGGGGCCATGCCTATGATAGCGGCTGGCCTGTAGAGCTTTCTCGCCAACTTAAAGTTATTCACCTTGGCGAAGGTCAATTTAAAGTAACTTACCCTGAAGATCTAGAAGATCAAATTTTAGATCAAGAAGTGGGTACCCAAGACTCCCCAGCTAACCCTGTTATTAGAACCTTTATGAACAGGTTTACAGACAACACTTCTTATTACGACACTTTGCTGGCTGCCGCAATTAATAAATGGCAGGTGTTCTAATGCCTTTTATTCTTAATGAAGATAAAGCTTTAAAGGCCCTATTGACTGGGATCACCGTAAGTGACTTTAAAAGTAATAGTAGACCAGTAGGAGTTTGGTTTGGGCAACCTGATGTAGAAATCAGAAATCAGAGCTACCCATATATAACCATAGAACTTATAGATATTACTGAAGATCGTGCCCGTAATAACAGAGGCTATGGTAAGCTTAACTATACCCCTGAAGGCCTTGACTCTACTGTAGACCACTATTCAGAGCTACCTGTTCCGGTAGATCTTGAGTACCAAGTAGTTTCATACGCCCGCCAGCCTATGCATGACAGAATGATACTCTCAAGCATTTTGTCTACAAAACTTCCGCTTAGGTATGGTACATTAGAGATTCCAGAAGACAATACTTTACGAAGAGTTGAGCTTCTTGGACATAGAAAAAGGGACACAACAGAAGGCGGAAAAAAGCTTTATGTTAACCTTTTTTCAATAAAAGTAAGCAGTGAGTTGTTCTACAGCAAGATTGTAGCGGCAGCAGCAGCTATCGAACACGTAAATATTGCGCTATCAACTGTTACAAATATTAACGTTACACCACCCGCATAACATCTGGACACCATAGAATAAAACCAACTATTAACTTAAGGAGTTAAGGATGACTACATTTAGTCGCCCCGGTGCCTATATACAGGAGACAGTCTCCCAGCAACAGTATATTGCACCTCAAGACCGCGCCGATGCAATTGGCGCTTTTATTGGAAAGCTATCGCAGGGTCCAACAACCCCTACGCTTGTTTCTACCTGGTCTGATTTTGTAAAATACTACGGTGGTTTGGACTACACGTTGCCAACAAGCGTGGCACTGTACCAATTCTTTGCTAACGGTGGCCGGGATGCTTACGTTCGCAGAGTAACTCAGTCTGGTGCTACTACCGCTTCTGTTACTCTTACAGACTCTGCTTCTGCAGCAACTCTTACCATTTCTGCAAAAAGTCCAGGTGCTTGGGCTACCGCTACTTCAACGTCAGGCATCTCAGTAGAAGCTTTGGCATACGGAACTGGTAGCCGCTTCTCTATTGTAGTTTACGGGCCTGTTGCTACTGGCGCAGATAGCCGTTCAAATATCCTAGAGCAGTTCACTGATCTTAGTGTTATCTCAACCGATGCACGCTACGCCCCGGCAATTATCAATGCTACTTCTGCATACATTACTGCAACTGATCTTTCAACCTCAACTTTGCGTCCTTTGGCAGACGGAACTCTTCATGGCCTTACCGGCGGTACTGAAGGCACTGGTGGAATCACTTCTGCAATTCTAGGCGCCGCAACTTCAGACCTTGATCAGTTTGATACCCCGCTTATTCTTAATATTCCAGATGCAGCCTACTTTAACAGTTCAGACTGGGCAGTTGCATACGGTGCGTTAATTAACTATGCGGATACTCGTGGAGATTCATTTGTTGTAGTAGACCCTATTGCCGGTCAAACAGCGTCTGGTGTTATTACCGCAGCCTCAGGTCTTTCCGGTTCAGGCAAGAATGCGGCTGTTTACTACCCATGGTTAACTATTCCAGATACCACAAAAGCCGTAAGAAGCGTTACTGTTAACGTTCCTCCAGGCGGTGCAATTGTTGGTCAGTACCAGGCAACTGATGCATCTCGCGGTGTATTTAAAGCCCCTGCAGGTTATGGAAACCGCATTGCTTTAGCTCTTGGTTTGGAAAAAAGACTTACCAACGCTGAACTAGATACTCTTAATGGTTCAGGAACTGCTGTAAATGCAATCCGAATTGTACCTGGAACAGGTATTTGCGTTATGGGTGCTCGCACTATTTCTAACCTTTCTCCAAATCAGTACGTAAATGTTAGAAGAAGCCTAAACTACATCAAGAAGAACCTAACTAACCTAAGTAACTTTGCAACATTTGAAAATAATGATGCTTACTTGTGGGCTCAACTACGCTCATCATTAGGTCACTGGCTTGCTCAATACTGGGCGCAAGGCGGCTTAAGAGGAGCTAATCCAGTACAGGCTTACTACGTACTATGCGATGATACGACAACAACTGAGTCTGACATTGCATCTGGCAGGGTAAATATTCAAGTAGGTGTTGCTCTGCAATACCCTGCTGAATTCATTGTAATCACTATTGGACAGATTACGGGTAGTGCCGCTGTCGTCCAGGCCTAAGAATATCTAAGGAGATAAAAGAAAATGCTAGAAGCAACATCAGGAAGTGGAACAACTCCCTCCACTTATACAGTGCCATTTAGCTCTGTAAAAACAGATGCAATCAGAAATTTTAGGTTTTTGGTTCAATTTTTACCGCACGATACCACTCAGACATCATGGTTTAGCGGAACTATGGGATTTACCAATGTTTCAGGATTAGCAGTAACTGTCGATCCTATCGCATACCGTGAAGGTGGATTCAACACAAACATGCACTACCTACCAGGTCAGGCAAGTTTTCAACCACTGCAGTTTACAAGAGGTCAAACGCTTGGCGGTAGTGCCAACGCTACATGGATGAAAAAGCTTTTTATTGCAGTACAAGGAAACGGTGGAGGATCACTTGGTTCTGAGTTCCGTGCAAATATTGACATCCACGTATTAAGTCATCCTAACCCACAAGGCACATCAGCTAGTGGCACCACTAATACAGTAGATGCATACAAACTACATCGTTCAATGAGTTTCCGAGTATACAATGCCTGGATTACAAGCCTTGTATACGGTGACTTGTCAGCGGGCGGAAACGGTCTTATGGTTGAAGGTATGTCAGTAGTCCACGAAGGCTTTGATGTAACCTATGCAGCGGATTACTCCGCTGGGCCGGCAGCATTAATTGACGCTTAATTAAACTAAACAAAAGGAATATAAAATGGAAAACGAATTCAGAGTAAACGCAGCAGATAACCCACAACTAGTAAATCAATTAATTGAACAAGCATTTTCTACTCCTGATGAAGGGGGAGAATCCCCGGCAGTTGCTCAAGAAGCATTAGCTATGGAGATTCTCCTCCCTTCTGATACTCACGTAGATTTGCTTGCTGGGATCCATGATCCTTTTACTGGGGAACACATCTCTACTGCAGAAATCCGTGAATTAAATGGAGTAGACGAAGAAGCGCTAGCAAAAATAAAAGACTACGGAAAGAGCCTTCTAGCTATTCTTAGTCGCGGTGTAGTAAAAATCGGTGAAGAAAAAGTCTCTAAAGAACTTTTAGATCTTCTTCTTGCGGGAGACCGTGAATACCTAATCTTAAAGATTAGAATTGCAACTCTTGGTAAAGAAGTATCCCTTCCGGGTAACTGTCCTTTCTGCAAAACGGAGCAGGATTTTAAACTAGATCTAGAAGAAGACGTAAAGCTAACTAAAATAAATGATCCATCAGACCTGTATTTTACGGTAAAGGGTAAGGCCGGAGACATTAAAGTAACTCTTCCTACCGGCAGCACACAGAAAAAACTAGTAGATTCCTCAAATAAAACGGCTCCTGAAATGGACTCAATTCTTTTGAGCGACTGTGTTATAGAAATTGGTGGATTACCAGTCATGGATCCTAATCAGATTCGTAACTTAAGTATTCATGATCGACGACTTGTATTGAAAGAACTCTCCGAAAGGAACCCAGGCCCTGACCTAGAAAGTCTTAAAAAGGCCTGTGTATCTTGCGGACAGGAGGTACCGATTCCGCTTGCCTTGGCGGATCTCTTTCGCATATAACAGAGATCAATTTTATATATTTATAACTACGGCTTATGAGTATATAAGTAAGGCTTACCCCGGATGGTCGCTGTCTGACATAAAGGGGATGACGAATAGAGAAAGGCTAATGTGGTTCAAACGAGCACAGCAGCTTTTAAATTTATAGGAGATTTTGATGCCTAGTAGCGCACATAATTTAGGTGAAGGAATGATGGGCGGCAATAAAGCTGCTCAAGGTTTTGATGCCGCTGCTGCTGCTGCAACAGGTCTTGATAACGTCTTAAAGAATATAGATAAATCCTTAAATAATATTTTGGGAAATCTTAATAAGATGTCGGGCTCCATGAAAGGTATGGGAGCCAGTCTTGGTGGCGGTCTCGGTGGCAGCACCGATTCGTCATTTTCTTCAGATTTAAATCAAAGCATAGCTGCAGTTCAAACAAGACTAAATGCTGCCTTTGATGTTCCTAAAACGGGCATGGACTATGCCCTTAATGGTGCTAGATATGCAGCTATAGCAAGTACTGCTGCCATGGGGTTAATGCCCAATACTTCTGATGCGGTGACCCAAAGAATCACCTCAGAGGCTGTGGCATCTATGTCAGGTCTGGATCCACTTAAGCTAATTTCTTCAAGCAATGCTTTATTGGCTGGAGGTATGACTAGTCCTCAGGCTGGATCGGCTACAACGGCTATGCTAGCTAGTAGCGGTATCCTGCCTACCATGGGCTCCTACCAGAATATTATGAAACAGGTTGGCGGCTTAAGTGCCCTGACTGGCATGAGTAACGAGCAAGCTGGCGCTGGGTTTGCGGGCATCAATGGTATGAATTTCTTGAGAATGGGCATTCGTCCTCGTAATGCAGACGGTAGTTTAAGAGATCCTAACCAACTTGCCAATGATCTTTATCATCGCATGTATGGTAATAGAAGAATTACTGAGGAACAGGCCGCACAGGTATTTAATCCCCATAGCCGTGCGTACCAAGATGTAATGATGGCTTCTGGAGGAGACGCTTCACTATTTCAATCTTTAGCAACTATGACTGTGTACCAGGCTAAAAATGGCGGCAAACTTTTAGACATGAGTGCGCAAAATGTTAAAGATAATATCCTTAATCTTAGGAGCGATTCTCCTACTCGAGCTTTATTTAACTATCAGGGCAGCCAAGCAAAAAATCTTGAGATTACCGGTACTGGCCTTGTACAGGGTTACGATGCAGCCCTAAACACTTCAGCTGCAACCACTAATTTATTTGCATCAATTGCAAAATTTGCAGGCCCGATTGCTACAGGTCTTGAAAGACTTAAAGGTATTTTAGACATTCTGCCCCAGGCGGGAAATACCGGAGCAATGCTTACATCCGTTGGAGCTATGCTGGGTGGAAAAGTGGGCGCTAATATTAGCACTAATTTACAATCAAAAGGCATTGACAGCGTTCTTGCTGCTATGGGTAATAGTGGAATTGTTGGGGGAATGTCACCAACACTTTCTCAAGGAGCCGATGCTGGTTGGGTTAGCAGTCTTTCTCAAACTATGCCTGCAGGTGCTCCAACTTTATTAGGCAGAAATGCCATGACATATAATGACTTTCTTCAAGCTACGGGTCAGCCTACTGTATCTCCGGCGGCCGGAGGTAATGAACCAGTTAGCCCTGACGATGCTAAAAAAATTCTTGAAAAATTTGAGGGCGGCCACGAGATGGCCGGTAATGGGTCTTTTAGTTTTGGTCAATTACTTTCTAAAGGTGGAAGAGCCGAGCTAAGAACTAGTTTGGGGCTTGGTGAAGAAGCAAGTACTGGGGCGTTACTCAGAGGTGGGTTAAAAAGTATGGGATCCAAAATGTTTGGTAATCCCGCGGGTGCTCTAATCGGCGCTCAATTAGTAAACATGGCCGGTAACTGGGCCATACCTAAACTACAGCAATATGGGCAAAAACATTTTTCTAAGAACGTTAATAAATGGGGCACTATTGCCGCAAGGACAGGTCAATGGGCTGCTACTGGAGCTCTTGTAGGATCCGCAATTCCAGTAATTGGTACTGCAGCTGGAGCTCTTCTGGGAACTGCCTACGGAGCATTTCGTGGTTGGCAAGACTCTAAGCAGTTTGATACCGCTGGAGATGGTCAACAAGACCCAAATACTGGAGGTGATGGAGGGTATACCAGAGATACTTGGGCTACTTCATTATTAAATAGGCTTAGTATTAAGCAAACAAATGATAATCGTAGAGCTATTGTTAACTGGGAAATCAAAGAAGGTGGGCATTGGAACAACCCTGATAAATATAACCCTTTAAATACTACTCAACATATGCCCGGGTCTCATGGTACTAACTCTGCCGGAGTTCAGGCCTACACAAGTTGGGAACAGGGATTTGATGCAACTGTTAAGACTTTTGGGTACACAGGCAATGGATATGAAAATATTCTTAAGTCATTAAAAACAGGAAAAGCAGACGATATTTATCAGTCAATTGTAGACTCTAAATGGGGAACCCAAGAATTAATGGGTCACAAAAAGAATCAAAAATACCATGGACCTAGTAATTCGGGTATATCAACCGACCCTAAAAAAGATAACGACCATATCGGTAAAAGATACCGCCCTACCGGCGGCCCTATTACAGCTCATTATGGCCAAAAGCCTAAGAACAATACGTACTGGCAAATGAAGGGTTATCACACTGGAACTGATTTTGGTGTACCTAAAGGTACTGAAGTGTATGCATTTACTGACGGTAAAGTAGTACGAGCAGGTACTGACTGGGATGGTAAAGCTTATGGTACCGCACTTCTTATTGATCATAATGGTTATCAAAGTTTCTATGCCCACCTTGACAGCACTAAAGTTTCTGTAGGGGACAAGGTATCAGCCGGTCAGGTAGTTGCTCTTTCAGGACAATCCGGCACCGGAGCTAAAGCTGGACCCCACCTTCACTTTGAAATTAGAAAGGGCACAGATAACCCAGTTAATCCTTCTAAATGGTTAAGTGGTTTAATACCTTCTAGCGCAATAATTGCAGGATCTGAAGACGGTATCCTTGAAAGCATTACTAAAACAGCAGAAGGCATTTTTAATCCTTTCTTTAAATCTATCTCTAATGCAGCTGGTTCTATGTTTGGGCTTGTTAAGTCTATCTTTGATAGTGGAGGAGGCCGCACTGAAGCTCCTGGTGACCACCTTTCAAAAGACAGCACAGCTTTAGCAAGCGGTGTGGGAAGTATATTCTCTGCGGATGCTACTGGATTTACATCTGTAAATAACTACGGTCTTAATCAAATATCTAGCGGTCTTGCTGGAAATACTGTTGATCCGATGACTTCTTCATCTGGATTTGGTGGAGATGCAGCTCCAGACTCTGGAGTCGCCTCGCATACAAATGCCCATACAAGCCATAACCACAATGTAACTATTAATATGAATGTAACAGTTACCCATGGAAATACTCAAGATGCTGTGAGATTGGCTAAAGATATACGCACTATATTAGAAAAAGATTTGCGCGTTAATCGTTTGGGAGAGTTCTAATAGTGGGTACCGTAAACATACCTAAAGTAGACACTCAACCCGATAAAACTTGGGTTGGTCGGCATGTAGACATAAATGGTCATTTTATTGCAAATCAAAAAGGCGGATATATTGTTGTAAGTGTTATCCCCAGTAGACATGCTCTTGTTCCTGGAGGGCGTAGTACTCACTATAAATGGACTGATGCATCTTTAACTATAAAGTTACCTAACGGTAAGACAAAAATAATTACTGTTCCTCATACCCCTAAGGGAGACCCTAACGTAACCTCCTGGATATCTGCCCTTAAAAAAGCAAAACAAAAACAGCAAACAAATTCAGGAACTGATAGTGGGTCTACTACAAACAACCCAATTATTAGCATAACGGATGTTGTAAAAGGCAAAATAGGGAAGTTTAATCCTCCGCCCCATAATAGTAGTAGGCCTACTTCTCCTCTTATTTTTCCATCAAATCTTGGAGGACATAGTGCTGAAAGAGTTTCTGATTTAAATACTCGAATTAAAACAGCAGAAAAGTTTAATAATAGAGGCTTTATTTATGAAGATATAGATAGCGCACAAGATGTGGATCATAAACCAAAAGCTAGAAAAAATTTGTGGGGATTTGAATTTATGTACAATCCCACCACTATTTCGCACACTCTTTCTCTTAGCCCTAATACTGATTATACAAACCCGCTGGACGTTGCCAATCAACTTACAGGCAGCCAGATGTTTAGTATAACAATTCTTCTTAATAGAGTTACCGATATGTCTGCACTGCATAAAAGAACTGGCGCTGGAACAGCTCAGGGCTATCCTAGGGCTTTAACCTCTGCAGAAGTAAAGGGCATACAAACCCGTGGAACAGAATATGATTTAGAATTTCTTTATAGAGTTGTAAATGGAGACCCTTCAGAAGTTCCAGGAAAAACATCGGCCAGTTCTGATTTTGGGTTTATTAGTGGCATTCCAATTTGGATAAGACTAAATAATCAAATGAGATATAAAGGACTTCTTGCAGGCATAAGCGTTACACACACCATGTTTACTCCCAGCATGGTTCCTATTATGTCTGAAGTTTCTTTGCAATTCTTAAGAATTCCGGTAATGAGTTACGGTGATAATGGCGGCGCTATCAGCGATCGGTACACTACTCACAATGGTAAAACTAGTCGTATACCTAAATACGGCGGTAGTGACACGCCAACGAGTGGAGGATAATTAATAATGGCTACAGTAGCAGCACCAACAAACTTTAAAGCTGGTGCAGGAAATAAAGTTGTATGGTTGACCTGGACTATTGTAATAGGTGCCCTTAAGTATAAAATCTATCGTGATGGCGACTTGTTAGTAGAACTAAGCGATCCGTTAGATAATTATTTAGATAACCGAGTAACTAATGGAAAAACTTATGAATATACTATAAAAGCTTCTAATAGTACCGGGGACTCTGCCGCAAGCAGTAAAGTCTCTGCTACTCCTACTACTAAGAAAAAAGGCATTGAGTTACCTCCTCATGACCTGGTATTCCCAATTTCTACTTTTAAAGAAAAGTATAAACAAGGGTACACCTCTTTTAAAATTTATATGGTGCCTGGAAAACACTATCAATCAATTAAATTTTCAAAGCAGGCCCAAGCTGGATGGTGGGTAATGACTGGAAAGTTTTCAAACATAACCTCAAGAAAAACATTCACTAGAGGCTATATTTATGGTGGCGGAATTGGAATTAGAGATTTTCATGGTGGGTTGTCACAAGTTTTAGACCCAGAGCTACACTATGATAATAGAGCAGAAGCTTGGGTATTAACTACAGGGCAAGATGCAGCGCACAAAGATCCACTGGATCCAAAGCACCGTTTGTTTGGAAACCTGCCTAGCGCAAGAACCATTACAATCCATCCCTATGATATAGATGGAGGCAGCGTATCTCCTTATAAACCTCAAAATCAAAATGATGCTCCGCCAGCAAAACCCGCGGTTGTAGATTCCGGTAAGATAAAAAATAGAAATGCTATTATTACTATTAATGATGTTGTAAAAAGCAGGTATGGAAAATTTAATCCTCCACCTCATCGGAGTAGCCGTCCTACATCTCCTCTTCTTTATCCTTCTAATCTTGGGGGACATAGTGCTGAAAAAATTAAGGATCTAAATACTCGGATTGCAACCGCAGAAAAATTCAATAATAGAGGGTTCATTTATCAGGATATAGACAGCGCCTATGGAGACAATGGCAAGCCAAAAGCTAAAAAGAATCTTTGGGGGTTTGAATTTATGTATAACCCTACAAGTATTAAAAGCACTGATCAAGCTAATACCGCAATTGACTACACGCTGCAAGATGCAAGTTTTGCTAATTTATTGACGGGTAGCCAAAGCTTTACTATTACTATTCTTCTTAATAGGGTAGGAGACATGGCCGCTTTACATAAAGTAACTCAAGCTGGAACAGCTCAAGGCTATCCTAGACCATTAACTACTGAAGAAATAAATGGCATAAGGTCTAGAGGAACTGAGTATGATCTTGAATTTCTATACAGAGTTATGAATGGGGAGCCTGCAACTACCCCTTCCATGGATATGAAAAGCTCGGATTTTGGATTTATTAGCGGGTTACCTATTTGGATTAGACTAAATAACGAGATGAATTACAAAGGCGTAATTGCTTCCTTAAATGTTACTCATGCAATGTTTACCCCAAGTATGGTACCAATGATGAGCCAAGTTGAGATAACCTTTAATAGAATTCCTGTAATGGGCTTTGGTGACAATAGTAAAGCAATCAAAAAACGGTATACAAATACTGATGGTACTTCTAGAGTTCCTAGCTATACCAAATCAACTTCGAACACTACTTAAGGACGTGACTATTAAAAATGATTTTTAATAACTCAAGATATCAAATTGGTTTAGTGGGTCAAGTTAATGACATTCACTCTACTGAAGCTACAACTTATGTGCTTAGAGACTTTAGTTCCGTTTCTACCCCAGAAAAATATTTTTTATACAGAATAACTGAGGCGGATAGACTAGATACTATTGCTACTAATTTTTTAGGTGATCCAAATGCTTGGCATAAGATTATGGATATCAACCCTGATTTTCTAGACCCGTTTAATATTCCTATTGGTTCAGTGATTAGAGTTCCAGATGTCAGCATCTATTGAGAGACAAATTAATTGGGACTACGTATTCCCTCAAACTCCTGATTTTTATATGCCAGTTTTATCTGCAGAGCTTGTTCAAAAACAAGGGGCGCATGATGTTTTAATTCTTAGGTTTAAAGGTGCTTTACAAAGACACTCAAGTAGTCCTATAAAGACTGGAGAGCCTATACAATTTACTTGGAAAAGCGGAGTTAATAGCTGCACATTTGTAGGGTTTGTACATACCATAGAAAAGAACACAACTGCGGGCAATACATTTACTAAAATAATTTGTGTTAATAACTCAGAGATGTTAAAAAAATCTGGTAAAAGAGTCTTTAAAAATGTTACGGCTGATCAGGTTGCTGCCTCAATTGCTAAAGAAAATGATCTTAGTTGTGATACCTCGAGGCACCCGTATGAACATAAGCACATAGCCCAAGCAGGTCAGTCTTATTGGCAGTTGCTAAGAAGGCTATCAAAGTCAACAGGCTACGCATTACGGGCAGAGAATACAGACCTTATATTTAAGAACCCCGATAAGATCATTGCAGAGAAAATAGCAACTGCTCCTGTATTTGTGCATAATGATCTTGGTCCTTCCGGTCTTATAGCAAACCAAACTTTAATAAGTTTTACCGCTTTAGATTCTAAAAACTCTGCGGAAGTTGACCAGGGAGATTTAGGTATTTCTGTTTCTGGAACGGATGGCACTACCTACACCTTTGAAACTTCTAGAAAAGTTGATAATGGGTATAACTTTGGGGATACCATTACTCCGTCTAATACTTGGCAAGAAACCTATGGAGTTGTGCCCGACACTACAATAGATGGATTAGGTGGATAAAGTGGATGAAAAAAACTTAACACTAGTTCACGAAGTTATTGATAATACATTAAATGCTGAACTTCTTGCTGAAGCTCAAAGTAGTGTATCTAGATACAAATATGTAGGCAATGCATTACTGGCCGGCTATGCCCCGTTACGCCCGTACGATCCTGTATATTTACATGGATTAACGGACGGAATGTCGGGCGTATGGATTGTTATATCTGTTACCCATTCTTTTGGAAAAGACTTATCTTATGCAATGAGAGCTGTCCTAGGGTCAAATGACATGCTTTTACAAATTCAGCCAGCACAAATAGTAGACCTAGATTCGACCACGCCGGCAAAACAGATTCCAATATTTCATGAAACAGATACTTTATTAACTGCTAAACCGCCTAAATCTAATACCTATACTTTGCAGGTATTGAACTACCCAAGTCTTATGGGAGAAACCACATACAATACGGACTACTACAATCCTGTTAAAACCTATATAGAAAGCATAGATGGTGCGACCCCAAGTATTGAAAAATTTAATACTTCAGATGTTGCTACGCCAAGGCTTAACGAGTTACGCCCTACGATTAAATGGATTAAAAATACAAAATGAGCTACAACGAATATATAAATTACTCTCTTGACCCTACTGGTAGGCCAAGGTTTTACGGAATATACCGCGGAATTGTAACCAATAATGTTGACTCTTCGGGAGAAAATAAACTCTCTATTATGGTTCCACAAGTTATTGGCGGACAAACTTTTGATAATGTTCCGGCGTGTATCCCTCCCACAAATACCTTTATTCAACCTCAAATTGGAAGTCAAATTTGGGTAATGTTTGAAGCTGGAGACTCTGAATACCCAGTATGG
>Ga0214923_10002684_pt1 | contig 23289 bp, 21 predicted proteins | sample LL1510_MetaG_FD_177993 | JGI IMG/M metagenome (GOLD analysis project Ga0214923, IMG submission 177993) | Freshwater microbial communities from Lake Lanier, Atlanta, Georgia, United States - LL-1510 | ecosystem: Environmental > Aquatic > Freshwater > Lake | place: USA: Georgia | collected...
CGCCGAAAAAAGACGAACTTCGCACTTGGCTCGAAGCCGAGAGAACGCCACCACAACTAAACACGACGCTCGCCATAATCGCCACCGATGTGCGTCTGGCTAAACACGAGTGCGCCAGGGTCGCAGCGTCTGGTCACGACGGAATGGCACGCTCAATTTCTCCAATTCATCTATATACCGATGGCGACACTGTCTTCGCGCTTTCAACTGGCGAGAAAGAGTTTCCTGAAGGTGAAGCGGCATCGGGTGCGATTCGCACTGGTGATGAACGAATTTACAAAATCAACGAAATAATTTCAGCCGCCGCCGATTGCGTCGCGCGTGCGGTTGTTCACGCCATGCTAAATGCCGAGTCGGTGGCAGGTTGGAAGAGTTATCACGACACATTTCCATTGACAAGGTAATTCGAATCAAAGTTACCGACTGATCGCACGCTTCCTCGAAGCGCAAGAAAAGCACCATCGATCCTCGCATCAGAACACAGAGCTCTAGCCATCTGTGCACCGTTGTCGAGTGCAGTTTCAATTTCCTGTTTTGTTAATTCTCCCACTGAACTAGTTACGAGCCGACTGCCTAAATCAGAAGAATCATCAACCGCATTAGCGGCAACACTCTTTACCTGCGGGTGATCACCGAGAGTTACTCGATTTGCAATCAAAGTCGCAGCAACATCGGCATCGGCAGCGCACGAACTGACAACTGTGACCGCGTCAGCAATTCCAAATGTCCGACTCCGGCCACCAAAGCCACTCGTTGCGACACCACGTGAGTTTGACATAGACGTGAAATGTAAACGACCTATGAGTGTCGGGTCGACAACAGATTTGGCAACACCAATCACTACTTCTTCACTGTCGCTGACTTGAAATGCAATATCACCGCCGTTATTTACATAAAGCTTTGCTAGTGAGGTTGATTTCCAGCCAACCTCAGCAATCTCATCTGCCACAGAGCCGGCAACTGCAGCCATTGAAGTTACAAACTCCCCGCTGAATTTCTTTGCTGCTCTGAGCATGCGCTGGGCAATCAAGCCCTTTACCTCCTGCGCAAAAGATGCTTCTTGACGAAGTGGCTCTAGTTCTAAAACTAATTCGTCTAATACTGTTGCAAATCTTTCGGTCATCGCCTGATAAGCAATCTTAATATTTTCAGGTCCACCGTTGGCCTGGATGATTAAATCAATTGGACCATGTTGTAGGTGCAGTCGACCATCTTTCAAAACTGCGGCCACAGCACCACCAGTCACTGCGTGTAGAACTCTTCGTGCTCCAAATGTCTTACACGTTCGGCAAGTAAAACATCTGACATCTCACGAATTGATTTCTCATGACCCCCTAGCGCAACATAGTTTTCACGCGAAACTGTGAATTCAATTGGTGCAACAATCGCCGGTGTCGGAACATGACCGAAGGAACCAGGTGGAACTTTTTCAACATCAACCATAAAAGTTATTCCACCACCTGGCCAAATATAAACAGGCGCTCCACCGCAGGTGACGATTGTTTGGGAACTGCGAACTGAATTGGTCAAACGAATTGGAGAATTAGTCGCTCCAGCTCGAAGAGAACCACCAGCACCAGCCATAAACACGATCGAAGTCATTGCTGGTTCGCAATTAAAACCGATCTGCTCAACCGTCGGAATAACCTCGTCGGGCAAAGGTTTGCGAACTGGCTCTAGGTTTTCGTTCAACTCAAAGTACTCGGCGACATCTCCCGTCGTACTGACCATCAACAAACGCAATCCTGGCCACGCAACTTTTGGTTTGAATGGTTGCAAAATATCCAGCGGGTCGGAGATATTTGTTCCGCCCCAGCCACTGCCCGGTTCGGCAACACTGAAATATCTTCCGGGAGTTGATCGCCGACCACGCAATTTGATTCCGGATGGTCGCATACCAAGTACCGCTCCCGCTTGGTGCTCGGTCAATACACCAGTGATGTGTTCGTCAACAACAACAACTTCATCGACAACACTTTGCCACTGACCGGCAAACATGCCAACACTTGCGGAGCCACAGCCAACACGCATTAGTTGCTCAACTATACCGTTAATGACCGGTGCCGCACCCGCTTGAATCACCAGCGACGCACCGCCGTCTATTTGCAGCTCAACTGCTCGCTTCTCGCAAAGTTCTTCAAGTGCTCGCATGGTTGCAAGCCCCGAGTGTTTGGTGACCCCGGTTAAATGGTGTACCCCGCCAAGGGATAACATCTGCGATCCATACTCGGCGGTGCTGACATGACCGATCGGTTCACCCTCATGCATCACAAGGGATCTTTCATCGCCAATATGACGGTCGGTGTCAATTTTTACTTTTACTCCGCAGTAAGAAAAAATTCCTTCGGTCACCACGGTTACCGTGTCGACACCGTTGTGAACCGATGAAACAATAAACGGTGCGGGTTTGTAGTCAGGGTAGGTTGTGCCAGAACCCGATCCGATAATCACCACTTCCGGAGAAATCTTTGAATCACCACTCCACGAATCAGCGTTTAGAGCAAAAGGCACGACGTTGCCACCTCGCTTGTTGGTGATATGCAATACCGTCACTGGATCCATTCGCGTGAGAACTCCATCAACATTTCCGTAGCGATCACATGAACCGGTCTGATCGGGCTTGATAAAACACCGAATAGGACACGCTTCACAACGCACTTTGCCTTCGCCTAATTGTTCTTCTTCGATTTGGTCAAGATCAGACACAAGACGCCTCCCACAGTGCTTGAAGAACTCGTTCTGGTGTCGCGGGCAATTGTGTAACAACTGCGCCTGTGGCATCACGGATTGCATTCAAAATTGCAGGAGCAGTTGGGATCAACGTGTGCTCGCCGACTCCTTTAATTCCGTATGCGCCGTGAGGGTCATTTGACTCAATCAGGATTGAAACAATTTCAGGTACATCACCAATTGTCGGAATTAAATAGTCATGCAAATTATCGTTGCGACCCGGAACATATTCCTCGATCAATGCCATCCCAATTCCCTGGGCGATTCCACCTTCTATCTGACCTTCAATAAGCATCGGATTTACGGCTTTCCCGACGTCGTACGCAGCGATTATTCGATGAAGCTTGACTTTGCCAGTTCGTATGTCAACTGAAAGATCGACTAGTTGGGCCCCAAAACCGTATACGGCATACGGTTCGCCCTGGCCAAGTTCATCCAGCGGTGTTGTTGGTGGATCATATTTTTCGATCGCGCAAAAGACATAACCGTGTTCGTCAACGGCAAGAGATGAAAGCGAAATTTCAAACTGCTTTCCTCTTGCAGAGATCCGAACAATTCCACCGCAAATTTCCATTGAGGAATTATCGTCGGCGTCAGCAAGTTTAAGAATCTTCTTGCGAAGAGCAATACCTGCGAGATACGTGGCTTTACCCGTGACATATGTTTGACGGGATGCTGAGGTCTTTCCAGCATCTGGAGTGCTATTTGTACTTGCCCCAACTCGAATAATATTGTTCATTGATATCGAGAGTGCATCAGCCAAAATCTGTGTCATTACCGTGTTCGAACCCTGACCAATATCAACCGCACCTTGATGCAGCACTATTTTTCCGTTTGGTAAAACTCCGACCATGATCGTTGATGGGTTTGGAAGTGCGGTGTTTCCACATCCGTACCAAAGGCCGGCGATGCCAAAACCACGCTGACAATTTTTGGTAAGATTCTTTTCGAGAGATTTTGCTTCGTGCCAATAGGGTTGCAGAGCCTCAAGGCACTCCTTGTAGCCCACGCCAGTGCTAAAAACTTGTCCGGTGACGGTTGGTGCTCCGGCAACTAACGCGTTGTCCAATCTAAATTTAAGGCGATCAATATTCAAGGCGTCAGCAAGTGCGTCGTAAGTGCACTCTTGGGCGATCGTTGCCTGTGGCACACCAAAACCCCGAAATGCCCCGGCAGGCACGCAATTCGTGTGAACGGCCAGTGATGTTCCCTTGTAATTAGGAACGGTGTATGGTCCCGATCCATGAACGGGTACACGATTGGCAACCGTTGGTCCCCATGATGCGTAAGCCCCGGTATTGAAAACGCCTTCCATGCGCACGGCGGTTAATTTGCCATCTCTATCTGCCCCAGCCGTAACCGTTATTTGCGACGGATGCCGTTTTGTTGTGGTGCGGATTGAATCAATGCGGCTGTACACCATCCGCACAGTCGTCTTGAACTTAAGTGCGGCAAGCGCGACGAACGGTTGCAAACTTAAATCTAATTTGCTACCAAATCCGCCTCCAACGGCCGTCGGAACTACGTGAATTTTTTCGACGGGAAGATTCAGGATCATTGCAAGATCATCCCTATCCATATGGGGCGCTTGAGTACTTGAATGAATGATCAAATTGTCGTCTTGGTCAATATAAGCCCAGCCCGCTTCTGGCTCAAGGTATGCATGTTCAATAAACGGTGTGTTGAAAGTTCGTTCGACAACGCAATGACTTGACTTCAAAGCCGTATCAACATCGCCACACTCAACTAAACCACGCACCAAGACATTACCAGGTCGATCTAGATGGATCAAACTTGCATCTTTTGAAACTGCTTGTTCGGTCGTCAATAGTGCTGGCAATTCTGTCCATGAAACTGGAAACTTGTCTAGCATCGAGAGTTCAAAACGTTTTGAGTCATAAACGACCACGGCAACCGCTTCACCAATGAAGCGAGTCTCGATTTGTGCAAACACTGGTTGGTCGGCAAATTTTGGAATTACTCCAAAAATATTGCGACCGGGAATATCACTCGCAGTTAATACTCCACGTACACCGTCATTTTCATTTATAAATTTGCCAATATCACCAAATGTGAATTTTGCGTGATGAAAAGGTGAGCGAATCGCCGCAACGACCAAAGCGCCCACCGGTACCTGGTCATCACCAAAAATTGAACCACCAGAAAGTTTTTCTTGGGCATCCACATGGGCAACACGTGATCCGACTGCTTTACCCGGTGTTGGCACCGGGACGGGTTGAAGTTCGGAATTCGCCTCTACCACCGCGGCAATAATTTTGTTGTAACCCGTGCACCTGCATAGAACTCCACCGAGCGCATCTTCAACTTCTGCCGCGGTTGGGTGAGAATTGTTGCCTAGCAGAGCGCTTGCCGACATCAGCATGCCTGGCGTACAAAAACCACACTGCGCCGCACCATGATTTGCAAATGACTTCTGAATTGCCAATCCGATTGAACTTTTGTCAAGTGATTCAACTGTCTCGATCGATGCACCGTCAAGATGTCCGACTGCCGTCATGCACGCACAGTGCGCCTCGCCATTGATTAGCACGGTGCAAGCACCACAATCACCAGCATCACAGCCGACTTTGGTGCCTGTTAGACAGCGATCTTCCCTCAGAAAAGTCGTTAGTCGCCGCGAAGTTGCTTCAGTTTCAACATTTTCTCCGTTTACTTTGAATTTAATTGTTGACATTTGAATTCCAACCACAACGCTCGAGAGCTTGTTTTACCAAAATGGGCAACAACTTGAATCGATATTCTGAGCTACAACGAATGTCATCAATCGGACTTAGTGTCGAAAAATCTTCGATTGTGATTTGATCAAGAAATTGCTTGGATTCCCCACCTTTGACTAATCGGTTCTCAAGTGTTCTGATTCTCTTTGCTACGGGTGAGCACGCACCGACACAAATTCTCACGTCTTTTATTTTTCCTTCGGAATTTCGTCTGACCGAAGTAGCCACCATGACGAGCGAAATGACCAGATATGCACGAGTACCAAATTTTTCAAATGCGCTCGTGCTGTTGGCCGACTCACTTGGAACATTGATTGAAGTAACGATCTCATTCGTTTGCAAAACAGTTTTACGATAACCAGCAATAAAGTCCTCTATTTTCAAGCGACGAACACCTGAAACTGACATCAATTCGACTTCGGCATCCAGAGCCATCAACGCTGGAATACTGTCACCAGCCGGAGATGCAGTACACAAGTTGCCCGAAATGGTTCCGGCGTTCTGCACTTGCACCGCGCCAATTTGTTTTGCGGCCTGTTGCAGACATTCAAAGCCAGTTGGCAACTTTGCGTTTACAATGTCGGACCATGTAGTTGTCGCTCCAATGCGCCAAAAACCTTCTTGAAAAACTATTCCCCTTAAATTTTTGACCAGCGATAAGTCGACGACCCGCTCGGGAAGCGGCTTGCCGACGCGCGCCGGATAAACATCAGTTCCGCCAGCCAACACCGTGTACAAAGACTCATCAAGTAGTTGCAGAACTTCGTCCAAAGAATGAGGTGCGACGTAGTCGCGACTTACCAACATGTTTGTTTCCCCTTAACTAGTAACTTACTCGTGTACGAGCAAGTTACAACAAACCGATTAAAACAAGCAATTTGTCTATAAAAGTGTGCCCTAAAAATAGACGACACGACTGCTTAGCGTCCTATTCTGATAGATAATAGTCACCAAACAGATGGCTCTTGGAGGTCCTTATGAATACGGCTCTGATAATCGTGGATGTTCAGAACGATTTTTGTGAAGGTGGATCACTCGCCGTAACTGGTGGATCAAAAGTCGCCAGTGACATCTCTAAATATCTCAATGACAAGCGATCTAATTATGACGTAGTTGTAGCAACGAGAGATTGGCATATTGATCCGAAAGACCACTTTGCTGATTCTCCAAATTTTTCAACTACATGGCCACATCATTGCGTTGCCGACAGTCGCGGTGCAGATTTCCATGCAAATCTGAATGATGCATGTTCATTCAATGAAAGTGTCGATGTGGTTGTTTCAAAAGGACAATTCACCGCCGCATACAGCGGGTTCGAGGGCACAACAGATCAAGGCGAGTCGCTGACCTCGATCCTGAGAAAGAAAGGGATCAAAAATGTCGACATAGTTGGACTCGCAACTGATCACTGCGACCGCGCCACTGCAATCGACGCGATAAGAGAGGGTTTCAAAGTTAATTTGTTGTTGCCACTCTGTGCCGGCGTTGCACCAGAAACTACTGATGCCGCGCTCAAAGAACTCGCAGAACTCGGAGTTGTGATCTCAAACTCGCTCTGACGTTCAAGCCTTTTTCAGAAGAGGGCGTAATCGAGTTGCAATTATCGCCAAAAGCAAGACAATCATTTGTGCGTATACGGTAGAAATGTGAAATTGTAGGACTCCGAGCGAACCGCCAAGAACACAAGACGCGACCAACATTCCTTTGATCGAACCTGGTTTACCCAAAATCACGACCAGAAATGAATTGATCAAGAAACGCAGACCAAATTGCGGGCTCAGCGTATTGATCGGTGCTAGCAGGGCACCTGCTAGTCCGGCGATACCGCAACCTGCCGCGAACAAACTTGTACGAACATGATTACTATTTATTCCCATCGCTTCAGCTAGTTCTGGGTTTGCAACTACTGCTCGCCATCGAATTCCGAGCGCCGTTTGATTGATAACAAGCCATAAAACAACCAATGCGATGGCAATTACAACAATAACTAAACGCCAAAGTGGAACATTGAAGCCCACGAACATAATTGATTTAGCAATTGGATCAACGACTTGCTTTGGATTAGCCGTATAGATCAACTGAATTCCCTGTCGAATCACGAGTGATAAACCAAATGTCACCAAAAGAGTATCTAGAGGTCGCATGTACAGTCGTCGTATCAAAATGAGTTCGGCAAACGCACCACAGAGTGCCGCTACTACTGGTGCGAGCAGCATTCCGAGAAGCGAGGAACCATACCAATCTTGGATCTGAAAAGCCGTATATGCGCCGATGAGAATAAATTCACCGTGGACCAAATTGACGATATTCAAAAGCCCAAAACTGAAATGCAAACCCAATGAAACCAACAAAAACGTTGCGATCAAAGCCACCACACTAAAAGAATCAACCGGCAAAATTGATGACAGCATCAGACGGCCAACAGACTTTCCAATAAACCACTCGCGTGCATCTGATTTATGTCACCAGACGCAACCAATCGCCCGCGCTCCATTACATGTCCGTGATTCGAAAGCGCCAAGGCAGTATCAAGATTTTGCTCAACAATCAAAACTGAGACCATATTTGAAATTACTTTCAACGCGCCAACAAGTTGCTCTCGGACAACTGGTGCGACTCCTTCGGTTGGTTCATCCATCAAAACAAGTGATGGGCTCGAGGAAAGTGCCACCACAAAATTAAGCATCTTGCGTTGACCCCCTGACAAAGTCTGCGCATCCTGCGACAGACGCTCTCGAAGCGTGGGAAATAGATCCAGCAATTCTTCCTGGCGGCTTAGATTATTCTCGTCAAACCGTCGCGCAAGTCTTAGATGCTCATTGACTGTGAGCCCTGCAAAAACACCCTTTTCTTGTGGTGAATACGCCAACCCCGCACGATTTATCTTGGCACCGTTTTGATGTGAAATTTCCTTGCCATTCAAGACGACTGAACCCGTAAATGGCAACAACCCGGCAATGGCTTTAAGTAACGTCGTTTTACCAGCCCCATTTAATCCCAATAAACATAGAGCACTGCCCTGCTCAATTGAAAAAGTTACGTCGCGGACGATGGTCGTCGAGCCATATCCTGTGGTTAGATTTTTTACTTCGAGACAAATACTCAAATCATTCTCCCCAAGAAAGAATCTCTTACAAGTTGATCTTTCTGCACTTCTTCTATCGTTCCTGAAGCAATTATTGATCCCCGGTGCATCACCAGTACTTTTTCGCTCACTCTGCGGATGAAATCAATATTGTGCTCAACTACAACGATCGACTTGACGGCTCCACTGCTTAATAACTGCTTGCACAGATCCGATGTCTTAATTGCCTCAGCCTTGGTCATGCCAGAAGTTGGCTCATCCAACAAAAGAATCTGTGGCTTTGCCAAGAGGACCATTCCGATCTCTAGCCACTGCTTCTCGCCATGGCTCAAAGTTGAAGCAATGTCATTTTCACGCGACTCGAGACCAATCGTTTTCAGCATGGAAATAATTTCAACCTCTGATGATGGGCGTTGCTCTTTAGATTTTGCAAGCGCGCCCAGACGAAGATTTTCTGTGACGCTGAGTTCATTAAAAACACTCGTAATCTGAAAAACCATTCCAAGCCCGAGACGCACTCGCTGAAACGCCGGCATTGTCGCAACATCAACGCCGTTTAAAAATATCGCGCCATGATCTATGGATGTTTTGCCATACAACGAGTTGAGCAACGTTGTCTTACCCGCACCATTTGAGCCCACGAGTCCCGTAATCTCTCCAACTTTTAGTTGAAACGAGACTTTATTAACCGCAGTGAATCCGCCAAAAGATTTCTCGACCTCAAATGCTTCAAGTAAGACCGTCACTTAGACGACCCCCGAACCAAGTAACCCAAGACTCCCGACGGGAATACCATCACTACGGCAATCAGTAAAACTCCGATAATCAGCAACCATGTGTCGAGTAAGGTACCAGACAAGGTCGCGGTCAAGTGTTGAAGAATAATCGTTCCAACAATTGGTCCGATCAAAGTCCCTCTTCCACCGAGTGCAACCCAAAGCAAGACCTGAGTAGATGCCGTCACGCCAACGGCACTTGGCGACACGATGCCATCGTGAATATAAAATAACGAACCCGCAAAGCCCGCAAAAACGGAAACCATTACAAACAAGCCAACTTTGAGAATTGGAACGTTGTAACCAAGCAATTCAATCCGATCCTCATTGTCACGAATTCCGCGCGTTATCAGACCGCTCCGTGATTTAACAAAAAGACGAGAGATCAAATAAATTACGAAAAGAGAAACGCCGGTCAGCGCATAAAAACCTCGTCCGCGATGCAAGTCGAGACCAAACATTTTTAAGTTATCTCGGAACAGTATTCCGTTTTGACCCCCGGTAACGTCACCACCGGCCCTGGCATATTGCTCAAGCAAATACGCGATTGCCAGTGTGATCACCGCAAATTCGACTCCACGAAGTGGCAACCGACCACGAAACACCAGAGAAGCCACAAAAAAAGAGAAAATTGCAATAACACAAAGTGCCAACAACAGTGCGGGCCAAAGTGGAATCGGTAAAAACCATCCCGATCGTGTTGTAAAAACAGCAACCAGATAACCACCGCTACCAAAAAAAGCGGCATGACCAAAAGTCAACATCCCGCCGTAACCCCACATCAGATCAACTGAAATAGCGAAAATGGCCCAAACAAAGTAACGACCAAAGCGATCGATAAAAAACAGGTCAGAAGACACGAAAGGCAGCAGCAACAAACTTGCAGCAAGCACTAATTCGGTTGCTCGCCGTCTCCGAGACTGAGGAAACTCGGTCGCCCATTTCTGGGCGACCGAGAACCTTTTAACTACCGGATTGCTCAGAGTTTGCAACCCTCTTCTGGATCTTGGTCAGCGAAACTTTGAACGTGTTCGTAAACACCTTTGTCGTTAACTCTGACCAATTGAATTGTCTGTCGCAAGTGATGCGATGCTTCCATTGTCACTTTGCCCGTCGGGCTCACAAATGAAAGACCGACCATTGCCTTGGCAACGGCTGCATCATCTGTACTTCCTGCTGCTTCAACGGCCAACTTATAGAGGTTGATTGCGTTGTATGCACCCATTGACTCTCCACCAGATGGAATCTGATCAGCACCGAACTTGGTCGAGAATGCACTCAAAAATGCTGCAACTCCATCTCCTTTTGCCGAAGTGAAGAACGGCAACGCGGTGTATTCTCCCGCTGCTGCTGCACCGATTCCTGCAAGATCTGGATCGCCCAAGAATGTTGTTCCAACTCCAACACCCTTCATAACACCGGCATCCGTGAGCGCCTTTAGTGCTGCGCCCCAAATTGCTGGGTAGAGAGTGAATATGTAGTTCGGCTTTGAAGTGCGAACTGCTTTTACCAACTCGGTAAAGTCTTCAGCGACTAGTGGAAGATAAACCTCACCCACAACCTCGCCACCGATCTCTTTGATGATTGGCTTGGCAACCTCAAAGCTTCGACGTGGCCAAACATAATCTGCTCCGAAAAGTAGAACCTTTGGACCGTACTCTTTTTGCAGAATTGGCAACATTGGTCGAATTTGTTGAGCTGGCACAGCACCCGTCGAAAAGAAAAGTGCGTCGCACTTTCCGCCTTCATAGGTTTCTGGGTAGATCATCAAAGTCTTTCCGTCCTGAGTTACCGTCTTGAAAACAGCATCCGAAGCATCCGAGCCAATTGGCCCGATTACAACATCTACTTTGTCACTTTCGACTAGTTTTCGAGCTTTGTCGGTTGTAATCGCAACATCTGTCGCAATATCTTCAACGATTAACTCAACTTGTCGCCCCATAATTCCGCCGGCCGCATTGATTTCTTCTACAGCCAACTCTGCGCTTCGCGCAAGGCTGGTTCCGTAAAGAGTGAAAGGACCCGTCAAGTCAGCAACAACGCCGATTTTGATTGGTTCCGTACTCACTTCTGGTGCGGCAGTTGTTTCTTCCGTTACTGCAGTAGTATCGGTAGATCCACCGTCACTACTACATGAAACTAGACCGAAACCTAAGGCAAGCACTGCCAAAATTCCGACCCTTGCTTTTATCTTTCTCACTTCATTACCCCCTTTATTTTTTGATTTATGTTTCCTTGGCTGTAATCAGCCTCAGACTTTTCCGGTGAATGCAGGATCCACTGGTTTTGATTGCACTAAATCACCATGCCATGTTGAAACGATAATTTTTTTGTCCGTATAAAAGTCAATTGCATCATTTGCACGTCCGCGCAAGTCGCCATAAAAAGACGACTTACGACCACCAACTGGATAAAAAGCGATTGGTGCGGGTGTACCAACATTAACCCCTACTTGTCCGACATCAGCACGCTGTCTGAATTCACGGGCAACTCCGCCAGACTCCGTGTAAACGACCGCGGTATGGCCATAGTTGCTCGAGTTAATGATCTCGATCGCCTCATTGAGTCCGGACACTTTTGCAATACAACGAACAGGTCCAAATAGTTCATTTTTAAATTCAGGAGCAGACCGTTCTGACTCAATCAAAGTCGGACCGACCCAGTAGCCGCCCTCGCAACCTTTTACTTTGACACCACGACCGTCAAGCAAAAGTTTTGCCCCGGATTTTTCTGCGACGTTGATAGCCGCAATGAACTTATCCCTCGCACTCGCCGAAATTACCGGCCCAAGCGTCGTGGATGAATCGGCTGGATTACCGATCTTAAGTTCACGCGAGAGTTTCAGTAATTTTTCGAGAAACTCGTCATAAATCGCTTCGTAAACAAGAACATTTGACCCTGCGAAACAACGCTGTGATGCGTTGCCATACATAGATGAAACGATATTTGGCATGCATGCATCAATCGCCGCGGTGTCCGTTACAACAAGATGATTTTTTGCGCCACCCTGCGCTTGGCATCGCTTTCCAGCACCGGTGACTAACTTATAAACAATTCCCGCGATTTCAGATGAACCAACGAATGAAAGTCCAACCATGTCTGGATGTGTTCCTAGGCGTTCAACAACTGTCTTATCGCCCAGAGCAATACTTAATACCCCCTTTGGTAAGCCAGCCTCTTCTGCTAATTCGGCCATTCGAATAGCGGTGAGCGGACACAATTCACTTGGTTTAAGAATTACAGAATTACCTGTCGCAACTGCCCAAGCAAAATAAAGCGGAATCATCGCCGGAAAATTAAATGGAGCTATGACAGCGAAAACGCCGAGAGGTTCACGAATAAACTCAATATCAACGCCGGTTCCAATGTTTTCTGTAACCGAACCTTTCATCGTCTCTGGCACTGCCGCCGCGTGCTCAACATATTGAATTGCTCTTAGCAATTCTCCTTTTGCCTCTTCGTTAGTCTTGCCATTTTCCATTGTGATGATTGCTGCAAGTTCGTCCGAATGTGAAGTGAGTAAATGCCGATACCGAAACATAATGGCTGAGCGAGTCGGTACAGGAGTTCGCTTCCACGGCCCAAATGCTTCGACCGCGCCTGCAATAATCTGATCAATTTCACTTTGACTCGACAACGGGTGCTTGGCGATTACTTCTCCGGTTGCTGGATTGTAAACATTGGAGAATTCCGTGGCGCTACTCGTAACCCATTTTCCCGCGCATAGGTTCTGGAGTCTTCGTGGAGACATGTAATCATTTTCCTTCTGCGGTGTATTTAATTGTCCGCGTTGTTGGAGGGGTATTGCGACTTTTTGTGAACAAAACTTCGCCATCTATCATCGCAATCGCAACTGCCAAAGTGTCACCAATAGCAAGCGCGCCAAGTGCATCTTTTGCTTGCGAGCCAAGGGGCGTATCAACAACAACAAGATCTGCTTCTCGCCCAACCTTTATTACGCCACGATTTAGACCATGCAGTCGCGCAACATTGCCAGTTGCTGCCGCAACCGCAAGTTCTGGTTTGATTCCTCCCAAACTTGCCATCGACGCCATAACCCGCAAAACACCTAGTGGCTGAACACCAGATCCTGCCGGGCAATCAGTTCCGACCACGACACGGTGCAACTCATTGCGTTCTCTCGCCAAATTTGTAATTGATCCCAGAGTGGTGATGTTGCCGTTGTGAACTAGTTCAATCTGCGCTTTTGTCTCGTCAAGGATTCTCACAACATCTCCCAGAGCCAAACTCGTGGGTCCTCCATTCACATGGCCCGCGACGTCGGGCTGAACTTCGGCAACAAAGTCTGGCCCGATTACACCGCTACCAGGTATTGATGCACCACCTGTATGTACCATCACTTTCATTTCTCTTGCTTGCGCCCAGCGCGTCATCTGCGCCGCAACTGCTGGATCCTTGACTCCAGAAATTCCAATTTCGCCCACAAGCCTGCAACCCGCCGCCGCTAAATCATCGAAGTCTGCTTCGGTTAATCCATTTTCAAGAAGCACTGCACCAGCGTGAACCTTGACTCGCGATGGTCTTAAATTATTGAACGCTTTGTGAACGAGTATCGCCAGTGCTTTTGTTCCAGCGGCATCAGTAGGTCGACCAGGAATATGCGGTTCACCAGCCGACATCATTGTCGTAACGCCACCATGCAAACATGAGTCGATGTAGTCTGTCGTCTTCTGTCGCGGAGTCCAGTCGCCAATGACGGGATGAACGTGGTTGTCGTGATAGCCAGGCATCACCATCGCGCCACCGCAATCAATTACTCCAGCATTCGGCAAAACTTCAGCACCTGAAGATTTGCCAACGTAGGCGATCAATCCGTCACGAACCAAAATTGTGTCACCATCAATCATCGGGTTCTTTAATTCGCCACTAACAATCTGACCAATATTGCGGAGTACTAATTCGGACATAAATATCCTCTACCTCAATCCGTCTTCGCCAACTATTTGGCTTGCTTGCAATCCCCCGACTCGCGGAAGCGGCCGTCCACCAGAACTGATTGCCAGTGCAACGAGAATTTCATTAGCAAATGGTGCATCGCCGATTCGAAATTCAATCGCATCAAAATGCGTACGCACAAATGCGGCGTCTTTGTGATGTAACGGGATATCTATCGCAGTTCCTGGTGCACCTCTTTTTTTAGCAGAGGGAATCAATGACTTACCACCACCAATTGCATCACGAAGGGGCTGACCAAAATTTGGATGCAATATCGCTGCGGCGTGTTCAAGTTCTCCGTCAGTACCAACAATCGCCGCCTTACCATAACTATGAACTGCTACACCTTCGAGTGCAGCCACAGCTCGATCTGATAAAAGTTTTGAAAGTTCTGCACCTAATTCAATTAGCTGAGCAAGGTCTTCAACATATTTTCCGGCAAATGGATTTGTGATGACCGCAGCAGAAACAACTTTTCGCAATGGAGGAGAAATTTCACGACCAGCTTCTTTGGCCAAATCCGAGACCAAAACAGTTAAGTGCCTGATCTCCATTCCCGCCCCCTGAATGCCTAATCGTAATCAACCCGATTGCTTGTAAGCAAGTGAACTCGCGGTCTGTTACCTAGTGGACTTGACTTTGCCACGGTGAATAGTTATCTTAGAAAAATGCTGAAACAAAAGCGAAAAAACCGAATTTTTATTGGAGTCCTCGCGCTCGGGACTATCCTGGCAACTAGTTGTGGGAACTCAGAATCCCAGTCAAATTCATCTGATTCATTTGAAGGTCAGACTCTAACAGTTGCTAACTGGAAAGACTACGGAAGTGATATCTCATGGGCAGTTGCTCAATTTGAGGAAGAAACAGGCGCAAAGGTTGTTCACCAATATTTCAATTCTGAGGAGGAGCTCCTTCAACTTCTTCGTGATGGAGGCGTAGGTAAGGTCGATGTTGCCCTGCCGAATCTCGCTTATGTCCAACCCGCGATTACAGATGACTTGCTCGAAAAAATTGACACATCGAAATTGAAGAATTATTCCGAACTCGATGAAAATCTGAAACAGCACCCCGACTTAAAATCAGATGGAAATATTTATGGAGTGCCATGGATGTGGGGATCAACCGGTTTGGCATTTAATACCGAGACGCCACCTGCAGATGCGGAGAAGTGGTCATCTCTTTGGAATCCGTCAAATAAAGGAAAGGTTGCCTTTTTTGATGATGTAACTACAGCGATAATGACTACGGCGCTTTATATTGGCGAAGATCCTTACAACCCCGACCTTGCAAAAATCAAAGAATCGCTTATTGAATTAAAAAACAACTCCAAGATATTTTGGGCATCGGCCGATGACTGGACAAAAGGATTCGCAACTGGTCAGATAACTAGTGGAAATCTATGGTCGGGTTTAGCAGGAACCGAAATAGGTCGTGGACAGCCTCTCAAGTATGTGATTCCGGACCAAGGCGCCGTGGGTTGGCTAGATTCTTGGGCAATCGTCAAAAATGCGCCTAATAAAGAACTCGCCTACAAGTGGATCGACTACATGACAAGTGCCGAGTTTCAACAGAAATGGGCCGAAGATACTGAGCGCAGCTCTCCTGCACCTGCCAACCTTGTCGCAACGAAAGCAATTAGTAAAGAAACAGCTCAAAGAATTGGTGCAGTTGCAGAGTGGTTACCGAAACTTACCCTCCAGAAATCCCTGCCAGCTGAAACCATGAAGGAGTGGACGAAGTTGTGGGAAGAAGTGAAAGCGGGCTGAGTAAAGTTCTTTTAGTCGTTGACGCGCAGGAAGTTTTCCTGCGCGTCGGCGACTGGCATATTCCAAGTTTTTCAGGAATTATCGAAAATATATCTGCACTAGCCAATTTTTTTGGTGCTTCAACTCTGTTCTCAAAGCACGTACCACCTTCCACCTCCGCCAAAGGTACGTGGAATGATTTCTATAAAAATTGGAACTACATCGGTTCTGATCCAACTATTTGGGATATCGCTACGCCCCTTAAAGGACTGAACGGGACGGAATTTGCGAAAGCAACTTATTCATGCTTTGGGTCGCCAGAGTTCCTAGCATTAATAAGGAATACCTCTCACTTAGTTATTGCTGGAGTGGAGACAGATTGTTGTGTCATGGCGACCGTGCTGGATGCAATAGACCTGGGCATCTGGATAACAGTTGTTACAGATGCAATAACAAGTCCCTCAAAAATGGCGCATGACGGAGCACTCGAATTCTTTAAGCGAGTTCCACTTCAAGTGTTAACCGCCACAACTGAAGAGATACTAAGTTCTACCTAAAATTTATTTTAACTTCAGTACCTGGAGGAACATAATAATTTTCAGAAATAATTTCATTAACTGCTCCACCGATTAAAACCTCTTTTATTGCTGAGTCTTTAATCGTTTTAAGACTTACCGCTACTCCATTTGAATCGGGTGCCATAAATCCAAATGCAACATCGGAGAAAGCTATTCGGCTAAGTCGTGAAACTGGCGAAACATTCACCGAATAACGATTGGTACTTGTAAATAAAATCTCCTCATTTTTTATATCAACTGCAATTTCGAATACTCCGGAAGTAAGAACTTCAGAATGTCCAATTTTTGGATTCAATACAACTCCTTCCCATGGACTTGAATCAACTCGCTCAAGCATCTTCATGAGAGGTATCAGAGCGCCCCAAGTATAAAAGGGGTCAGAATCTTGGTCGATATCTAAATTGCCATCATTAATGTGGTAATTTTCGAGACACTTCCTATCATTCTCAAAGTGATTATCGAACATTGAATAAAGATGATTAGCAATGTTCTCTGCTTCACTATGACGACCGGCTCTATGCAAGCCATCCCATGTCAAAAATGCTAACGGCGGCCAAATTCGCCCTCTCCAGTAAACATTATCTTCAGACGACGGATCGTCACGAGGCGTCGACGGAATAGGGCGAGTTCCGCCAAATCTACTTTCAGGAACCAAGTGCTGCGTGATGAGCGCATCGATTTGCCAATCCTCGGCGATACCTGCAATCAAAGGATAGAAAGAAGTTGGAGCGTGCTTTTTAGCGAAGCTATCGTCCCAGTTTAAGTTTGCATAAATCAACTTTGTTTTATCCCACATTTTTTGATTAATTAATATCTTTAAATTTTCGCATCTTGCCGAAAGACGATCTGCAACAACTAATCTGCCAATTAAAGATGCATGAGCTGCAAGAATCTCGGATTCAAGAACAAGAAGACTGTTGAGTCCAACATCAGCCTGAGTTAGCGTATGGGCTTCATAATCAAAGGTAGCTTCATCAAATACTGGCAGATTGTCCATGGCCGACTCATCCATCGCGGCCTGCTTTGAATGGACAAAAGTTCCGTCACCAACAGGTGAAGAACCCCATTCAAGGAGTCCGTCGCCATTGCCGTCACGATTTTCAAACCACCAATCATGAGCCTTAAGTAACTGATCAAAATACGTGGTCATTAATTCTGTGCTACCGAATTTTAGATCTATGCGATTGACAATATATGCAGCAATCGGAGGTTGAGATCGGTCAATCCATTGTGTATAAGCAGTTAGCAAACAAGGCAAAATACCATTCTTTTGCTGGCCAGACATAACAACCTCAAGATTTGCTAACGCAGTCGATCTATCGCCAACGCACGCGGCAAGTAACGCATGAAACAACAGATCGTTTAGCCAGACACCCCAACCACCAAATTTGTCAAAGACCCAACCTCTGCTCAACGCCGTGAAATATCGTGAATTCTGCGAATCCCAAATCGTGTTCCACGCAACAACATCACGAATCGCAAGATAGTCACGTTCACCTTCGGATGCTTCAACTCTTTTTTGCAATAATATTTGATCAGCACTTTTGAGGTAAACGTCTATTTTTGACTTGACATCGTCAACGACATCAGACTCAACCATCACGGTTGTAACAACTGGTTGCTCTTGCGCACTAAATCTAAGAGCCGCCCAATTCCCCAAATTCTGACTCGGATGAGGAAAATAGTAACCTCTGTCGTCAAGTTCAGTTTTTAACTCATCTAGTTCATCATAAAGATCACATCTCACTGGCCGTGGAAATGTAACAAAATTAAATGCTTTCTCATCCCAAACACTTTTAATCGTCTGAGATGTTAAGCCATATTGATCTTCCATAGGATTATCAAGAAATATTTTGTGCAAATTAGACCTATTAATACCTTCCATAAATGTCGGCGGGAGAATACCTATTTCAATGAGAGTCCAAAATCTCAATGCCCATTCACTAGTGGACTTGACCGTCGTTCTCACTACAAAACTCTTTTCATCAGGTTTCGCAATTTGTACATTTACTATCGAGCCATCACCCACAAGATCAAACTCAACAAAAGAAGCATCACTTTTGTGTTTTCCGAAGAGAATCTTTGAGCTTGACGAATAGTCCTCATAACGACCTGTCCGGTTTGAAAATGTTGAAACTTTCAGAGCTAGTTGACTTGGTAGATGCAAAATACAACCAGCAAAGCGTGGATCCCATGTATTCCAGTCTGACTTATCTTTCTGATAGTTCAATTGAGATTCTTTCTCAATTGAATGCCAAAATTTGAATAGTTGACGAATCAATCTCAATAAAGGTTTCAACTCCAACAGCAATTTTGCGCGCAACAGGCGCAAGAATCAAAGACTCTAATTCACGTCCATTCGCTAATGTAAGAATAACTTGGGCGGTCGCACCCATGAAACGAATTTCTTTCACTCGAACTGGAATCCCAAAATCTGAAATTGCAATTTCTTCTGGCCGCACGACTAACACGACTTCATTTCCCTCTACTGCGAGAGGTCCAGAAACCACAAAATCTTCATTCGCAATGCTTGCCACGATCACACCATTTTTTGATTTACATACACTGCGAAATTGATTAGTGCGCCCAACAAAACCTGCGACCCAAAGATCTGCCGGCGAACCATATACGTTTTCTGCCTTATCTGATTGCCGTATCACCCCATTCTCGATCACGGCAATTTCTGAGGCTAAAACAAGTGCTTCCTCTTGGTCATGGGTAACCAGAAGCGCCGTAGTAGCTGTCTGCCTATGAACTCTGGCAAGCTCATCTCTTAATTCGCCACGAATTCTTCGATCCAGTGCCGAAAGCGGTTCGTCTAAAAGTAGTAGCGATGGTTCAAGAATTAGCGCTCTCGCAACTGCTGCGCGCTGTTTTTGACCTCCAGATAATTCGCTCGGCAGTTTTTGGGCAAATGATTCTAAACGTACAAGTTCTAAAGCTTTTGCAACCTTCTCTTTGATCTCTATCTTACGTAACTTCCTCATTTTCAGCCCAAACGCTATATTCTCCCAAATCGTCAAATGGGGAAAGAGCGCATACTGCTGAAAAACAATTCCGATATCTCGATGCTCAGGCAGAACATTCGTTACGTCTGTGCCATTTATCAGAATAGTTCCAGAATCAGGTTTAAGAAAACCAGCGATAATTCTAAGTAATGTTGTTTTACCAGATCCGGAAGATCCAAGTAGTGCGTGAAAGTCACCATCCGGTATCGAAATTGAAACATCATTCAGTATCCGGGTATCTCCAAATGAGAATGAAACATTGCGCACTTCAAGCCTTGCCATAATTACCTATGATCCCGAAAATGTTTAGAACCTGCGCCAAGCCGTTCGAGGAGAAGTGCAATCAAAACTGTTCCTAATAAGACAACAGTTGCTAGTGCGTTAATCGCTGGACTGTATCCAGTTCTTACCTGACTATAAATTTCTAAGGGGAGTGTTCGAACACCAAGTGGGAGCAAGAAGTACTGAATTGTAAAATTATTGAAGCAGACCACGAATGCTAAAAGTGTTGAACCGAGAATTGATGGCATTGCTAACGGTACCGTAATTCTATAAAACGACTTTAATTGGGTGGCGCCCAGACTTCTTCCCGCTTCAATTAAATTTTCGTCTAATCCACGAAGTCGTGTCATAACAACAAAAACAACATAAGGTAAAACAACGGCGACATTGCCAATTACCGCAGAAACGGTGCCACGCCCTATTCCAATTAAGTTAAAGACCTGGAGCATTGCAATACCTAGTATCAACCATGGAATTGCAACAGTCGCTACCAAAATACCGTCACTGGCTACTCCGATAACAGACTTCACAGAAACACGCCAAACAGCAAACATCGTTCCTATCGTGGTCGCCAATAGAGCAACAACGAAACTCAACCAGATACTTCTCCAACTTGCAATAAGCAGATCCTCAGATTTTAATAAATATGAATACCATTTTAAAGAAAACGAGAAGGGAAAAGTCCCATACAGCGAGCTATTAAAACTCATCAAAATCACCACAATCAGTGGTGCATACAAAATTAATTCGACTGATGCAATAACTATTTTTTGAGCCTTTGTCATGCGAGGTTGCTTCTTCTATAAAGAGGTTTCAATAAACGCCCAAAAACATATGCGGCGGTCAAAACCGCAGAGAGCAGCATCAACGAAAGCGCGGCTCCAAACGCAGGATCATTAATTCTCCGAATTTGATCTGAAATTACATTTCCCAGCAGAATGCCATTCGGTCCACCAAGAATCTGAGACTCAACAAATGAACCAACCGCAGGAACAAATACGAGTGCCGAGCCGGCCACAAGCCCTGGCATTGTCAGCGGCAAAATAATATGGAAAAAGCGCTTCAATCTGGTTGCGCCTAGGCTTCTAGCTGAGTCAATAAGTGCCTGATCAATTGACTCAGATGATGCGTAGATCACCAGAATCAAAACAGGTAGCGCTTCATAAGCAAGCATCAAAACCGTTGCGGTATGGGTGTAGAGAATTGACGAATCAGCACTTATCAAATTAGTGAGTGAAATCACTGACATAAGCGGTCCGTTCCCAGCAAGAAGAACGAAGAACCCGTATATCAAAAGGACTGTAGAAACCAAGTACGGCAAAATCACAGTACCCAATAAAACCTTTTGTATCCCCTTAGGAACCCGAGAGATTGCCCATCCAGCGGGCCAAGCAATCACAATTGCAATCGCAGTGGCAACTAAACCTGACCACATACTCCTGTAAAGCAATCTCAGATAAAGAGTTGATTCGAAAATTCTCCGCCATGAGCCTGCCCGTGGAAACTCACTTAAATTTTTAGCTAATCCTAAACTTGTTAGCACTTGCAATAAAAGAGGAATCACAAGCATAGAAGCCAAAATTGCAAATCCGGGTAAAGACAGAAACCAACGTCGATTGGTTTTCATTGCTACTCACCTTTCGAATCAATAATTAAATGCGCCAAACTTCTATCCGAACTTTAGTCACAGTAATTTCTAATTGGGTTTCCATCCTGAAAAGCTTCAATAATCTGAGAAGCAGTGCTGACCCAACCAAAATGGGTACCGATGTCGTAGAGACTTGAGTCCTGCTCGCGTGGTCCAGTCGCGGCCACACAATCTTGCGGCACAACAACTTTATATCCAAGAAAAAATGCATCGTGAACCGTCGATCGAACACAAATGTTTGTTACGACACCCATCACAATTAACAACTCAATCTGCAGGTCGCGCAATGTGAGGTCAAGGTCGGTTTGAAAAAATCCGGAGTATCGACGCTTGACAACATGCAAATCACTTTTGGTTGGGGCAAGTTGCTCAACAATTTCGCTGCCCCACGAATTTTCAATACAGTGTGGACTTCGTTTAACAAATTCTCTTTCAACTTTCATCCCCAAGCGATGATTATCGTTTATATATATGACTTTTGCGCCACTGTTTCGTGCTGCTGTGAGCACTTTTATCTGCGATGGATACAAAGATTCCGCATTCGGTAGCACCATACTTCCACCAGCTGTGCAAAAGTCATTGACCATGTCAACCACTAGAACTGCAGTGTTTAAAGGATCTAGAACAAGGTCGTTTTGATATTTACGCTGAGACGAAAACTGATCCACGAATCACCATCCTATTCTGTGCGTATTCATGACGTAAAGTTGCGTAATATGTACAATTGTCTGAATTTATTGCTATGAACTTCCCCGAGAAGAATTTTGGCACCGATTCCGATGCTTATGAGCTTGACGAGCAAGTTGGTTTTCTATTACGCAAAGCAAACCAGCGCCATCGCACAATATTTTCTAAGTTGATCCAAGAACCTCTTGCGCCGACCCAGTTTGCAACTCTCGTGCGTCTCTATTTTGACGGACCGACATCACAAAACTCTCTTGGCAGAAGAACTGCGATGGACTCCGCAACGATGACAGGTGTAATTAGTCGGCTGTTGCAACGCAAATTGGTTGCGCGAAGCAGCGCCCCCGAAGATGACCGTCTAAGTATTATTGAACTCACAGAATTAGGTCGCAATCTAATTTCAGAGCTAATCTCTGATGGCATTAAAATAACGCAAGAGACATTGGCACCATTAACTAAAGCAGAGATAAATACCCTGATTCAACTATTAAAGAAAATCTCCTAAAAGCAGATGAAAAGAATGATCGCGGAATTTGTTGAAGTCGCCACCGAATTGAGGTTTCCAGAAGGGCCAGTTGCACTACCCGATGGCAGTGTTGTCGTAGTCGAGATGATGGCTCGACGGGTTACGCGAATAATGCCTGACGGGACAAAATAAATCGTCGCAGAAATCGCCGGTGGACCTAACGGTCTAGCGGTTGGCCCTGACGGTGCACTCTATTTATGCAATAACGGTGGCTCGTTCTCAAAACGCACTTACAACGGCGTCACCTACCCCGGGCCGTTCGATCCCGATTTATATATAGGTGGACGAATTCAGAGAGTTGATTTGAACACGGGCAAAGTCACCGACCTCTACACACACTGTGAAGGTCGAGAACTGCGAGGACCAAACGACATCGTTTTCGACAAACACGGCGGCATGTGGTTCACCGAACACGGCATCCGTCATGGTCGTAATTTTGATTTGACGGGTATTTACTACGCCAAGACAGACGGCTCGATGATTCGCGAACTTATCTTTCCGTGTCAGGCGCCTAACGGCATCGGTCTTTCGCC
>Ga0214923_10002685_pt1 | contig 23286 bp, 21 predicted proteins | sample LL1510_MetaG_FD_177993 | JGI IMG/M metagenome (GOLD analysis project Ga0214923, IMG submission 177993) | Freshwater microbial communities from Lake Lanier, Atlanta, Georgia, United States - LL-1510 | ecosystem: Environmental > Aquatic > Freshwater > Lake | place: USA: Georgia | collected...
CAAAGTTTGATAGGGTAGATCATACATCAAATCGATCGAAATATTTTTGATCGAGGAATGGGCGATCGCATCAAACGCCTCCTTCGCATTATGAGTCCTGCCCAATCTTTTGAGATGGTCATCGTTGAAGGATTGTACCCCGATCGAAAGCCTGTTGATCCCGGGAAAATGAGCGATCGATTCGGGATTTGCTTCCAGTGTGATTTCAGGAGCGCTTGGCAGCCAAGAAAGAATCTCTGAAATGTTATCAGACCCAAGAAGGGAGGGTGTGCCTCCTCCAAAATAAATAGAACGGCAAACCGGGATGAGATGTTTTTTAAACTCCCATTCCCGTTTCAATGTTTCCATATAGATTTTTTTAAACTCAGGCTTGTCGGGAATCACGTAGAAATGGCAGTAATGGCATTTCTTCGTGCAAAAGGGGACGTGAATGTAAAGGGAAGCCTCGGGGATCACCAGTCGTTAGATTCAGGGTCTACAATACCACCCCGTCTCCAGCGGTTTTTATCACTAAAAGGATCTTCTTCATCCTCTTCGCCCTCTTCGTCCTCAAGATTAGATTCTCCGATGGTTGAGCCACCATCATCGCTCTCTGTAGAGGTGTCCTGATCTTGTTCAGATTCGAAGCTTCCACCCTCTGTCGTCTCACTTACTTCGATGTCAGACATACTAGGTGTATCAGGATAGATCGTTTTGGTTGGAGCACGACGCGGCGCTTGGAACTCTTCCATCTCGCCACTCTCTTTAAGAAATTGAAGACGCTCTCTCTCTTCTTCGATCCGTCTTTTCAGAGCATCGATCTCTTCGCTATGACGCGCAAGTTCTTTATTAGGAACAAGACCTAGTTTCATCCATTGCTCTAAGTCTCCGAGTTCAGCCTCGAGTTTCTTCAATCTTTCGCTTTTCATTGTACTTTCCATATAACCCTTGATTAACGACCCCAAGCTTCTACCTGGTTCTAGCCTTTTTTTGCAATCACAGACTTTTTTGTAAATACATTTTTGTGGCAGCAAAATTTACACCACGAGCGAACAGGGTTCACTTGCTTGGCAGAGCATAGAGAGAAAGAGTCATAGAAAACTTTATACCATTTGCAAGAAATAATGTTACAAATGATGGCCAGATTGGGGGGCAATTTGAGAGATCGTTTCGAAGCTCATATTTTTAATATAAGCGAGAAAGGATCTCTCAAAGGTGCCGGCTCAATGGCTCTTATTTGTTGCAAATAGTATAACACCATTCTTAAATCATAAATATCTTAAATGGGGATCGCTTGAAACAGTTCTACACTCTCAGCAAAAAGAAAAATCTCATCCCGATGTGAGGCGATTTCATCTTGAGATCCTCTCACCTCAATCCGAAAATCTGCCCCCATCTCTCTGAAATAGGCATTCTCCTCGTGGGTCCTGCCTAAATGAGTCAGCTGCTCATGGATTTTTGGATCTAAGCCAAAATGCCAAATCAATCTCTCGGCAGTCTCACATTTAACCCCTTTAAAACCATTACACTCCACTGTTTCGCTCTTTTCATAAGAGGGCACCTGCTCTCGATCTGGAAAGCTATAAAATGCTAAATGTAGGTTTGGGGTGATTTCAAAGAGAGCATTTGGCTGTGCAATATTCGTCAAAGAGCTCTTTTCAGGAAGAGCCTTCCACGCCACTGGCATCTTCACTTTATATACAGGACGGTGGATCACCTTCCCACTTGGCAAAATCTCCTCACGCCCCTGAATTGGATAGTAGGTAAAGGGTGGTACTTTATCAGGACACTTTTTGCAACTCGTTAAGCATAAAACAATTAAAATAAGAACTCTCATTGGTATCAATCCTGCTTATTAATAAGTGTTCACTGTACATCAAGGTAAAAAAAATGACATCTCGTTCTTTTTCTTACATGCAGCTGGCTAATGCCGAGGAAGTCGATGCACTTTACGCTGCTTATTTAGCAGATCCTAAAAGTGTCGAAAGTTCTTGGCGCTATTTCTTTGATGGTATGGAGTTTGGTCAATATGAAAAACCGAAGGAGGGAGGAGTCGACTTCCGTCTTTATGGTCTTGTCGATGCCTACCGTAAGTTTGGTCATCTAAAAGCTCGCACAAACCCTTTGGCGTTAGGAGAGAAAAGACCCCATGAATTGGAAATCACCTCTTTGGGTTTCAAAGTCGATGAATTAAAAAAAGAGTTTCCGACGATGGGACTATTAGCGGAGGCCAGAGCTCCGCTTGAAAAAATCATCGCGACTTTAGAAGCCATCTATTGTGGGACGGTGAGCGTCGAATATATGGGCTGTCATTTTCCAGAGTTGGAGCGTTGGATCCAAGAGCGCATAGAAAAAAGCCGCTTTCGGCCTCAGCTCTCTTTAGAAGAGAAAAAGGAACTTTTTGGGCAGCTCAATCGCGCTGAGCTCTTTGAAACTTTTATTCATACCCGCTATGTGGGCCAAAAGCGTTTCTCTTTGGAAGGTGTAGAAACGCTGATTCCGATTGTGGCTGACCTCATAGACAAAAGTCGGGTAGATGAGGTTGTTATTGGCATGGCCCACCGTGGCCGTCTCAATGTTCTTGCCAACATTTTGCAAAAGTCCAACTCAGCTATTTTTAGTGAGTTTGAAGACTTTGTCGATCCCAATTGGGTTTTTGGAGATGGCGATGTGAAATATCACAAAGGCTATTCTTCCGATATTGTGACAGCGAGTGGACAGATCGTCCATGTGAGTCTTACCTCTAATCCAAGTCACTTAGAATCTGTGAATCCTGTGGCGATGGGCAAAGCCTATGCCAAGTTGCAACTGCATCCCAAACGTCAAACGATGCCCATCTTAATCCATGGTGATTCGAGTATTGCAGGTCAGGGGGTGGTGTATGAATCGCTTCAGCTTTCACAGCTTCCTGGCTATGGGACAGGCGGTACAATCCATGTGATCGTCAATAACCAGATCGGTTTTACCACGCTCCCTGAAGAATACCGCTCTAGCCGCGCTAGCACAGACATTGCACACGCTTTCTCCTGTCCTGTCTTCCATGTCAACGCTGAAGATCCCGAAGCGTGTAGCTATATCAGTCGGCTTGCGATTGAAATCCGCAATACCTTTCACTGCGATGTCTTCATCGAACTCAACGGCTATAGGAAATATGGCCATAATGAAAGCGATGAGCCAGCCTTCACTCAGCCTCTTCAATACCAAATCATCCGCTCGAAAAAAAGTATTCGAGAGATCTACCGCGACCAATTATTCCAAGAGGGAAGCTTGGAGAAGGCTTTCGCTGAAAAAGCAGAAAAGGAATTCCATGAGCAACTTGCATTTGAGCTAGAAGAATTTAAGGTGAAGCCCTCGGGAAAACCTGATGACGTCTTTAGTAGAGAATGGGAAGGTTTTATCGCGCCCAACTCTGCTAAGCTTTTGGAACCTGTCAAAACGGCTGTCGCAGAAAATAAGCTACGTCATATCGCAAAAGAGATCACAGCTGTTCCTGAGAATTTCGATATCCACAAAAAATTAGCTAAGCTTGTTGAATTGCGGTTGCAACGGCTTGATGGAGAAATCGACTGGGGCTTAGCTGAACATCTCGCCTTTGGTTCGATCTTAATGGATGGTCAAGCTGTGCGCCTTTCGGGTCAAGATTCTGAGCGGGGCACCTTTTCGCATAGACATGCGGCTTTGGTCGATCAAAAGAGCGGAAAAAAATATTTCCCCCTTCAGCGCCTGGGCTCTTTTGCGGTTTATAATTCGCCCCTTTCTGAATTTAGCGTCATGGGCTTTGAGTTTGGCTATAGTCTATGCGCACCTCAATCCCTCGTTTGCTGGGAGGCGCAGTTTGGCGATTTTGCCAACGGAGCGCAAGTGATCATCGATCAATACCTCTGCTGTTCGGCAAGCAAATGGTCTCGCTACAGCGGTCTTGTACTGCTTTTGCCCCATGGTTATGAAGGTGGAGGTTCAGAGCATAGCTCCTGCCGTTTGGAGCGCTACTTACAGCTTTCAGCTCAAGGGAATTGGCGTGTGATTTATCCCACAACACCTGCCCAATATTTCCATGCTCTGCGTAGACAGATGGCAACAAACTACCGAGTTCCTCTGATCACTCTCACACCCAAAGAGTTACTGCGTCATCCGAAATGCATAAGCACTTTAAAAGATTTTACCGAAGGGCAATTTGAAGAGATCCTTTGTACCCCTGTAAAAAACCCCCGCAAATTACTGCTCTGCACGGGACACATTGCCTTTGACCTGATCGGCCAAGAAGATATTGCGATAGCCCGTATTGAGCAGCTCTATCCTCTTCATGAAGAGAAATTGGAAGCTCTTTTTGAACAATACAAAGGGGTTCAAGAGATCTTATGGGTTCAGGAAGAGCCCGAAAACATGGGAGCTTGGAGTTATATAGCTCCAAAGCTGCCGCGATCGGTCCAGTATGTGGGGCGACCTGCTGCACCAACACCAGCAACAAGCTCTCACAAGCGACACAAAAAAGAGCTGGAATCAATCATTGAGAGGGCATTTCGATGAAAATTGAGATCAAAGTTCCCGCTATGGGCGAATCGATCAGTGAAGCTACGATTGGCACTTTCCTAAAACCGTCAGGTTCGGCTGTTAGAGAAAGTGAAGAGATCGTCGAAATAGAAACAGATAAAGTGAATCAACCGCTCTATGCTCCAGCTGCTGGGGAGATTTCTTGGGTCATCAAAGAAGGGGAGAGTGTCGCGATCGGCACTGTCATCGGTTTTGTGGACACTGATAAGAAGGGTGTTGCTGAGATAAAAGAGGAGAAGGTTCCCGAGAAAGTGGCACAACCTCTGAAAGTAGCAGAACCTGAGAAAGTGGTACAACCTCAGAAAGTGCAAAAGCAAGAGAGTGGGATTCGCCAGGGGTGTGAAGAGTTTATTCAAGGATTTTCGCAAACAGCAGCAAAAATTGAAAAGCCAGTCCAAGAGGAGGAAGAGCGCGAAACCAGGACAAAAATGAGCCGTATCCGTAAAACGATCGCAAATCGCCTCGTCAACTCCCTTCACGAAGCAGCGATGCTGACCACCTTCAATGAAGTCGATATGTCAGCTATTATGCTGCTACGTGCCAAACACAAAGAGAGCTTCTTCGAAAAACATGGTGTCAAGCTTGGTTTCATGTCCTTCTTTGTGAAAGCTGTTGTTGAAGGTCTCAAAGCCTTCCCCGATTTCAATTCCTATTTATCGGCAGAAGATGTTGTTCAAAGAAATTATTATGATATAGGGATTGCTGTAGGGACAGAGCGTGGACTGGTCGTTCCTGTGATACGCAACTGCGATAAGCTCAATTTTGGAGAGATCGAGCAACAGATCGCCGCTTTTGCTGACCGCGCGCGTAAAGGGGCTTTGCGCATTGAAGATTTAGAGGGTGGAGGCTTCACGATCACTAATGGTGGAATCTATGGCTCTTTGCTCTCAACGCCTATTTTGAACCCTCCACAGGTCGGTATTTTGGGAATGCATGCGATATTGAAGAGACCCGTTGCCGTTGATGAGAAAGTAGAAATTCGCCCGATGATGTATTTGGCTCTCAGTTATGACCACCGTATTGTAGATGGAAAGGAAGCAGTAAGTTTTCTCGTTCACATAAAAAAATTTTTGGAAGATCCCGCATGTATGATGTTGTTGTAATTGGAGCTGGTCCAGGCGGCTATGTAGCTGCCATACGCGCAGCGCAGAAGGGCATGAAAGTCGCTTGCATAGAGAAGGAAAAAACTCTTGGAGGTACCTGTCTCAATGTGGGCTGTATTCCATCCAAAGCGCTTCTGCACTCTTCAGAATATTTCTCCCGCGTAGCAGGAGAGGGGAAGGAGCATGGTATCTATGCAGAAAAGCTCCTCATTGATCTCGGACGGATGATGGAGCGCAAAAACGGCATTGTTAAAGGACTTACAGATGGTATTGTCTATCTATTCAAAAAGAACAAGGTAGAGTGGATAAAAGGAGAGGCGTCATTTCTTTCGCCCAATAAGTTGCGCGTGGGAAAGCAAGAGATCGAAGGTAAATCCATCATCATCGCTACAGGATCAGAGCCTATGTCTCTTCCATTTTTGCCTTTCGATGAAAAAAAGGTTTTGAGCTCTACGGAAGTGCTCTCTTTGACCACTATTCCTAAAAAGATGCTGATCATTGGCGCGGGTGTGATTGGCTTAGAGCTGGGCTCTGTCTTTCGCCGTCTGGGCAGTGAAGTCGAAGTGGTAGAACTTCTAGATCGTGTGATCCCCCCTTTTGATCATGACCTTTCCAAAGCTGCCTTGCAGATATTCCAAAAACAGGGAATGAAATTTCACCTCTCCGTCAAAGTTAAGGGAGGGAAAGTGGACCAAAATGGTGTCACACTTGAAATGGACAATCTCGAGTTACGGGGTGATCTTGTGCTTGTTTCTATCGGTAGAAAAGCTTTTACAAGAGGCCTTGGACTCGACAAGATTGGGATTCCAGAAGGACAGATCGCCATCGATAGCAATTTCATGACAAAAGTGCCTCATGTCTATGCCATCGGAGATGTTGTCGATGGCCCGATGTTAGCCCATAAGGCAAGTGAGGAAGGCATTGCTTTGATTGACTATCTTGCAGGGGAAAAATCTTCCCTCAATTATTTCGCTATTCCCAATGTGATGTATACATGGCCCGAAGTGGCAGCTGTGGGAATGACAGAAGAAGAGGCTCGGAAGCACAATCTCGAAATTCAGATCGGAAGCTTCCCTTTCAAAGCCAATCCACGGGCTCGTTGTAGCGGTGATGCTGAGGGAGTTGTCAAAATTATCGCGGAGAAAAAGAGCCAAAAGATCATCGGCATGCACATCATCGGTCCGAGCGCCTCCGAGATGATAGGGGAGGGTGTGATGGCTATTGAGAGGGGGGTGACACTGTCTGAATTGGCTCATCTATCGCATGCCCATCCAACCTGCTCAGAAGCGATTAAAGAAGCGGCTTTAGCAGCTCTTAAGCTCGCGATCCATTTCTAGCATCAGAAAAAAAATTAAGTGCTTGCGTTTTTTCTCAAGCGAAAAGCGCTTGGGAGCGGGCAGTGTCAGCGTAAATCTCTTTTGCTTCCATGGGCCTTTTGCTAAACGACTCATCGTCTTCTTCGAAGCAAGATTGAAGCGTGCATAACTAAGCATAGATCCTCCCTTGGTAGATTTGAAGAGAATCAACCTAGCATAATCTGCAATAAAGTTGTTATACTTTTTTTAAAAAGTGCTCCCACTTGCGTGGGAGCACAACAATTAAGCCTCAGTCTCACCTGGAGGTCTTTTCCAGACTGTCGGCTGATACCGTTGCATTTTGCGCTTAGGTGTGGAGAATTTTTCCACCGGTGTATTGTTATGGACACTTTGGTTAGTGGAAGTTGAATTTCCAGACTTACGCTGATAAATTTCAGCAGCGCTTCTTTTCAAGCTATGATATTGAGATAGTTTTATCGGTTTTCTTCCTTGTTTTAAGGCATCGATGTTATCTATCCCGCAATGACTTGCAGCTTCTTCAAGTTCTACTTGAAAGTTGTGCATCAGAAAGAGGCTGATAGCTTCACACGCTTGCATCCGTTTCTCTGTTTCCTCTTGACGATTTCTGCAGCATAATTGCTGCAAAAGCCCGATGAGTGCATTAGCCTTGGGCTCATCTTGGAGCTCATTTTCAGCTTGATTGTAATGCACAGTGCGTTTTTCCCAATTGCGTACGCTCACATTAGATGAGCAACAAATACAACTGACTTGCTTGCACGAATCTGTGCAATTAATAGGTACATGTAGTGGACAGGATCCTGGAAACATTTAACCCTCCTTGGTTATTTCCATTTTCTCGAAATATGGGTACTCTTGTATAAGTACCTGAGCTAATTTGAAGTGATTGAAATCGACTGCTTTAATTGCAGATGATGACAATCTACAAAGCAACGGGCAGCCTTTTTTGAAATCCATATGACAGACTAGGTAGCTGCCATCTCCATAGCGGGCGATGCCGATCGTTTGGGGTCTTTTGAAGTGTATTTCAATATGGTTGAGCATCTTGAGAATGTCGTCATTTTTTTGACATAATTTAACCGCTATCTCAAAAGCAGTTCCTGAGATCGATTGAGGAAGATTATCTCTATCTAGCAATTTTCTAAGTTCCTTACCGGTGAGAGAAAGCCTCTCGATAAAATAGTTCTCAGCAGGTTTTAACACTCTTCTGTTAAAGCTGTTCTTGAATTCAGCTGGTGGATAACCAAAGAGTGTCGCTTCATTGACATTGAAGAGAGGTCCTCCCAAGAAAAGCAGTTTCTCTACACCCTGTATCTTGACGAGCTCATTGAGCTTCTCCAAAAAGTGAGTAGGGGATGGAGCTTCAAAAAGCTCCATCTTAGTTTTGTAGCCAAGTGTATGGCAAAGAGAGAGAATCCCACCTTCTGGAAAGCTGGGCAATTGGAAGCGGTTATTATCTAAAATAGCCTCGAGAGAGAGCTCCTTGTAATGAATTTTACAGTAATTAGCGAGAAAGTGAATACAGCTTTCCGAGGCGATTTGCTCCTGTAGCGGGGCTCCTGATTCCAGCGCTATCAAGGTAAGAGCGCGCTGGATGGCAGAGAAGCTTCTTAAAGAGCAGTAACGACCATCGAGTAGAAAAAAGGCAGTGACGATGCCAGTACCTGGCCTCTCTTCAAAGAAAAAACGACGCTTCACCTCTTCAATAAAGCCACTATGGGGCAAAAGCTCAGCCAAAAGTTCGACAAACTGCTCTTTATTATAGACTTCTCCATAGTTCGCGTCGTGTAGACGGACAAAATAGAGGAAAATTTCCTGTAAGGATGTGAGCTTTAACTCCTCGATTTTCAAAAGAGCGCTATCCATCTTCAATACTGCGGTACAGAGAAATTCCATGATCTTGTCTATCAAATACTTTGTTGGAATAAACTGTAGATCCGCACGCTTATCGATCGCGGTTAAAGCTTCAAGACAAGCCTTTTTGGGCAGACCGAACTGCTTCATTGATGGATGCACGACAATCGGGTATTGCAAGTGCGCGAGTGTTTCTCTATCGGAAACGATCTCTTTCAATCTGGGCTTATTGAATTTAGAGGCGAGTTCAATTACGATCTCCCGTCTTTTTTCGCAGATCTCACCTTTTGAATCGAAAAGAAGAGAGCTTAAATTACCTCGACTGTTGACAAGCTCAACAGCAAAGGGAATTGAGTGATCTCTTTTTTCCAACTCTTTCACTGCTTGTTGCAATTCTGGTGAGAGAGAAACTGGATTTGCCATATGAACCTCCTTGTTCAGAATGGATATTAATTAAGTGCTAGAGCAACCGTGCCACTTTTACAGATTTTAAATCTTGAAACTTGACTGGAAGAATTTCATCATGGGTCATCCGACAAAATTCTGGTTGTTCTGTGTAAATGTTCATGCGGCAGATCAGTCTGTGGCCATCTCCCATGAGGCCAACTGCGAGCGTTACTGGATGTTTGGCAAAGCGCTCTATCGTCTGCATCAATGAAAGCAGATCTTCCCCAGGTAAAGCAATTTGCAGAGCAATTTCAAAGGGGGTGCCGCTCACACTTTTTGGGAAAGAATCTCTTTTGAAAAGAGTTTTAAGTTCTTTTTCTTCTAGAAGCAGTTTGCTTGTTATTGTTTTCTTAAGTGGAAAGAAAAACTTGCGTATCAAAGAGCTGCGGAAAATATCTTGTGGAAGTGTAAAGAATGCAGCGTCTGTTGCGGCATCGAAAATGAACTGCTTTGTAAAGAGTAATCTAACAGCTTTCTCTTTGCAAATCAGATTGTTCATCTGATGGAGGAAAGCGAGAGGTGAAGAGGCGTGGATTTCCAGCATTTTGAGTTCCAAATGCATCGCCTGAGAAAGGGTTTCAGGAGAGCTTTCGGGTTGATTTTTTAGAGAGAAGCACTCTTCTGAAGCATCGTGATTTTTGATCAAACAGTAGGTCAATAAAAAGTTCTTGAAAGCATCAGAAGTGATGTATTCGCGCAAAAGCTCTACCTGTGAGCAATCTTTAGATTCCATGGTGAGCCGCGCAATAGCTCGTTGTAAGGAGACGAAGGAATTGAGAGTGATGTAGTGACCATCTAGCATTAAAAAGGGGGTCACTTTCCCTGTTTCTCGCTCTTCAAACCACAGTCTTTGATAAAGGTGTGCGGAGAGAGTTTCAAAAAGGGTGTTAGGAATTTTATGAAAGGTCGCTTTTAAGTGCTCTAAAACAGAAGAGATGAACTCTCCTTTGTTTGGGACTCCATAATTGGCATCGTGCAAGCGGAAGAAGTAGAGCAGGAGCTCGGAGAGAGAAGTCAATTTTAGTTCAGCGATAGGCAGCATCTGTTCATCGAGCTGGATCATTCCTGAGCAGAGGGCTTGCAAGAGCCAATTGAGAATATCAGGCAGATGGAAAAAATGGATGTCAGCGCGAGGAGGCAAATTAAAGAGCGTAGCGATACAAGCTTGCTGGACGTTCTCATAGCTGTCCAAAAAGTATTGTAAGGAAGGGTGGATGGTGATGGGATCTTTGAGAATGCGCATGACTACACGATTATCCAAAGCACGCGTCACATCTCTTAAATGGAGGCGGTGAGCAATCGCTTTGACAGCAGCTTTGCGCGCATCGCTGGTTTCTCCCTTGGCATCGAAAAGCACAGCATGCAGTTCGCCGCCTGATTCGATGAAGTCGTTGAGAAAGGAGTGTTTCAGCAAGTTTTTCTTCTGGGAGCAATAGGCTTCGATCATGCCCATCTCTGCCATCTTAACTTCAGATGGGATGTGCTCTTTGAGTAGTGTATCTAAAAAGGGAGTTAATTCAGGGGCAATCTGGAGCAGCTGCTTGACCTGTCTTTTCAAACTCAGGTGTGCAAAAAGCGCGTCGCGCTCAGGTAGGTGATGTATAGTAGGATAGGGCGCAAAAGTAACTTTGCATTTTTCTCCATCAGATCTTTTAAATGGCGCTTTGTCATCTAAATTTACAGACATACCAACCTCCTTGTGATATCCACGGCAGCATCTTATCTCTGCTGTTGCAAAAAAATCTTAAACAATCCTTCATATTAAAGTGAAGAAAATTATTTAGTAGATATGCAAAATATTTTTAAAAGGTTGATGTATTGTGTTTTGGTTGGGCAGTGGATGAGATGAATAGCTAGTTTAAAATGGCAGTAGATGAGTGAGTGAATTTCTTATACCATTTGTTGGAAACGGCATTTTAGTTGGTATAGCCAATTGAATTGGCTATAAAAGTGAAGGAGATAGCACTCGTTTAGAAGTATTAGAGGCGCTTTTAGTAATTCTGTGAGCTGCCACAACCGCAAGAAGACTTCACCTGGGGGTTAGAAATCTTGAAGCCAGAACCATGCAGTCCGTCGACATAATCAATCACTGAACCTAAAAGACGGCCCACAATGCTCTTCTTGACGCAAACAGTAATCCCAGATGTTTCGTAAGTGACATCGTCAGCTTCAGGAGCTTCACAGAAATCTAGTAGGTATTGGAATCCACCACAACCGCCAGCCATATCACCAAAACGTAGGTAACACTTTTCAAAACCTTCCTGCTGCGCAAACATCGTGAATTTTTGTGCTGCAAGAGGAGTGACTGTAATTGTATCAAGATCAACTTTTTCAGACAAAATTTGATTGAGCTCAGCAACGAGACGCTCGATTTCGGTCTCTCCCATACCATGGCCAATCATTCCGGCACTCAAAGTCTCCCAAGTAGCAGCACTGCAGCTTGTGCAATGAAGGCCCGCATTGGTCAACGCTTGAGCCATGCGCTGGCTCTTTGCTGGAAATTTAGAGATGATATCGGCGATGGTCATCTCAGCATGGATAGTCTGCTCATTACTCATATTTTAAAACTCTATTTTAACGCAGCCTCGCTTCAGCTTGCACTGACAAGCGAGACGCTCTGTTCCTTGTTCTCCAAGAAAATCTTCTTCTTCTTGAGTGAAATTAGAAAGATTCTCCATGCCTTCGGTTACTTCAATAACGCAAGTTCCGCAGACACCCTCTGTACATGCAAAAGGAACACCAGCCTCTTCACAAACAGAAGCAATAGGCTCTCCGTCCGCAAGCTCGTGCTCTTCGCCACCAATAATAATTCGTCCCATTCGGAGTAGAGGGATTTGAACCCCCGACCCACTGCTCCCAAAGCAGTTGCGCTAGCCAAGCTGCGCTATACTCCGATTAATGCTTCCGCACTAAGCGAGAAACTATACCCTCATGCTTGATTTTTGACAACAGGGGAAGATATATAGTTGAAAATCGCTCAGTTGGATGGTGCGAAGGCGGCCCCGCTGCACCGACTCTATAGCCCATCCGATTGAAAACTTCACATTTTGAAGCGTCAAAACTTCCGGGCTATCATACCAATTGCTAGAAATAATACGATTTACAACAAATAATTTTAGAAATGCTGGCCATTGAGCTGGCACCTTCGAGAGATCTTTTCTCGCTCATGTTTAAAAACATGCTCTCTCAAATTTGCCGCCCTATCTGGCCAGCATTTGTAACATTATTTGGGATAAATCGTATTATGTGCCATTTTCAACAGAATTGTTTATATATATTAATTGATGGAAGAGAAAGAGTTTGAGCCAAGCCGCAAAAAACTAAAGAAGGCGAGAGGTGAGGGTAGAGTTGTCCACTCATCTGAGCTTGCCCTTGGGATACTCTTGCTTGCTTTCTTTTTTCTTTTCTATCTTATTGGCCCCACATTGTATAGGCGATTTGAAGAGCTTTTCTCATTTAAAATTATGTCTTCATTCTCTCCTGTTGAAGCGCTTTTACCTATTTTGACCCCGCTTATCCTATTTATGACCACGCTTTTTGTGATTGCCTATGCCGCCCATTTTCTTCAGATCGGCTTTCTTTGGGCTTGGCCTAAAAAAGGGAAAAAAAACTTCCGCTTTTTCCAACCTCTTTTGAAACTAATTGGGCTTTTTCTCATTTTTTATTTTTTCTTTAAAACCACTCTTCCTCCTCGTTCTACAACTGTTCGGCAATTGTTGGTTTTTTGGGCTAAATCGCTTCATCACCTAGGGCTTTTCCTCGCCTTATATCTTCTTGGCATCGGGATTTTTGACTATTTCTATCAAAGATGGCGCTTCTTCCAAGAAATGCGCATGACGAAAGCGGAGAAGAGAGATGAGGAAAAGGATTGACGGCACATGTAAAATAATTTATTGATGTGAAGTATGGGTGGATTAAAAGAGAGGCTAGCTGCAATGATGAGTCATGCGGATGCCTTATTGGCAGTCGGCGTGATCTCTTTGATCCTTTTGCTGATCGTTCCGTTGCCTCCGATCATTCTCGATGCCCTTCTCTGTTTCAACATCGTCTTTTCTCTGATGGCACTTCTACTCACCCTTTATGTTGAAAAGGCGATGGAGTTTTCAAGCTTTCCATCGCTTCTGCTCTTTCTAACTCTTTACCGCCTAGGTCTCAATATTGCATCGACACGGATGATTTTGACACGGGGGGAGGGGGGAGACATCATCCACACTTTCGGTAGTTTTGTGACTCACAACAACACTCTGGTTGGTCTGATTCTTTTTGCACTACTGACTGTGATCAATTTTATTGTGGTCACCAAGGGGGCTGGCCGCGTAGCCGAGGTGGCTGCTCGTTTCACCTTAGAAGCGCTGCCAGGCAAGCAGATGGCTGTCGATAGTCAGATGCAGGCAGGTCTTCTCGATCATGCTGAGGCAAAGAAAGAGCGGGCAAAGATCAGTGAAGAGGCGGAGTTTTATGGAGCGATGGATGGGGCGAGCAAATTTGTGCGCGGCGATGCCATCGCTTCAGTGATCATCACCTTTGTGAATATTTTTGGTGGTTTTGCTGTTGGTTTTTTTGTGAAGCATTACTCTTGGCAAGAATGCTGGTCTATTTTCACCTGTCTGACTGTAGGTGATGGACTTGTGAGTCAAATCCCGGCATTACTGATTTCTGTCGCATCTGGTGTGATCGTCACGCGCGCTTCTTCGGAGAGTTTGGGTACTGCATTTTCGCGACAGCTTTTCAATCATCCTAAAGTACTGCTTTTCTCAGGCGGACTGATTCTCTGCCTCAGTTTGATTCCTGGTATGCCGCTTCTTGTGATGGTGCCGATTGGAGGGAGTCTTTTACTCTATTCTTTTAAGCTAATTAAGGGTGAAAGCGCTCCTGAGCAGAAGGTGTCTTCGAAGTTGGAGATCACCCTGGGTTGTAGCTTAATTGGTAAGGCACAGCAGCTGAACGCAGCTTTGCCTAAGTTGCGCTCTTCTATCCAAAAACGAGTCGGTATTCGCTTAGGACACATTACCATTAAAGATAGTATGGAGATCTCTCCGAACAGCTATTTTCTTGCACTGCGGGGAGTTAAACTCTACCAAGGAAGGGAGCGGGAAGTTGATGAGATCATCGCCAAACTTGAAGAGGCCTTTGAATTGCATGCTCATGAATTGATTACACTGCAGGATGTGGCTTATTTTCTTTCAGATGCGCGCAAACGAGACAGTGCAGCAGTTGAAGCGCTGAAGTTGAGTACGAGTGAATTGCTTTTGATTCTACAAGATTTGTTGAAAGAGAGAATTCCGATCAGCGATTTTGTTTCTATTTTAGAGACGATTGTTGCCAACCCAAAAGATCCAATTGAAGCCATTCGTCAAAACTTGGTCCATGCGATTACAGATAAGTTTTTTGGAGAAAGTCGTTGTGCTTATGTGATCACAGTCGACCCCAAAGTTGAGAAGATGTTGGATGTTGCAACCAAGCTTCGCCCGAGCACAATTGATAAAATTGGAGAGCAGATTCTGCAATTTGTTGCAGAGGCAGAAGCGCGGCCTGTGGTTCTAACGACGTCGAGAGCGCGTAAGCAGCTGCGTCAGATCTTAGAAAAGCGTCTTCCGGGATTGCCTGTTCTCTCTTATGATGAAGTGGAAAGCGACGTTGAATTGCGTTCAGTGGGTGCAGTTACGAATGAGGTTCTGCTATGAATCGCCAAAAAAATGTCGCTGAGATCCGCCGTTTGCTTCAGGAAAAAAAGGAGGCTTTCCCTAAGCTCTGCCGTTTTCTTGTTTCGAAAGGGGTCACACCCGCTCTTGCTGAGAAGATCACGGTCGATTACATCGGTTCAGCTCAAGAGGTCGGGGCTTTGCCGAAAATCTTAGCGACCTATATCAACACTGGTAAAGAACTGACTTTTGAGAAAAAGAGAACGCTTGCCTTTGTCGGTCCTACGGGAGTGGGAAAGTCGATTACTATCAAAAAAATCGCGCATCATCACCGCAATCGGAGGGTTCAGATTGTTTCTAACTCAAGTGAAATACGTGAAGGATTCGATCTCACTTTGATCGACACGGAGGGTTGTAACTATTATCAAGAGAAGCGCGTCGATGCGATTGGAGAATTGTTGTCTGATATCCCCGATGTAGAGGTGCATCTAACATTAAGCGCGACTACAAAAGATGTGGATCTTTACGGGGCGATTCATCAGTTTTCTCCATTAAGGCCCACCCATCTGATTTTCACAAAGTTAGATGAAACATTGACGCTTGGATCTTTGATGAACGTCTGTGCTAAGTGTCATTTACCGATTCGTTATGTAGCGTATGGCTATCCTCTGCCAGGGGAGTTGGAGCTTGCGGATGGAGCAAAAATTGTGAAGAAGATGCTAGCTGATCTCAATCAGCCAGAGTTCCAGCGCCTCCGCTCTCTTTAGAAAATGGCTCCTATAGGCGATTATACCATTTATCACAAATAATAGAGATCTTGCATAACAAAATTTTCATATAACTGAAGCTTTAGTATAATGTAACGCTTGTTTTGCAAGTGTGAGTTTTGTGTGCAAAAATATGACACGATCAAGGCATTGCCATCTACCGGCACGGGCACGAAAATTGGGTTATGCAAGATGTCTAATTATTTTCACAAATAGTGTGATGCCAAAATTCTGAAGTTGTTAGGAATTTATTAATATTTTAAGATGTAAAAACCTTCAAAACAACTGAGGTGGAGTGATGTCAGTAAAAGATTGTTTGGACAATGAGGGGCCCTGTGTAGGGACAGTTGTAGGAGTTTCTGTTTTTGCTGTGGGTCTTATTGCAATGCTGGTTTGCGGCATTTTGGGCAGCATCGGTAAGTTGCCGTTGGCTCCTATTGGGGCGAGAATTGTGATTGCGATTCCTGCGGCTATTATCGTTGGCTACATGAGCCTTGTTGGAGCAACTGGTGCTGTTGCCTGTTGCAAGTAATTAAATCTTATACCATTTATCACAAATAATGTCACAAATGAGAGCCATTGAGCTGGCACCTTTGAGAGATCCTTTCTCGCTCATGTTTAAAAATATGAGCTTGAAAATGCTCTCTCAAATTTGCCGCCCTATCTGGCTCTCATTTGTGACATTATTTGTGATAAATGGTATTATTTCAACTCTCTTTGGGTCGATAGTTCCTTGGAAAAGGTAGGTCTTTGTAGAACTCTGGCTTTTTATCTTGGGGTAGCGCTTCCAATGCAAGAAGATAGGGATTTGGCTTTGCACTTATCTTTCTCCAGCGACGATCAGCCTCGTCTGGTTCGAATCCAAGGAGTCTCATAGTTCCGTACTCGAGAGTGTGTAGGGTCGATGAGCCATCCTTCGATAAGCCATCGACAAACTGATTGACAAGCTGTTGCTGTTGAAGGCGGCCAGGACGACTTAACCACTCAGCAAACGCCCTTTCGTTGTTTCTCCATAAGATTTCGAAAGGTTCAGGTAGCACAAATTCGAGCTTCTTACTCAGTCTATTCCCGACAAGGTGGGACTGCTGTGCATCTGCGATAGCCAAAATATGCTCTTCGTTTAGCCTTTTCATCAGCTCAGAAGCGCTCTTTTGCCGACTGTAGCCAATCCATTGAGCAATCATTGTCGGTGTAGGTTCAGAATTCAGAAAATCCGTAACAATATCAGCAGGTTCTCTCTCTAAGTAGTGGTTGTCAAGGGCTTTTACAAGAGGTAGAGTTGGATTGTTCTTGCAGTAAAGTGTCAAAGCTTCTTTACGACCGCTGTTCTCTTCCTCCTGCAAATCATAAATGTGCAGTGCACATTCAATAAAGATTAGAGAGGGAGAGGCGTCCTCGGGCAATAATGACCAGTCGATAAAGGCTGCTCTTTGGGGCTCTTTATCAAGGATATAATTGGTAAATTTACTGCGAAGACCCTCATTAAGATTTTGAAAATTCTCATACTTCTTCAATGTGTCCAAATATGCACTCATAAATGAATTGGAATATTGACGATCCTCTAAATGAGATGGAGGTATCATTCTAACGATAGTAGAGACTTTCTTCCTGTAATCTGCAAGATCTAGAGGGTATTCTTCATCTAAATAAGCCTGGTCAGTGTCTTCAACCTTCTTTTGCAATTTACGATCAGATTGCTCTACCAGATGGATAACAAGATCTGTAATCGCTGTTATAAACTCTCTTGGTTGTTCCTCAGTAATTCTAAATTTCTTATATTCAAATAAATTAATTTTTTTTAGGTATTCTGTAAAGAAACCGTCGGGGTATTGATAATCTGAAGTAAGATCTGAAGGGTTGATAGCTTCAAATTTACGAGAATTAATCAGGTATTGCATCATAGCCCGCTTAAACTTCTCTCCCCTTGTGGTAATGTCAACACTCTTTGTAAATTCTCCTCCTAAAAATTCTTTGGTGAGGTGTTCAACTGCTTCCCAGTGTTCTGCTTTTTGGATGTAGCGAATGTAATTTAAACCTTTTGTAATAATGTAGTTTACAAATCGAGGAAGTAGATCAAGAGGGATGTCTTCTAAATCATCCACCGATTCTAAATATAATCGAATAAATGCATCCGAGTATTTCTGGTCATCAATTAAGAGCCAAGGCCCTATTACTAATTTAAATTTTTCATTTCCAAAATCTTGTGCGTGCTTTTCTATATACTGAGACACGGCTAGCTCAAATGTCTTGTCATTTTGAGGCAAGGTGAAACGCCTGCTCTCCCAGTAATCTTTAGGATTCCCATATACATCATTCGCTTCATCATAAATGATATCTATTTGGGCGTTGATATAGGCGTCAGAAAATGCTCTTTCTTTCGGCCATAAATCAGGAGGTATAAGCTTTAGTAACTCATGTTGATGCTCCGACGGCGCTTCCACATCTGCTTCATGAAGGATATATTCAATAAGGGCTAATTGCTCTTCCTGCTTAATCTGTTTGAAAGTCGTCTGGTTTAAAGACCAGTTCTCATGATTTTGCAAACGAATCAGATAAGACCCTATATCTTCGTTTTGTAATCGAGATAAGTCTGGGGTTAACTCTACCGCGGGTGTCGCATTTACTTTGGGTGTGGTTTGATTTTTCGGGGTTGTCTCATGCGAAGCGTCCTCTTTTGTTTTAGAAGCTCTATTGTAGGCTGCCAAGATGACAGCAGCAGTCAGCGCCGCTGTTCCCGCTGCCACAGCTCCGAAACCGAGCTGTTGGTAAGGAAATGGGGCATTCTTTAAGGAAGGTCCTGATCCTTTCCACAAGGCTAATCCAGCTAAAACGCCAAAGATAATGGCAGCAGCTAGAAGGGTAAGAGTAGCTGCTCGAGAACATTCAATTTGCTTTGAATAGCTAGAATGATTGAGGCGGCTATCTGCATTGTGTGGTATCATAATGACTTTTCCTTGATTTTATTTTGATCTATTATACCCTTTTTTTTGTTAAGAATCAATAACTTTAAAAGTGCCATCTTACTCAATCATCCAACCCACTTTTTCTCTTAGAGGCAGATGCCTCCAGCCAATCTCTGCAAATCAAGCCTTGATCAATTCCCAAAGGGTTAGCCCTGATCCTTCGGTTTTAACTAGATCAGCCCTTAAAAGGATGAGTTTCGAAACGGTCTCTCAAATATGCCTTATTATGTAGCTCTCATTTTTTTAAATTATTTTTGCAAATCTTGCTGGTAAATCTTCATGATTCAAAACAATATATTGTTAAGAATCTGTTAATGTATTAAAATTGATGTTATCAACAACACCTCAGGAGGTTGGGTAATGTGTATTAAAAATTTTTCGAGTAGTTTGGGACCCTGTGCAATTGCTTCTACGGGATTTTTGTTAGTCGGAGTTGGTCTAATTTCGATGCTGGTCTGTGGTATTTTGGGTAAAATGGGTAAGTTGCCGATGGCTCCTTACGGCGGGAGAATTATGATTGGACTCTCCCTCACCATTATCTTTACTTTAATCAGCTTTGCTGTAGGATGTGTTCAAGCGTTGAAAGAGGAAAGAGCTCCGGGTTATCGGACTACGTATTATCAGAATTGATTTCTAAATCAATTAATCGACCATAATGACCCTTCCTTGCGGGAGGGTCATTATTCAAATTAAATTTATAGAACTTTCTCCAAAAAGTTGGCTATTCATGCCGAGATCAAAGGGGCCAATCTTCGAATGCTTGTGGAAAAAATTGGTGATCCCGCCCGCCGTAATCCATAATAGTTATGGCCAGTTCAGTTGAAAAGTGCAGTTTTCAAAAATAATTTTATAAATTAGAGCATTTTATTCAGCTCTAAATTTATCGATTGTTAATATATTCTTAATATATTAAGATGAATGGTATCAAAACGCAATCAAGGGGAATTTATGTGCAAAGTAGAACCTTGCCAAATCGAGCAACCTAAAGAGACAGCAATTTGCGCGGGAGCTTCCGTGCTTGCAGTTGGTCTAATTACAATGTTAGTTTGTGGTATTTTGGGGAGATTAAATAAGTTGCCGATGGCTCCTATTGGAGCGCGCATTATGACTGGAATTCCACTCACTGTCGTCGGCTTATACTTGGGCAGTAGTGCAGTTTCGAGTTGCCGCTGATTGACTATAATGCCCCTTCTTTTCGGAAGGGTCATTTTTTTAAATGAATACCGTTTGCAACAAATAATGTGACAAATGATGGCGATCTAGCATGGCCCTTTGAGAGCTTCTTTCTCGCTCATGTTTAAAAACATGAGCTCCCAAAAGATCTCTTAAATTTGCTGCCCTATCTGGCCATCATTTGTCACATTATTTGTTGCAAATGGTATCAATTTATCGCATGACTCGCCCTCCTTTCCTGTTAAAATAATTACTTATCTGCTAGGCTTTAGATCATGGAGTCTATTGCTGAACTGTGGAAAAAATTTCATAAAACAAGAGCGTCTGAATGGCGTGATGAGCTAATCGTTCACTACCTCTTCCTCGTGAAGTTTGTAGTCGGCAGGTTAGGTTCAACTCTGCCTTCGCATATCAAGCTTGATGATCTCTATTCCTCAGGAGTGACAGGTCTTATCAGAGCTGTAGAAAAGTATGATATAGAACGCAATGCGAAGTTTGAGAGCTACGCTATGCTTCTCATCAAGGGTGCTATCATCGATGAGCTGCGCGAACTGGATTGGGTCCCGCGCAGCATCCATCAGAAAGCTAACGAGATTTCAAATGCTCAAAATGATCTACAGCAAGAACTTGGGCGCACTCCAACCGATATAGAGCTTTCTGAACATTTAGGTGTGAGCGAAGATGAGTTTGGCAATCTCCTCACACGCATCCGACCAGCCATTATGTTGCCTCTCAATGCCGAGAAGATCGATGATGAGCAGATCGGTCTTGCAGAGAAGATTCCTGACCAATCCGCACTGACCAGCCTCGAAGTAGCCCACCGCAATGAATCCGCAGAGATTTTGAAGGGAGTCATTCAAGAATTGCCCGATCAGGAAAGAGAGGTGCTGACTCTCTATTATTACGAAGAAATGATGCTGAAAGAGATTGGAAAGGTCATGGGTATTAGCGAATCTAGGGTTTCCCAAATCCACACGAAAGCGTTGTTGAAGATGAGACGTCGTCTGCAGAATCAGATAGGCGATTAATAGAGCCAATTCATACCATTTACAAGAAATAATGTCACAAATCATGGTCAGATAGGGCGGTGAATTTAAGAGCTCGTTTCGAAGCTCATGTTTTTAAACATGAGCGAGAAAAGATCTCTCAAATTTGCCGTGCTAGATGGCCATCATTTGTGACATTAGACATCTTGCATAACCCAATTTTCATATAATTTCCATAGACCGACCAAAAAAAACGAGTTCGAAACAAGCAGAGGGTAAAAAATAGAAACAACAGACAAAAGCTGTATTATTCAGGGAAAAAGAAAAGGCATACTGGATGTATGTCAAAGATTGCAGTGAATAGATGAGCAACACGAAACCAAGGGACGAGAATTCATTATCGGTATTGTGTCTATGTTGATCAAAATGATACGTAGATAGGTCGGGCAAATTGGGTTATGCAAGATGTCTATTATTTTTGGCTATATCCGGCGATAATGCTGGGGGTACTGCTTCTCTCTATCAAAAAAACAAAGCTTCTTCTCATTCTCCCAGATATCGCGCCCCCACTTCAAAAGTCTCACCGATTTACCCGTCTCAGGTGCCTCAATGAAATAATGCTCATCTATCTTCATGATCACATGTGTCACAGGATCACCCAAATAAATCATGTCGCCAGGCAGTAGCTCCTGCGTTTCTTTCGCAAAAAGGGCTTGAGGTCTGCTATTGCGCGGAATCAAAATCCCCTGAGCTCTGTACACAAGATTAATGAGCCCAGAGCAGTCTACACTTCCAATCGGTTTTTTCTGATAATGTGCTCGACCTCCCCACAGATAGGGAGCTCCCAAAAACTGCAAAGCATCCTTCACAAGCTGCTCTCTCGAAAAAGGAGCCGACAGATCTCGACCCTCTTTTCCAAAACTACCATAGGGAAGTTCATGATCAAAGTCGCAGATGACATGCGTAGGAGCCTTTTCAAGCACCTCCACTTCATCTTGCTCGACCCAACCGAAAAGCCCCTGCTCCGGGGCATAGATGTAATGCCAGTTCCCGGCGCTTTTAAGGATTTCTACACGCTCCCCATAGAGCATCTGGGAGTTTCGCAAATCATCGTGGGAAAAATCTTGAGAGAGCGGCTTTGGCTCAACTCTTAGATCAACAAGTGGGCGAGAGATAACAATGCAGTCGATTCGCAGCCTCCTCAATAGTAGAACGTTTTGCTAAAGCACTAAAACGCAAAAAACCCTCACCAGATCGTCCAAACCCCGATCCAGGAATGGCAAGTACACCACTTCTTTCTAGCAGAGTTTCGAACTCTTGCCAAGAGTTGCCTCCAAAATAGGCAAAAAGATAGGGAGCATCTCCGCCTCCTACCACAAACCGCTCTTTCAATGCTTCCCTCAAAATCCGCACATTCTCTCTGTAGTGCGCGATCAGCGGCGAGCAATCTGTCTGCATTGCAGCAACGCCTCCCGCTTGCGCAATATTGGAAGCGCCGTTAAAAAAAGTGGTGGCGATGCGTAAATAATCGGGATGTACCAGACGGCCGTCTGCATACTTGAGCTGTTTGGGCACAATGCTCCATCCCAAACGTACCCCTGTGAAGCCAAAAGTTTTAGAGAAGCTTGAAACTTCGATAGCTACTTCATCAGCGCCAGGAATCTCATAAATTGAGCCAGGGCAATCGGGGTTTTGGATAAAAGCCGCATAAGCTGAATCATAGATAATGATCGAGTTGTGCTTTTTTGCAAATTCTACAAGCTCCGTAAGTTGATCTCTTGTTGCTGCATATCCAGTAGGGTTATGAGGGGAGCAGAAGTAGATGAGATCAGCCTTTTTCAATTCAGGAAAGAAGTTATTTTCCCGTGTGCAGGGGAGATAAACGATCTCTTTTTGCCCCATTAAAAGACTTGTGTCGACGTAGACTGGGTAGGCGGGGTCTTGGACAGCGATCGAGACCTGATTGCCAAAGAGCAGTTGTAAACGGCCTACATCGCTTTTGGCGCCATCTGAAATGAAAATCTCATCAGCTGATCGCCCATACTTTTGGGCAAGCAGCTCGCGCAATTCTAGATTGCCTTGGCCCATTCCATAGCCGGTGTAGCCTTCTAGGGTTCCCAAAGCTTGAGCTTTCCTTTCCATTGCCTCTGTCACCTCTTGTGGGATCGGCAATGAAGTATCTCCAATCGAGAGATCAACAACGCTCTTATATTTGGCGGCGATGTCGAGCATCCGCTTAAAGAGATAGTTGGGTTCGAGTCTTTCAAAGTTGTGATTGCGCTTAACCAAAGTGTCCCTCCGCTTTCAGTTTTTCTGCGATGAGAAGGCCGCCGCCCGCCCCTCCGCGCATGAGATTATGTGAGAGGCCGACAAAGCGCCAGTGGAGAAGAGGGCAGGGACGCAAGCGGCCGATCTGGATCTGCATGGGTTGCAAATCAAAACGGGGTTGAGGAGAGTCGATCAGAGCAAAGAGTTTCGCAGGCGAGG
>Ga0214923_10002687_pt1 | contig 23273 bp, 20 predicted proteins | sample LL1510_MetaG_FD_177993 | JGI IMG/M metagenome (GOLD analysis project Ga0214923, IMG submission 177993) | Freshwater microbial communities from Lake Lanier, Atlanta, Georgia, United States - LL-1510 | ecosystem: Environmental > Aquatic > Freshwater > Lake | place: USA: Georgia | collected...
GTTCTTCTATGGGCTTATTCGTTTAATTCTTTGCGGCTTAGCTGCCGCTACAGGCTAACTTTTTAAGCTCACAGAACGAATTCGTTTAAATAGCTGACTTATTAAGTTTAAGACGGAAATGATTTAAAAAATGACCTCTACCTTGGTTGTTTGCCAAACGTATTATATCTTATTGTTTTCTATGTATTTATTTAATCAAAGTTTAGCCTTTTGTAGCCTATTGTGACCTATTTTTTCCTTCTAACTGCTTCCAGGGGATAAAATTGAGAATTGCTGAAAATTATGTAAGTAATTGATTTCATGGGGCGCTGGGGAAGATAAAACAGCGAACTCTTATGTCATTGAAGTTTCATGTCTTTGAAGTCATAAATTTTTCAAACAATAACAATGGCAAATTGGTCCAGATAATAGGTAAGTAAGCTACGACTATAAAAGAGTGGTGTGAGATGAATTGATACAGTCAAATGTGTAATAAAAATAAATTAGTCTGAGATTAAACCTTATAAAAAATACGCCAGAATCGCCCAGTTTGTATAAACTCAAGCGAAATTGGTTCAAAAAAGTTATCAGATAAAAATGCTCCGGCCAAAGTTATTCTGTCAAGGTTGAGCTATGAATGTCGCTTACCCAAGATAGGAAAATGAATAAATTAATTTATTACGAATCTTAAAAGAAGCATTACAGAAGAGTGCCCCGCAAATAACATTACAAAAATTATATATTGGTCAGGTTTGTCACTAAAGTCCACAGAGGTAAACTGTTACCCAGGTTTGTGCTGGATAAAAAAAGCCCGGCGTTACATCCACGCTCGGGCTTAGTTGAGTAACAGTGAGTGTGTGAAGTCAGGAAGAAATCACGGAATTCTAATAGTATTGTGTGATGACAATAAAATGCATTTTTAATGAATTTTTGATGACTGTGGAAAAAATGTTATGGCGTAGTTCATGCAACAAAAATTTGTTTGTGATTATAGATGATGCCCAATTATGTTTTAGTCTTTTAAGAATATTAAAAATAAATATTTGTAGAGGTCGAATAAATTAATTTTCTTAATAAAAATTATTTTTGTTGAAACCGAGTATATTTTTTACAGTTCAGTATCCTTTGCCTTCTTAATATTTTTTTTCATGATTTTATTTATTTCATGAGCAACTGCCATCCAGACTTCGTGACCATCAAGATCACCAGATTTTTTCAATTTTTTGGCATGTTGCTCTGCTTCTTCTACAGCAGATTTTTTAAAACGCGTGTAAAGGACCTTGGCGTGAATTTCTATAGCATAATCTGGTGTTTTAGCCATACATAATACTTAAGTTTAAGGGGCGTAATAAATTATTAGATTTATTGAAGTCTATGCAACAAAGTCCTTTAAAATGCAAATATAATAAAGGATTTTTTTTTAATTAATTACTTGACTAAAAATTAAGACCAGAATTTCAATCATTTTTGGCTAAATTTAAACATTTTATGACAAAATTGATAAAATCAAATGCGAATGAAAATATCTGGATAAACGAAAATATTTTGATATTAAGATGTCTCGAGCAGAAAGATGCGGGTCGATCAAAATAAGCTCAATGCAAGAGTAAGCACGTTCAAAATTATTGAGCATTTTTTTTGGTATCTATATGAAAAAAGGGATAAATTCTTCCATATAATTTATTGAGTATATGGAAAAAATAGAAGCAAAAACAATAAAAAAGAAATCAAATTTACACAAAAGGAAAGCTGTCAAATGTCTTGAAACTGGCTTGATATATGTCAGTAGTAGCGATGCTGCGGATATATTAAGCGCAGAAGGAAATGTAATTTGCCCACGTGGCATTCTTGCAGCATGTCAAGGAAGACAAAAGACAGCAGGAAATCTACATTGGGAATATGCGTAACGTAGAAAAGATATTTATTCTATTAATAGCTTTATCGATGTTGGACGAGATATTAATCGCTTCCTCCACTCATTAGATTCTCAGCAACCGCCACCAGGCATGGAGCCGAAATTGCGATTGTGGGGATTATGGTTTTGAAGATTTCCGTGTCGCGTAAACATATGCTTGTGATTTTTATAGTGATGATGAGTATCGCTATGAGCAACAGAGTTTTTTCCCTTGCCGTTATGCGAGGCATAAGCAGGTGCTGAGAGACCTAGGATACAGGTTATTGCGAGTAGTGCATGTATTTTCATGCAGTATTTCCTCAATTTCTTTCGACTTGATATAAAAAAGCGTTTAAATCCATTGGAGAAGATTTGTCATAGTCAATTGTGCTTATATTTAAAACCTAAATCGCAAATATTAACTAATCAAATTAAAAAAGTAGAAATTAATGGATCTGATCTAAAATAAAGTTGTTCAAATATATTTCAATAAATTGCAAATAATTAGTTGAGAAATAATTTTTTACTGAAATCAATATCATTGCTTGATATCGAAATTTTGTGAAAGGAGGCGCGCAATAGCTATTCTGGAGGTGTTATTGATTTTATCACGAAAATAATGAAAGGCGATGTATTCATTTGTTATTTCAATTTTTCCTAAAGCCACAAGCTCCTTAAAAAGGGATTTTCCCAATTTTGATGTAGAATTTACGCTTTCTATTATATAATTGTCATATCCATTATTTCTAATCTTATTCAATAATGTTGGGGTTAGTTTTTGAAGACCAAGACCAATTCTTTCTATAAGAACCTGGCGGATATCATAGACATCACAATCATGCTTTTTCGGTTGAGGGAGCAGACTGCTGGCTTCTACTTGTCGTTCAAGCTGGGACAGTCTTTTCCAAGGCGACATGAAATTATGAATTCTCTCTAATCAGTAGAGTTTTGGATAAAGAACACTAATCAAGAATGCAACAGTAATTTTTATTGTAGAATGTAATTGCTTTGGATTAAATAACTTTACTAAAAACCTATAATTAAAAGATAAGAGATTATAAAATTAGCTAAATTTGTCATAATTTATTCATACAAATGAAACAAAGATAGGACTCGTATACTCCCCAATGGTTGAACAAAACTTAAACCTGTTTTCTTCAAAGAAGACGGGTTTTTTTATTGAAGATCAATTGGTATCGATCCAAATAATAATAATATTCACTACGGGGCTTTGTTGATGGAAAAAATCAGAATAGTCCTAGAGTTATTGAATAATAAATTCTATGCTTAATGCTATGAGCTTGATGTTTTAATACTAAAGGAGACTTTCTTGCCTTTTCGACTAGGGCCTTATTTGGCGGAATCAACAATTGGTATGGGCGTACTTGGCGCTATAATTGGCGGAACAAATGCGATAGCAAAAAATGTCGAACAAGCGCGTACTGGTAAAATTACCGAGGCAGAAGCATTAAAAGATATCGGGAAGGAAGCACTAAAAAACGGCGTTGTGACCGCTGCAACATTTGTTACAGTAGCGAGTTTCGGTGGAGAATTAATTCTTTCTGTTGGCCTCACGCTGGTTATAGGTTCCACATTAAAATATGCTTGGGATAGAAGTTATGACTCTATAAATGATAAAAATAAAATTCAGTCAGCTGTAAAAAATAAAAAGAAAAGTCAAATGGTAGAAAATAATCCAAAAAAACTTGTTTTTTGCAAATAATAGATTTCTGTCTCAGAAATCTCTCTAGTATACAGTTGAAAATATGGTCAATAATATTGGGTATATTAAAGATTAATGTCGATTATATGAGGTAATAATTAGCTATATTTTTCCATTATTAGCTCCTGAATTTTTGAGTAGTCAACTTTTCCAGATCCTAATAGTGGTATTTGCTCAATAATGATTAATTGTGCTGGTACATAGATCTCTGTCAGTCCTGCCGATTTGATTAAGGACCTTAAATCCTCTAATTTAGCCTCAAGGCAGTTTGTAATTAAAACAATTTTTTGTCCTTTCTTCGGGTCAAATTTTGCAGCAGCTACTGATGTGGCCTCAGGCCATATATCTGAGGCGAATCCATCGATAATTGCCAGTGAAATCATTTCACCACCAATTTTAGCAAAACGCTTTACTCTGCCTCTAATCGACAAAAAATTGTTCTCGTCTATTTCTACAATATCGCCTGTATCGTGCCATCCATCTTCTAGTGGGGTAATAACCTCTGGTTCATCAGAATGAAGATACCCCATCATTACATTTGGGCCCTTAACGTATAGTTGGCCGCCTTGATTCACGCCATCGACTTTTTTTAGGAAAAATTCGATATGAGGAAGTATTATTCCAGTGCTTTCACATTTGTTGAAAGCAGGCGTATTCAGAGAAATTACTGGAGAAGTTTCTGTTACCCCGTATCCTTCAAGAATATCTATATTGAAATTTTCTTTCCATATATGTTTAGTATTAGATCTGAGTTTTTCTGCGCCTGCTAAAATATACCGGATACTCTTGTATTGTTCAAATTTACTAACCTTGGCATAAGATGATAGAAATGTATCCGTTCCAAAAAAAATTGTAGCATTAGATTTATGGATAATCTCTGGGATTGTTTTGTAATGTAGTGGCGATGGGTATAGATAAACTTTTACGCCTGATATTAGAGGAAGGATCAAACCCATGTTTAATCCGAAGCAATGAAATACAGGGAGAATATTCATAACAATATCATTGTGATCAAAGTGAATTTGTGCGGATATTTGCGCTGCATTAGAGAGAATATTGTTATGGGATAGTGCGACGCCTTTCGGTTTGCCCTCTGATCCAGAAGTAAATAATATTGTGGCGCAATTATTTGGATTAATATCTATTATAGGATAGCGCATAAACAAATACCCAATAAATTTATCAAGTATTGTTATATCTGCTTTGATGTCTTCAAGGTAAATGATGGTAATACTATTACTGATTGATTCAATCAGAGGCTCTAAATTAGCTGTTTCGATAAATAATCTTGATGTAATTATTTCATTAATACCTGCCGCCTTGCATGAATTAAATATGTTATAATACCCGGAGGTAAAATTGATCATTGCAGATATTTTACCAGAAGACATAACTGATAAAAATGTTATCGCGGCGCCGCAAGAATTTGGAAGCATTATACCTATGCTTTTACCCTTTATTTTTAAATTATGGATTTTGTTTGCAAGTACGCGAATTGAAATTAAAGTCTTTCGGTAATTTAATACACCACTTGTTGGGTCTTCTAATATATGGTGACCCATTCCATGCTGCACAGCAGATGCTTTTAAAGCTTCGAATATTGTTTGATATTTATTCTTGGATCTATAAAGGAGGTTTGATGCTATGTTATATATAAATAATGCGTTACTTACACGAAATTGATGCTTATCTAATTGGTTATTGGGACTTAAGTGTTCTGGTTTCCTAACCTCTATACTTCGTGGTAGAAACACCCTACCAAATAAGTAATTTATTTTACCAATAGGATTTTCAAATTGAGCGTAATTTACTATTGATACCGAAATTATTGTTGCTTTAAGTTTTTTGGCTACATAGGCTGGATAAGCGTATTGGTTCAAGTTTAGAAAATATTGTCCTTGAAAGCTTTCAAGTGTAATTATTAGTGTATCGTTTGGCTCTGGTTTTTTCGATATTCCTTTAAATAAGAATTTATAGCGTTGAATAATAAGTTCATTTGCTAAAAAAACTGGACTTATTTCAAATATATGGATTAATATTAGTAATTCGATAATATTAATTTTATCTGTTACTATTATTTTATTAGCGCTCAAATTATTTATTATTTCTTTGCCCTGAATAGTGTAATTTAAAAATGGTTGAATAAAATTTGCTACAAAGCGAAGAAATGGTAATGAAGCAAGTTCTATTACTTTCATTATTCAAACGCCCCTAATTTACAATATCTTGATTCTAAAATAACAATAATAGTTAGCTGGCATGACAGTAGCGTGTCGAGAAAATTATTTGGGTAGATTTCTATATAATCACAATATCATTGATGGTTTTGCGCATCAGTCAGGCATATTTCTTTGCTTGACTCATTAAACATAGCATTAATATTTTTTTAAAAATATTTCACTCGTAAAATTTAATATTTAATAATTTCAGAGCCTATAATATTAATTATCAATTAGATTTAATATCAAATACCAACTGAAACTTTACCAATTATTTATGATTTAAATATTTTTTAGAAATGCAGTTTTAGAGGGGGAGCTCAAGCTCACCCCTCTAAGCTAAAAGCAGTCAAGAGGGCTTAATTCTGACCGCTTGTCTTATCCAGCTAGGGGACTGGAATGTTTAGCTTTGTTATCGTTATGTTTTTTTTATTACAGAAAAATGAAATTAATTTCAAAAAAATCACTTAATTTCATTAAATATGATTAATAATTGAAAATATGCAGCTACTAGAAATTACAACCTGTTTTTTTAACTTCATTCTATCTAATTGACTAAATGGCTGCTTTACAAGCAGCCATTTTTATTTTTGAAGAGCTTACTTTGCTCCTCAGTCGTCATCTAGGCCCATTAAATCGCCTCGATACCATTCTTTTTTTTTATCAGTGCGATTATCATCTCGCTTGGATCCATCCAGTATAGGAGCCTCTGAAGTATCTTGAGTTTGCTGTGATTTTCGATTTTTCTTATTATCAGCGTTTGCTGCGCTAGCGGCTACTAAAGACGCAGTTATAAATAATAATGCGGATAGGTGACTAAATTTTTCATAAATACCTCCTCCCATATTTGGCTTTGTGGTTTTGAAAACCATCATTGTTCATTATGTATCTTTTAGGAGGATACACCGAGACTATATGAAACGGGATTTTAAAAATGTATCTTCTACATGAATTGGGATAGAGATTCAGCTATATATGGAACTCTGGCGGAGTTATGAAAGGCTTATTCAAGCAAGGCTAGCTTTGGCGATTATGTTTCAGTTTACGAATTTAAAAAATCATTCAGGTAGATTCATATTTTCGAGTATCATCTACTTATTCCTTTAAGCATGACTTAGAGGAGAATTAACTCTCAGTGGTCTTTAACCAATCTAGGCGTCTAAATGTCAACAATCCCCTATAACCTACTTTTTCTGAGCACTGCGAATACAGCGCGTTCTATAATGGCAGAGGCTATATTACGTGCCGAAGGTATCGGTCGTTTTGCGGCCCACTCAGCAGGCTGTAAACCACAAGGATTTATCCATCCTCATGCAATTACAACGCTAGAGACTTATGGATACTCGGCTGATGGTCTTTATTCTAAAAGCTGGGACGAATTTACCGTTTTAAATTCACCTGAAATGGATTTTATCATCACTGTTTGTGATGCGGCTGCCGGCGAAGAATGCCCTCAGTGGCCTGGCCACCCTGTTACAGCACATTGGCTTATTGAGGACCCCTTAAGATTTCAGGAGAGTGACGTTGCTCAACAGAGAGCGTTTACAATGGTGTTTAATTATTTAAAAAATAGAATAGATCTTTTACTTGCAACGCCACTTCATCGCTTGGATAAATTATCATTGCATCAGCATATAATAGAGATTGGGCAGGGAAATAATTCCAATATTAAGTAATAAAATGCAATTATTAGTGCGTAAATAATAAATGCACTATATTTATTTTGAGAATTATTTTAATACAGAGCCGTTCGAACCTAATTGTTTAATCATTTAATTCCAGTATTTAGAATGATATAAAAACGTGCCTTGTTTGACCAACTCAGCATGAAATAGTTAAATGCTTCTTGAGTGTTATTTAGTATTTAACTTTACTATTTGCATGCTTAATATCAAAATTAGAGATTAAATAAGTTTCTGATCATAAAGGATAGAGATCAAGTTAGAGCAAAGATCATAGAGAGTATTTTACTGGCTCCTTGCGTATTTTTTTCGTAAAGCTTTTTGTATGGAGCGATTTAAAATGCCTGCTTTTGAATAGCCATCTATTTTCAAGCTTTATATAGCGATCTTCATAAACGCCAAAGATATCAGACGAAATGCTTGTTCCTGAGACACCTGCAAAAATTGATGCATAGGATCTACCGACAGCAGAAAAGCCATCAACACAGATACTTCCCAAACTACTTGTATATAGTCTGATATCGGCTCTATGAACGCCGCCATATTGATCTTTTAAGCCAAACAAGGCTTTTCTGATCTGTTCCTTTCCATGAAATTCCCCAAGTTCAAAACACCAAAGACTATCATTTGACCAACACTCAGCAATATCATCTATGTCATGCCTAATGCTTGCATCTGCATAGCTATCAAGGAGTTCTCGAATTTCGAGACGGTCCTCTAATGGACCAGTAAAACTCATGATTCTTTCCTTTGACTGGGGTGATATTAATTTCTTCAGGCGAGCAATTTAATAAAGGAAGAAAATATATTATTTATGAAATTGTTGGATTAGTAATAGTATAAATCTCTTCTTGAAATGAGGGGAAGTTGCAAAAAGGCAATAGCCCAGGATGACTGCGGTAGCTTGCACTAAAACAGATAGTTTAGCCAATATACTCGCAGTCATAAATTACGATAATCAAGCCGCTTTGTTATCGTTAATATCTGTTTCTGCCTCTGCATTCACCTCAGCAACTATATCTTCGACATGCTCCTGGGCTTCAGCCGCAAGTTCTTTAGTTTTACGACCGACTTTATAGAGGCCCCGTACAGCTGATTTGAAGGCAGGGGCCATCATCGAGCCAAATTTAGGAAGCATATTTGGCGCAGCTACTGCCGCGACGCCAAGAACCATACCTGGAAGTAATGCTGCTTCCATCAAAACCACGCCAGCGGCGACTACGCCAACAGTGGCGACCGTTCCGACAAGGTCGATCTCTCTGGATGTCGAGATGTCTTCTTCATTTGCGTCAGCTTCATGGTCGATATGATTAGAATTATTTTCCACGTTTACCTCTCGATAGGTTTGGCCGCACTGATTTGCTCCCGCGATTAAACCAGGCGGGAAGCAATTGCTAAAAATATATTATCCACGCTAGATGACTGATAAGTGACAAATTGTCTTTTTCAGCTAGGACTTAGAGATTATGCTCAAATAGGATCTATCATTTCTCATAATATTGATTTTAAGCAAACTATTTAGCTTATTCCTCCAGATATCAATAGACGAAAATATCTATCTTTAGGTCATTCTGTCACTGAGCCGTCATTGAACTGGGAGATTTTCGACGAATTAAATGAAGGGGATTATCCATGTCTTTTGTTGCGTCGACTACAGCCCCTTCTCCAGAAGGTTCAGTTAAAACGCGTATCTCTCTGGATCGTCCCATATCCTCAAAAACGATTTTTATCTTCTTGTTCATTATAGCAGCGGGACTATGTTTTACAGCCTGGAGCATCTATCAAGATATTCATCAGTCAGGTGCGCCTGTCACGACTTTCCTGCCTTTCGTCTTGTTAGCCATTGCTTTGCTGATTGCCCTCGGGTTTGAATTTGTCAATGGATTTCATGATACGGCCAATGCCGTTGCAACAGTGATCTACACACATTCCTTACCACCACACGTCGCTGTCCTCTGGTCGGGCTTATTTAATTTTCTTGGAGTAATGGTTTCTACAGGGGCAGTCGCCTTTGGGATCGTCTCCTTGTTACCAGTCGAATTGATCCTACAGGTCGGTTCATCGGCCGGCTTTGCTATGGTTTTTGCACTATTGATCGCAGCAATTGTCTGGAATCTAGCGACTTGGTGGCGGGGACTGCCTGCTTCAAGTTCACATACATTGATTGGATCAATTATTGGTGTTGGCGTAGCTAACGCGCTGATGCGCGGAAGGGATGGGACCTCTGGCGTTGATTGGGGCAAGGCAACAGAAATCGGCTATTCTTTGCTTCTCTCTCCAGTTGTTGGGTTCGTCTCTGCAGCATCTTTGCTGCTGCTTATGAAGTTTATCATTCGGATGCCGCAGCTCTACAAGGAGCCTAAAGACAATGCGCCGCCGCCATGGTGGATCCGGGGATTATTAATCCTAACCTGTACTGGCGTTTCCTTTGCTCACGGCTCAAATGATGGTCAGAAAGGAATGGGCTTGATTATGCTCATCCTGATAGGCACAGTTCCGACCTCTTACGCTTTAAACCGTGCTTTGCCTAACCAATATATTGGCGGCTTCATTCAAGCTTCACAAAACGCTTCAGCTGTCGTTAAGCAAAAATCCTCAGGCTACCAGGTTCTTGGCGATCCCCGTCCGCTTGTCGCCAACTATATCTCCCGACATGATCTGAATGAGGGTACCTACCCAGCCTTGTCGAAGCTAATTGAGGAAATTAGCGAGCAAATTCGTGAGTATGACACGATTGCACAAATTCCCTTCGCAGCTGTTGGCAACACACGAAATGATATTTACCTCGCCTCGGAAGCGATCCGTTTTTTAGAGAAGGACAAAAATAGTGAATTATCAGATGCAGAGAAGAAAGCTCTGAAGACCTATAAAACGGAAATTGATAAAGCAACAAAGTTTATTCCAACATGGGTCAAGATCGCTGTTGCTGTGGCATTAGGATTGGGAACGATGATTGGATGGAAAAGAATTGTCGTAACAGTTGGTGAAAAAATTGGTAAGGAACATCTAACATATGGCCAGGGCGCTTCGGCAGAGCTGGTCGCTATGTCAACCATAGCTGCGGCCGATATGTATGGGCTACCTGTATCGACAACGCATGTTCTATCCTCAGGCGTTGCAGGCACAATGGCGGCAAACGGATCCGGGGTACAAATGGATACCATAAAAAGCCTGTTATTGGCCTGGGTTTTAACCCTTCCCTGCGCAATTATACTATCAGGTTCTCTGTATTTTATACTTCATCATCTTTTACAAATTCTGTCCTAAAGAACCTATTCGTTAGGATAAAGTCACAGTTTGAGAATTATTATCAGTTTATGATCGCGACGAAGTGCTATCGTAATGCGAGAAGAAAATGCGTGATTATATATAGAGATAATCCAGCCAGTCCACCAATCAAGGTTCCGTTAATCCTTATGTATTGCAAATCTTTCCCGACATTAAGTTCTATTTTTTCGACTAAAGTTTCAGAATCCCAACTGCAGATTATCTCGTTAACATAAAGACCAATTTGATCTCTTCTTGGTGTAATTATTTTAATAATTGAGAGACGAATGAACCTGTTTAATTTATCTTTAACATCCTGGTTAGATTGGGTAAAATTAATGATGCCTAGAATCAAAAATTTAATTTCGTCTTTAATGCCTGTTTTCTGTGTTGAAAATTCATACACCATTTCATCCTTAACTTTGGTCCATAGATAATTCATTTGTTTAATAAAAACAGGATCAGAGAGAATGCTGGATTTTAGAGCCTCTCCTTTATTGAAATAATCGGGATCTTGGTGAAGCTCCTTAATTAAATTTTCAATTGATTGATTGATATCTTTTCTCCATTTATGGGATGGATCCTGTAGATTGTTTAGAGATAGCATAATGCCGCTCAATACACGCTCTACTAAAATAGAATCAATCCATTTCGGCATCCATTTAGGCGCATTATGACTTATTCGCCTTTTAATATATTCTTCCTTGTTTAAAAGTAGATCGCCTAGATATATGATAAGTCTATCTAGAATAATCTGCGCTTCTCCATTTGCCCATAGGATATCTAGTAAATTCGCAGCAATCATTGAAAGGGAAATCTTTTCCGCTCCGCGTCTTGCAGAAAGCTCTATAATTCGTCGGAGCTCTGCTTCAGGAATTATTTTAGTAAGCTCAGGAATTAATGAAACTAGAAAATTGGAGGATTTTTCAAGATTCTCATCGTTTGCCAGCCACTCAGAGATTGTTTTGATTAAATCAAAGTGAAGAAGCTTTTTGTTAATAGCATTTCTAGATAAAAAATTATTAGCAATAAATAGCCCAATAGACGAAGCTATTTTTTGTTTGTTTTCTGGAATAATCGAGGTGTGAGGAATTGGAAGGCCAAGAGGTCTTTTAAAGAGCGCGACGACAGCGAACCAATCTGCAAGCGCTCCTACCATGGCGGCTTCGGCAAAGACATTAATACATTGGACCCACCAAAATTCTGTAAAAAATATAACTGTAAAAAAATAGACAAGAGTAACTAAAAGAAAGAGCAAAGTCGCATTTCTGCGCATATCACTTAATGATTTATGCAGATGGTTTTGTGAGAAAAGAATTGGGTTCGCTTTACTCATCTAAGATCTACTTATTATGTTTGTGACTCTTTAAAAGTGCCGTACAGTTTCATTTAAAGGCTTGGAAACTTCCTAGTCCTCTTAATAAAAGATATTAGTAAATAATTGCAGAGAGCTGATCAAGAAGAAGAACAGGCAAGAAGGTATGGATTCATAATGAATTGCTTTACTAGGACGTGATTTATAAGGGCGGCAGTAGAGAAATCTTTAGGATGAATTTCCAATGAAAAGAACCCTAAAAGAGAAACATTCCGCAGGAAAGCCGATATTAGCGAAAAATTTAGCTCAATTCTTAGATTGAGCGGCTAATGTCATAAATATGTCATCTCCTGGATGACAGACACTATGCGAAGACGTTTTCTTTTTTCAGTCGAGGCCAGTCCCTGGCAAACGGCCGGTCGGAGTAAGAATAGATGAATTTCTTTCAAAGATTTACTTTCCTTTTTTCAGCTCCTGTATTTGATACGGATGATCTTGAGGGGATGCGCGTAAATGAGATTATTACAGCTATTGAGAGAATGGGATTCCAGGTTGTAAAAGCCCGCAGACTAGAAGACGCAGAAATAGCTGTACAAACTGATGCGGCGATAGGCTGCATGGTCGTAGATTGGGGTAAAAAAGGCCTGGAAGGTAAGGCGGCGTCATTAATAAATCTGATGCGAAAACGCGGTCTTGATATGCCGATCGTAATTCTTGTTAGAAGAAAAAGATTCGAGGACATTCCAGTAGAAGTATTGGACTATATTGATGGCTATGTATTTTTAGCTGAAGAAACGCCAGAATTTATCGCAAAAAATCTCGTTTCTAGATTAAAACAATATGCTGAAACTCTTAAGACGCCTTTTTTTGGGGCGTTAGTTGATTACGCTGAAGAGGGCAATCAGCTTTGGACCTGCCCAGGTCACAATGGCGGTATATTTTACAGCAGAAGCCCAATTGGTCGAATATTTATGGAGCATCTTGGCGAGGCGATATTTCGAGACGATTTGGACAACTCAATATTGGAATTGGGTGATTTGTTAACTCATGAAGGTCCTGCGCTTAAAGCGCAAAAGGAAGCAGCAGAAATATTTGGAGCTGAGAAAACCTATTTCGTTCTAAACGGGACATCCTCTTCAAATAAAATCGCGCTTACTAATCTAATTACAGAGGAAGATGTTGTCCTTTTTGATAGAAACAATCATAAGGCTGCGCATCATGGTGCGTTACTATTAGGAGGTGGCATCCCTATATTTATGTCTACGGCCCGAAATTCATTTGGTCTGATTGGACCGATTAATAGTGATGAATTTAATGAAGAAAATTTGCGGGAAAAAATAAGAAAAAACCCACTTGTAAAAGATCCAGATCTTTGGCGAAAAGAACGTCCTTTTAGAGCTGCTGTGATTGAGCAGTGCACATATGATGGAACTATTTATGATGCAGAATGGATATTAAATAAAATTGGCCATCTATGTGATTATATTCTTTTTGATGAAGCTTGGGCGGGATTTATGAAATTTCATCCAATCTATCAAAGAAGATTTGCAATGGGCTTGCCAAATCTAAATGATCAGTCTCCTGGAATTATTGCGACACAATCTACCCACAAACAACTTGCCAGCTTTTCTCAGGCTTCACAAATACACGTTAAGGACAGACATATTAAAGGTCAAAAAAGACGCGTCGAGCATAGAAGATTTAATGAAGGATTTATGCAGCATGCATCTACTTCGCCATTTTATCCATTATTTGCATCACTTGATGTAGGCGCGCAAATGATGAAAGGGCGATCAGGGGAAGTTCTATGGGATGATACGATCCGGCTAGGTATAGAGCTTCGTAAAAAATTAAGAGCGGTAAAGAGAGAATTTGAGGAAAAAGAAACTGACCTAGTCAAGCAATGGTTCTTTGATCCTTTTGTTCCTGACAGGATAACTTTAGCAGATTCTGGGGCTAATATAGGGAAACATAATGTTCCTTGGGAGCATGTGTCTACTGATTTACTTGCGCGACATTCAGAGTTTTGGGAATTAGCTCCAAATGCTCGGTGGCATGGCTTTAGCATATCAGAAAATGGTTATGCCATTACTGATCCAGCAAAACTTACTTTATTAACCCCAGGCTTTAATCGGGAAACTGGTGAGTATGAAGATCATGGAATCCCGGCTCCAGTTGTAGCTCAATACTTAAGAGAAAACCGCGTTGTTGCTGAAAAAAATGATCTTAATTCACTTCTATTTCTTTTAACGCCAGGCGTTGAATCGAGCAAAGCAGGTACTTTAGTGTCCTCGCTAGTCGCCTTTAAAAGGCTGCATGATGAAAATGCTCTCCTTGAGCACGTAATGCCTGAATTTACAACTAAGAGAGAGGCGAGATATAAAGGAATAAGGTTAAAAGATTTGTGTCATGATATGCATCTATTTTTTAGAGAGTCATCAGTTAGTAATTTACAAAAATCACAATTTAAATCTGAACACATTCCCAATATGGTTATGACGCCTCGCGAAGCATCTAGGCATTTAGTAAGAAACAATGTTGATTATCTTCCAATCAGTGAGATTGAAGGTAGAATTGCAACGACATTATTTGTTGTTTATCCACCAGGTATAGCAACTATAGTTCCTGGAGAAAGATTATGTAGTCGTGCCCGACCTATGATTGATTATTTATTAGCATTTCAAAATGGCGCAAATAAATTTCCTGGATTTGAGTCAGAAATCCAGGGTATTTATAGAGAGATAGATAATGCTGGTAAGGTCGTATTCTATACCTACGTCGTGAAAGAATAGATATGTTGCTGAATGAGGAGATAGATAATCATCAATCTTATGGCGTTAAAATCAGATTTTCGAAAGATGAAGATGTCGACTCTATGCTTGGTATTTACATGCAGCATATTCGCAGAGGGTTAGATCCAAAATCTACATCCCGCTTTGATTTTCCGCAAATAGAGGACTTAAAAAGGCGAAGAAAAAATATGCAAAAACATCGGCTCCCACATTTGGTTGCCGAAATTGGTAAAGCCGTTGTGGGCTATGCCTATGCTGTTCCCTTCAGGAAAAGGCCTGCCTATAGGTATGTATTAAAACATTCAATATATGTTCATCAAGATTATCTGCATATGGGCGTTGGTCGGCAACTTATGCCAGAACTCATAAATTCATGCGCAGCAGCAGGCTATCGACAAATGATCGGATATATTGACTCCACTAATCAGGCTTCAATTAGTCTTCATGAGACCTTTGGTTTCCATCAAGCGGGATATTTAAAGGGTATTGGATATAAATACGGTAAGTGGACAGACAGTATTATTATGCAGCGTTCTCTTGGAATGGGGGACAAGTCTAACCCATCTAATGTATGAGCTATTGATATCTGAAAATAGAAATATAAAATCCCCAATCTTACTTTATAAGAAGCATAAGCTTTCGAGCAATCTCATCTTTTATAGCCTCTTCATTCATATTAAATAATTGAGATAATTCAATGAGTTGTTTTTTACCAAAAATTTGGCTTATTTCTACTGTGTTTAGCATGGAGGAAGTGTTCAATTGTTTATATTGCTCAATTTTATACCCTAGGCCATACGCATTAATTTTAGCAATAATTTCATCGATGCTACTATTAATCCTAATAAACTCATCGATTATATTGCTGGATTTAGAAAAATTGATTTGGTCGTTGTTTATTTTAAATAGGTTAGTAAAAAATAATTTCATTGCGGTTCCTTTATGACAGTTGGCTATGAGTATAGTTTTGTATGCTTTTTAGGAAACTATTATTAATATTTTGGATGAAAGATTGAGTTTTTGTAAAAGAAAACTATCTTTCCTTTTTAATATTCATTCGGGACATACATATGATCTGGAATGGGTTCTCGTGTGTAATCTGGATTATGAACTCTGCTCGGTAATGTTACCGTTGGTCTAATGATTTCTGTGTAGGGGAATTGTTTTAGAAGATGTGCAATACAATTTAACCGGGCTTTTTTCTTGTCATCAGCGTTAACTACCCACCATGGGGATTCTTTTATATGAGTACGTTCGATCATAATTTCTTTTGCTTTTGTATAAGCTTCCCAGCGTACGCGTGATTCGAGATCCATTGGACTTAATTTCCATTGTTTAAGTGGATCGTGAATGCGCATGTGAAAGCGGAAATGTTGTTGTGCGTCAGTTATTGAAAACCAATATTTTATGAGGGTTATGCCAGATCTGACGAGCATACGTTCAAAATCAGGCACGCTTCTAAAAAATTCTTCAACTTCGTCCTCTGTGCAGAAACCCATAACTCTTTCAACGCCAGCGCGATTATACCAAGATCTATCGAATAGGACCATTTCACCGCTAGCTGGTAGATGAGGAACATATCGTTGAAAGTACCATTGCCCTTTTTCACGTTCGCTCGGAGCTGGTAGGGCCACAACTCTACAAACTCGTGGATTTAATCTTTGGGTAATTCTTTTGATTACGCCGCCTTTGCCAGCAGCGTCTCTGCCTTCAAAGATAATTACGGCTTTTTTCTTATTAGTAAAAATCCAATCCTGTAATTTTATTAATTCTCTTTGAAGTCTAAAGAGCTCCTTAAAGTAGGCAATTCTATCTGCACCTTCAACAAATGGATGCTCACTAGCTTCATTTAAAATCTCTCTTAGTCTATTGTCGTCAATTTCCTCTTCAAGCTCTTCGTCGAAGCTGTCCATAAGCTCTGAGCGAACATTAGTTTCGGTTATAGAACGATTTGATTGATTGTCATCTGTCATGTGTTCATCTCAATGAATATTATCCGATAACTATCAATAGGCAGATCTTTGCAATAATGTGACAAATATCCATTTATGATAGAACGAGGTCATAATACGATAATAGATATTGCTTAATATCAAGGGATCCAATGTCTCGTCGCGGAGGCGCGAATTATTCATCTAATTGTCATATGCTCTCGATAATAAATAGCTAACTCTTTGGATTTTGATCGGTAACGCGTTGATGGTAAATTTTAGCACAATCGTTGGTGTGTCATATAATTCATCAGATACACGTAGTGAAGCGCCGCAAATTTCAAGGTCTCAAAATATAAAGGATCATATTTTATATGATGATCTACTATCGTCGGCTTTAACGACTATTGGGCCAGCAGGCGCTGGTAATATTATCTTTGAAGCGGCGCTAGCCCCTGGAATTCTATTAGGTATAGCGGCTATTGCAGTCACCAAGCGCGCGACTGAAGTTAAATCGACGCTCTTTCCAATCGTTAAGTCGACTATTCGTAGTGTGCAAACAACCAGCCAGCATGCGAGAGAGTTTATCGCTGAAACGCAAGAAAAGATGGAGGATATACTCGCTGAGATTGAAGCGGATCAAGGACAAAATAGTGATGATCAAGTAAGCTCATTTGGAGCAAGGCTGTAATGTCGCAAGATTCAAATAAAACAGATTCTAACAAAGTTACGATGGACTATCCTGATCCTGGCGTAGGCCAGCCGGAAGTAAACAGTCGCCACTTAGATCCTTCAGAGGCTATTGCTGTATATCAGAAAATTATTGCTGCAAAAATGGGAGATGTCTTTGCGGTTGATGATCAATCACAGGTAGTTTCAAAGTCGGAATTCAACACCGATGATGAGACCGTAGGAAAGAAAAATCAATTTATTAGCTCATTTACTAATTATGACAATTCTATAATTTCATCGGATGATGCTCCATCAGAATATTTAATGATAAATAATGGTTTGCAAAGAGATTTTGGTTCTGATGATAATAAAGCGATAAACGAAATTAATTCAAAGAACAAAAAGAAAAAATCAAAGAAAAGGAATTCACAAAAGCTAAAATTACAAATCGCCCATCAGACATCAGGGCGTGTGAGAATGAAAATAGCTTCGGCAAAAGGTAATCCAGAGTTATTAAAAAAAATCTCCGACACATTTGGCGTCATACCTGGAATTGAGCGTGTATCTGTAAATTCTGTGACGGGTAGCATTATTTTACATTATGATACAGACAGCCGGTTAGTTAATGAAAAACTTGCAAAAAACATGATATCTCATGGCCATAGCGCGATGCCAGGGTCAGAGATTGATGAATTAGCAAGGAAAATTGAATCTGAGGCTGAGTTTTTGGCGCAAAGATCTGAGGCAGCAAGAATTGTCGTTGATTTATTTAAAAAACTGGACAGGGAAATTAAATTAGCCACAAATAATCTAATTGATTTAAAAATTGTATTGGGTGTTGGCGTTATAGGCTTAACAATTCTGGAAATGGGAGCAAATGCCGCAACGCCTGTATGGCTGACGCTTGCAATATTCACCTTTAATCATTTCGTTGAATTGAGACAGTCTACAGAAGAAGAAGAGTCTTTGCCAATTATGGCTCCAGTTATATTTAAACATGCCTAATTAATTTCTTAAGGAAATTTGATATGGAGTTTTCAGTCAGGCACTACATGAAAGGCCGAGTAAGACTTTACATACCAGATTTGTGCCGAGACAGGGGGTTATCAGAGAACGCAATTGGCTGGTTAAAGCAGCAGCAAGCAGTTCGAAATGTTAGAATTAACTACGACTGCTCAAGTCTTGTCATAGATTTTGATTCAAAATACGAGGAATTATTTCGAAATCTATTTGGAAGACTGCGACTTATAACAAAAAATGATCTAGCCGCTATTATTTCAATGGGTCTTTCTGAAAGTCCTACGCGACATGAGGCAAGAGAATTATTAAATAATAACGCGAGCAGGATTCCAAATTATCCTCTAACCCTACCGACATTATCTTTGGTGATGGCTTTTGCAGCCAATCCATGGATAAGATTGATTAATACCCCATTGATTTTGTGGAATGCTTATCCCATTGCTGTAAGAGCATATGATGTTTGGAGAAAAGAAAAAAGATTAAATGTCGATTTTCTTGACACACTCGCGATATCTGCATCGCTCATTCAAGGCAATCTTGTCGCTGGCTCACTTATCACCTGGCTGATCAAGTTAGGAGATTGGATAAGAGATCTAACAGCCTCAGGTTCAAAGCGCGCTATTAGCGATTTACTTGAATACCGCAATAAAACAGCATGGGTTTTACGTGAAGGTAATATTGTTTCAGTAGAAAGCGACCACTTACGTGTAGGAGATCATGTTGTTGTTTTTCCAGGAGAGATGATCCCGGTAGATGGTGAAATAATTGAAGGTAGAGCTCTAATTGACCAAAAAACCATTACAGGTGAGGGTTTGCCGGTATCGCGAACGATTGGCGAAGCAGCTTTTGCGGCAACCGTAATAAGAGAGGGTCAGATCATATTAAGAGCCGTTAGTGTAGGTAATCAGACAACAGCCGGTCAAATTGTTAAACTAATTGATAGCGCGCCAGTTGGCGATACGCGAATGCAAAATCACGCCGAAAAGCTTGCTGATAAATTGGTGATGCCTACGCTTGGTCTTGCGACGGCTACAACTGTTTTAACCGGAGATTTCAACCGATTTCTGTCGTTGGTTATTGTTGATTATGGTACTGGTATTCGCGTTGCAGCACCAACAGCCGTTTTATCATCAATGACTCGGGCGGCACGCAGCGGTATTATTATTAAAAGTGGCCGGCACATGGAAAGGTTGGCTGAGGTTGATACAATTATTTTTGATAAAACCGGTACATTAACAAGTGGCTTGCCTGAAGTTAGTCAAGTAATAACGTACGATGAAAACTTTTCAGAAATTAAACTTATTGGCATGGCAGCGGCAGCTGAGAGTAAGTTGCAGCATCCAGTAGCTGAAGCAATCAGAAGGAAAGCTCGACGTCTTGGTTGTAATATCACAATGTGTAACGAGCCAAAATATTCTGTAGGGATGGGAGTTGAGGCCGAGGTTGATGGCTATGAAATACACATCGGCAATGAGCGGTTTATGCGTCATGCCAACATCAACATTAATAAATCAAGCATACAAAGAAGTAATCTCGAAAACAGCGGATACTCCTGCCTTTATCTTGCAGTAGATGGAAACTTAGCAGCTCTTATTCCCTATGCCGATCAAATCAGGCCAGAAAGTCAATCAATTATTCGTCGTTTAAATGATTTAGGAATTAAAAATACGATAATGCTAACAGGTGATAATAGTACGGTCGCTAGAGCTGTTAGCGAAAAACTGTCTATCAGTCGCTATATTGCAGATATGCTTCCAGCCGATAAAGCTGATGTCGTAAAAGATTTACAAAGTAGAGGCCATGTCGTTGCGATGGTTGGGGATGGTATAAATGACTCACCAGCGCTGAGTTATGCCGACGTGGGAATAGCAATGAAACACGGCGCTCAAGTAACGCATGAGTCCGCAGACGTCGTTTTAATGGAAGATTCACTCGAAAAACTATTGGAAGCTGTTGATATTGCGCGAGGTTCAATTGATTTAATAAAGCAGAATTATGCTATCGTTATTGGCATGAATACTGTAGCATTAGCTTTGTCTTTACCAGGAGGCCTGGTAAGCCCCTCAGTGACCGCCTTAATTAGTAATGGTTCTGCTATATTAGCCAGCGTGAATGCTATTAGGCCGTTAATTTTTAATTTCAAACGCTAACAAACAGAATTTTATGCGAACTGTTTAGCCAGGCTATAGCAAAGACAAAGTATATTAAAGGAATAAATGTGAATCATGTCCGGCCACTCAGAGATTGAAATTAAGCTCACTGGCGATGTAAATAAATTGCATGCGGTAATTCAGTCTTCCAAGTTATCACCTTTTATTAAATGGATGGGTAATAAAAAGTATAAAACATATTATTATGATACGAAAGATAATCGCCTAATTAAGAATGATATAGTGTTAAGAAGGCGTGAATCAGCAGAGAATAAAAATATATTAGGTTTAAAATGGAGAAATCCTAGCTCCTCTTTGTTTGAGCGGGGAGAATATGAGGTTGCAATACAAGATGACCGAGTTGACTTAAGAGCATTTGGTGAGATTTGGAAACAAAAAATTGAACAAATTATTGGTCATTCAGAGATTGAACAAAAATTTTATATTCAAATTCAAAGAGAGATTTATCAGCTCTACAGTGGTGACACGGTTATTGAGATAAGCCTTGATGAGGGAGATATTGTTTCAAAAAATAAAACAAGTAATATCAAGGAAATAGAACTAGAGCTTAAAAGTGGTCAAGTCTCCATTCTGTATAATCTCGCCATAAACTTTGTTGAAAAACTACATTTATCAATAGAACTAGAGAGCAAGGCTGAGAGGGGGTTTTTATTAGAAGATAGCAGGCTGGTTAAATATTTTTACAAAACATTACAAGGTCTAGATAAGGACCCAGAGAAATATATTAGAAATTCAATAAATATTTTAATTAAACAATTTTCTACTCACATAAGAAATCTATCCGATCGTTTTGATCCTCATGATATTCATCAAACTAGGGTTATTCTTCGTAGATTAAGAGTGATCTTTTCCGCGCTTAAGCGCGTATCATCTAATAATGAATTTGATTCGCTGAATGCCGAGGCTCGGCGTATCGCAGCTCTGCTAGGCAAAGTGCGAGAATATGATGTTTTAGAAGACTTGATTAATTCAGTTCCCAGAGAACATATAAATAATGACCTCTGTATAGATGAGCTTATTTCTCAAATTAAAACAAAAAAACAATACGCGCTTGAGCATTCAAAAATGATTATATCCGAAGGCATGGCGGCTATATTCATTATTAAAGTGGAAAGATTTTTGAATAAACCGGGCTACTTGAAGTTAGGCTATGATAATAACTTGGATAATCAACTCGATGGAATAGACAAGATTTCTTCACTTGTTTTGACTAAAATAGAAAGACGCGTCAAAAAGCGGGGGTCAAAACTAAAAGAGCTTCACGATATTGGTAGACATCAGCTAAGAATTGATTTGAAAAGGTTGAGATATTTAACGGATTTCTTTGCCCCGATTTACGAGAAGAAAGCTATAAAAGAATATATTAAACATATCTCTGAGCTTCAAGAATTTCTAGGCGCTCACAATGATATTGTGAATGGTGAACTGTTATTGCAACAGATATCCAATAACTCAAGTCAATCATCAAAATTTATAGCTGGTAAGATAATAGGATGGCATAGCCACGCCAATTTACGGGCAACAAAAAAGCTATTCAAAAGATGGAAAAAATTTAGTTTAACGGCTCATTTTTGGCTATAGGAAGATGTGAGTAAGGACTTTAATTATAGTGTAATAAATCAATATCTTAATTTTTACTGATCTATATGTTTCAAAAATCCGTATTATTATTGTCATTAAAAATATACATGAATCAATTAAAAAATAAAAAGTTACCGGTGATTATGATTTTTCTACCAGTGTGGTGTGATGATAAAAAAACGAATTGAGCCAGCTGTATATATAGAAAAAGTAAGCATGACTATTCATTAGTCTTTGTATCTCAGAACAATAGTGTTTCCTATGTAAATCTGTGTGTTGATTAGCAAATAATAGATAGTGACAGTTAACTACAAAGGGTTGATGTCATATGCTACCAATAATTTCAATGAGTATCTGTATATTTATAATAATTATGAATTTCGTCAGTATTATAATTATGGCTCGAAAATGTAAAAAAAGATCCCGGACATTGCCGGTTCCGACACATGCTCCGCCTGTAAGTATTATTCGTCCTTTAAGAGGCGTAGAGCAGTTTAGCGAAGAGACTTTAAATGCCTCTTTTGTGCTTGATTATCCTACATACGAACTCGTCTTTTGTGTTCAGTCAGCCTCAGATCCAATAATTGAGCGCCTTGATACAATTTCTCGAAAATATCCACAAATAGATTGTGTTTTATTGCTGGGTGATGATGTTATTAGCGCCAACCCAAAACTTAATAATTGTGTAAAAGGCTGGGAAAAAGTTAAGTATGATTATGTAATACTTGCGGACTCAAACGCGCTTATGCCGCCGGATTATATTCAGACTATGTTGGCGGCTTTTAAACATGAAACTGCGATGACTGTCTCGATGCCAATAGGGTCAAGGCCGTCTAATTTCTGGGCTGTCGTTGAGTGCGCCATCCTCAATACATTTCAGGCAAGGTGGCAGTATGGAGCCGAAGCAATTGGTATTGCTTTTGCTCAAGGTAAAAACATGATGTGGCGGAAGGAAGTTCTTGATCGCGCCGGCGGTATTAAGGCCTTAGCATCAGATATAGCTGAGGATGCTGCATCTACTAAGGTT
>Ga0214923_10002688_pt1 | contig 23265 bp, 20 predicted proteins | sample LL1510_MetaG_FD_177993 | JGI IMG/M metagenome (GOLD analysis project Ga0214923, IMG submission 177993) | Freshwater microbial communities from Lake Lanier, Atlanta, Georgia, United States - LL-1510 | ecosystem: Environmental > Aquatic > Freshwater > Lake | place: USA: Georgia | collected...
GGGGTCTCCGGGCAACGCTTTTGTTGCCAGGAGACCCCCCCCAGCTGAACCCTTCCCTTGCCACCCTTCATGCGGGACTTCTCGAGAAGATTGTCCTGCCAAGCCCCGTGGACCTGGTGTACTCCTTCGATGTGCTCGAGCATGTGGAGGATCTGCCCACTTTTTTCACCGCCTGCCACCGGATGCTCAAGCCGGGGGGATGGTCTTTGCACAAGTTTGACCTCTCCGGCCATGAGTTTTTTGAAGACCCTATGCCGCCCCTGGATTTCCAAACCTATCCCCGCTGGCTGTATCGACTCATGTTCCCACGGTATCGACGGGCGGTAGGAAATTTTGCCGACCAGTTTATCAAGGCGATGAAAGACTGTGGTTTTGAAATCCATCGGATTGCGCCCCTGCGTCAGGCCGAGTCCCACTACCTCGCCCAGATCCGCCCTCGACTTCGGGAAGAAGCACGCTCTCGAAGTGACGAGATGGTGGGCCTTCTGGACTTGGTGATTCTCGCGCGACGTCCAATCGAATCTCTGTGAAGATCGCCTTCCTTACCACCGATAATCGTCAGGCAGACCGTCGCTATTCCCTGACCCAGCCTTACTTCGGCACCGCGCCAACCGCTCTTCTGCACGGCTTGGGTTCCATCTCGCAGGCGGAAATCCATGTGATCTCCTGCACCCAACACCCGATGTCCTCGCCGCCTCGGCTCTCGGAAAACATTTGGTTCCACTCCCTGCACGTTCCTTCCTGGGGTTGGTTGAAATCGGGCTATGCAGGATGCGTCCGGGCGGTGCACGGAAAGTTGCGGCAGATCCGGCCGGACCTTGTTCATTCCCAGGGAACGGAACGCGACTGCGCCATTTCCGGCGTTTTCTTTTCAGGACCCAAACTTTTGACCATTCACGGAAACTGCCGAGCCATCGCGAAGCTTCGGGGCTCGCGACCTTTCTCCTACTGGTGGCTGCAGGGACGTTTGGAGCAATTTTGCCTCCCGCGGTTCGACGGGGTAATCTGCATCTCCAGGTACACCGAGGATTGGGTTTTGGGTCTGGCCAAAAGAACCTGGCATCTGCCCAATGCCGTGGACGCTGAATTTTTCAGAATTGTCCGAACCGCCCCACACGACGCAGCCTCCCTTCTGGTGGTGGCCAACGTGGACCACCGAAAAAACCAGGTCGGCCTGATCCGCGCCCTGGACCCGCTTTCCCAACAACATCGTTTTCAACTCCGGTTTTTCGGAAAATGTGGCGACGATGCGTATGGGCGCGAGTTCCAGTCCCTGGTCCAGGCCAGGCCGTGGTGCTTCTGGGGAGGGATGGCCGACCGCGAAAAAATACGCGGGGAGTTCGCCCGGGCCTCGGTGTTGATTCTTCCCACATGGGAGGACAACTGCCCCATGGTGGTGCTGGAGGCGCAAGCAGCCGGAGTCCCGGTAATCGCCTCCCGGGTCGGTGGAATTCCCGACCTGATTGAGGATGGCATCACAGGAATTTTAACGGACCCCTCCCGCCCCGAAACCATGCCCAAGGCGCTCGAGCGCATCTGGCAGAATCCGGCGTGGGCGGAAAAATTGGCCGAAGCAGGACGAAGGCAGGCTCACGCCCGCTTTCATCCCAAGATCATCGCCGAAAAACACCTCGATATTTATCGCGAGGTCATCGCTTCCCGATAAACCTCCCGAAGCCTCCCGGCCACTTCGTGCCATCCCATGATCCGTGTCGTCCGCGGAGCCTTGTCCAATTCCGCGGCAAATTTACGCAGGTGCGGTGCGGTGCGTTCAGGGGATGCCAGCGGGGCATAACTGGCCTGGTCGGCGAAACTAACCTTGGCCCAGGGGAGGTCGCTCAAAAGGAGGGGGCACCCGCAGGCCGCAGCCTCCAGGGCAGATAGACTCTGGCTTTCCATTCCGCTCAGCAAAACAAAGCCCCCGGCCCGGCGGTATTCGCCCGCCAGTTGGGCCCGATCAGAGATTCCACCCGCATACTCGACCCAAGGACCAGCCTCCCGGAGAGCCGCGAGAAAACGCAAGTGATACGGGTCCTGGGGGTGATAAGGACTCCCGATAATGCGCAGCTTGACCTTGGCCAAGGCCGCCGCCTGTGCCAACTCTACAGATCTTTTTCTTTCCGTAATCGTCATGGTGGTCACCAGGTGCGTCCCTCGGGGAGTCTTCCCGAATGACCGAAGAAAAACCTCCTCCACTCCGTTCGGCACCACGACAACCCTGCCTTCGGGTGCGGAAAATTGCTCCTCCATGAGCTGTTTCTCCCAAGCAGTTAAGGCAATCACGCGATGGGCCAGGCGATAACTGTCCCAGCCCATCCGGGCGGTAAAGTCGTGAGGCAAACTCCCCCGAGCACCCTTGATCATCCATCTTTGGATGAATCTCCCAAAGGCCGTTCGCGAACCCAACCCCGTGAGCAATTCTGTCATCACGACCTTCAAGCCCATTTGTTGGCTTTGCTGAATGTAGGTCGGATGGGGTCTGCCAAAATAATGAACCACATCCCCTTTTTGTTCTGCCTCCCACCAGCGAAGCCACTCCACTTCGCATCCGGTTTTTTCCAGGGCCAGTTTGGTCTGCTCAATCTGGACTTGAAAACCTCCATGGGCCAATGAAAAGGGGTTGGGATGATCAAAGAGAACTTTCACCACACTTCTTTTACAATCATTGCCACCCCCTGTCACGGCGAGCTGGAGGCTTTGCTCCCACGGTCATCCACGGCTAAGTTCAGTTGTGCAGAATTTGACCGTTCAGAAAATTCTCCTGGGCCTCGTAACCCTGGTCTTTTTCCTGGCGGCACCATGGCTCACAGGGGAAACCCTTCAAGGCAACACATTGCCCTTGATCACTCTTCTTTCTGCGGGCCTTTTGCTCCTGTTCGTCTACGGGCTGGGAGACCGTTGTTGGTGGATCATTCCGTTTTGTCTCTCCATCGACGGCAACCTCAATTTCCTCCCCCTGAATTTCTCCCTTCAAGAGTTGGCGATCATCATTGTCCTTTGTTATCTCCTTTTAAGAATGATCTTTGGCCTGAACGTCGGATGGCGACTGGGTCCCCCGCTCCTGTGGATTCCTCTCAGCGTTGTCCTGGCGATTGTCCTCTACCACTGGATTAGCTCCGGAGATATCGGCATCAAGCTGCTTGGTGGAAGTGGTTGGGGAGGGCGAAAATATTTCAAGGTTTTTATTGCCAGTCTGGCCATTCCTTTGTTGGCCTCATTCCCTGGCATGCGTCGTGCGGATTTAAGGCTGGTCCCCCTGATCTATTTCCTCGGTTCTTTTGTCGACATTATTCCCGACACCATATCCACCCTGGCACCCTCCACGGCCCCGTACATCTGGCGAATCTATAGCGGAGTCAACCTTACGGAATACGGGGCATCCCTTCAGGGAAACTTTTTAGGAGAGAGTGGTGTCACCCGGATCGGCACCCTGGGCAAATTGGGAACAGCCGTGGGATTGGTGACCTTGTGTTACTTTCCCGCATCCAGTTGGCTCTATCCTGCCAGGCTCTGGGCCTTGCCGACCGTTTTGATCGGAGGACTTCTCTGCGCCATCAGCGGGTTTCGCAACATGGTTGTAAGATACTCCCTATCCGTTTTTGCCGGGCTCTATGCCTCGATTCGCTGGAAAGCCCTGCTCGTTTTGCCTTTGGGATTGGCTGCGGTGTTGGGGGTTTCGTTCACTCAGGGGAAAGTCTTCGATTACCCGCTGGCTATGCAGAGAGCCCTATCATTCCTTCCGGGGGATTGGAATCCCAAGGCAAAGGGCGAGGCAGATGCCTCCAGCGAATGGCGCGAACGAATGAAGACCCTTTTTTATCGGGAATATTTTCCCAAAAATCCTTGGATAGGAGTCGGTTATCATTTTAACCCGGAATTGGCCAAAATGGAAACGGACATTTACATGGCAATTGCCCAGCGACAGGCAGACTATGGGGACAGTTTTGCGGATGTCAGGAGGTTCATTGAAATGCGCCAACCCCATGAGGGCCCGGTTCACATTCTGCTCATCACCGGATCGGTCGGCGCACTGTTCTTTGTGGCTTACTCGCTGGGTCTTTTGATTTATCCCTTTCGATTGATCGCAAATACCTCCCCCGGGGACATCGATCCCATTCAAGTGTGGGGCGCCTCGCTTCTTTTGCCACAAGTCCTGGGTTTTTTCTTTCTCTTCGGCGACCTGACCAATTTTCTAATCCAAGTATGCCCGGTGGCCATTTTGCTCTATCGATTTGAGTGTTTGAAAAAAATTGATGTCCAGCATGATTCTCGCTCGTCATCTGCGAGCCACGAGGCTTTATGCCCCCCCGGCTGAGCGCGCCCCCTTGCTTGTCAAACCGAGATCATTCCACCCACCGCTCTGAGTTTCGCTTTGTCTTGACGGGAATATCGGGTTTCCTCTTTCAGCAGAGGTTGTGTTACCGGGGTCTGAGTGCAAGCCGCTCCCGCACAAACCAGCGAGCAATCCAAAATGGATTGGCCATCTGCCCACAAATTTTCGTTCTTCTACCTGGGGAGTCAAAAGTGTAGATGGCGTACGTCAGCCTTATCGGCCAATAGGAACCATCGAATAGCTTGCCTAACCAATGCCATATGACCCAAAAAGACCTAAGCCACCTCCAAAAAACTGGGACAGATCCTCGGATTTTACGCGCCTCCTCCAAGGCATTGGGCGACAGATTCATATTGTGACCAGTGTCGGCAAATGCCGTGACAAAATCCATGCATCGGCCAATGGTTGTCTTGTTTTTTAGACGATCCATCACCCACAAGGCATCCGCACAATCCCGCCACCTGGAATCAAACCATGCGCCTTGCCTGCTCAGCAACTCGCGGCGAAAAAACATGGCACAGGTAAAATTGGGTAAATGGCAGGTGGCAACATGGGGCCCGTGAAGGCGAACCGGTCGCCGGGCTGAAATCAGACTTCCATCCGGGTTGATGATCAAGACACCCCCAAAGATAATTTCCGTGGCGGTTTGTGTTTTAAAGATGCGAAGAATTTGACCCAGGGTTCCGGGCAAATACTGCTCATCACAATTAAGGTATGCACAGAAAGGGGCAATCCCTTTGCGTAAACCCTGGTTGACCGCATCGTACATTCCCCCGTCTTTTTCGCTGGTCATCGTTCGGCGGTATCCCGGCCGGTCCGGCCAACGCTCAGCCATCTCTTTTGCAAAAATCCCAAAGTCCTTTGTCCCCCCGTCCTGGACAATATGCTCTACGGAGACACCGCCCTGATCCGCCACGGAGGCTATGCACAACTCCAGCCAATCCAACTGCCTGAAGCTCGGGGTGACAATGGTGAAGTCCATCAGACTACCTTAGGGCCGTTTCCTGACCCCTTCAAATCTGACTTACTGGACTCCCCTCGGCCGAGGGTTTTGGTTGGCCTTTTATCCGTTCTACATCAAAGTCTCCTTTCTTCCGGTTCTCCCGGCTCGTAGCGTTAAACTTATGGCTCGCGTCAAAGTTCTTCAGATTTTCAGCCGCTACCTCAATCCGGGGGGAGAGGAAAACTCGGTTTACCGAATCGGGGACGCTCTCCAGGCAGAGCACGATGTCGAGTATTTCTTGGGATCCACGGACGAGCTTCTAGGCCCGGATTTTTTCACTCGGATCAGTGCTCCTTTTCGTGCTTTTTACAACCTGCCGGTGGCCCATCGCCTCAAAAAATATCAGGAGGTGGGCAAATTCGACCTCTGGTTGATTCATAACGTTCTCCCCGGTTTATCCCCCTCTGTCTACCAGACGGCCTTTTCCCTCAAAGTTCCCGTGGTTCACTACCTACACAACTACCGGATGGGTTGTGTTAACGGGTTTTTTCTGAATCACGGGAAAGCCTGCGAACAATGCCTGCGCGGCAATTTTTGGCCTGCCTTTCGGACGGCCTGTTGGCACGACAGCCGCCTGATTAGCGGACTGGCGGCCCTCATTACTTTGAGAATCCGGCGCATTGGTTCTTTTCAAAGGGTGGCGGCTTGGGTCGCCCTAAGTCAGGCTCAGAAAAAAAAGCATGTGGAAATCGGTTTGCCAGATAACAAAATTCATATCATCCCCCACTTTTACGAGCCCCGGGGGGATCCGCCTCCCCCATGTCCGGATGGCTGCGTGCTTTTTCTTGGTCGACTTTCCCCGGAGAAGGGTGTCGACCGGCTTTTGCGCGCTTGGAAATTGTTACCCCCCTCTCCGCGAAGACTTGGGATCGCAGGTGACGGCCCGGAAATGTCCAGACTACGCGCCCTCGCACGCGAACTGGACTTAAGGAATGTCGACTTTCTTGGATTCTTGGACAGGGACGGACAACGGCACATCTGGAGTCAGACTGCTTTTTCGGTAATTCCTTCCGTCTGGAGCGAGCCGTTTCCTTTGACTTTTCTTGAGTCATGGACGAACGGACGGACCTTCGTTTCCAATCGCCTCGGCGCCATGGCGGAAGTGGTTCATGAAGGCGAGGACGCGCTTCTAGCCGATCCGTTTTCCATCGAGTCGTTGGCCGCCCAGATGCAATTCATGTTCGATAACCCAGCTCGATGTGCAGACATGGGGCATGCCGGCTACCGCCGAATCCAATCGGAATTCAACCGAGCCCTCTGGCTCCGCCGGATCAATGAAGTCTTTGAAAAGGCCGTGACTATGCCAACTTAAGGCCCGGAAACGATGGTGAATAAAAGCGGCATGCGACAGTTCTGGGGACTCCTGACGGGCTTGCTGTTGGTGGTATGGGGCATCGAGTATGGAACAACGTGCTTGTTTGGTGATCTTACCCTTGCTCCTCCCCTGTCCATCATTTCTCTCGGAATTCTGGCCATTTTTTTTACATGGAGAAAGGTTTTGTTGGCCATCCCCTGTTTCGTTGTTTTGAGCTATTGTTTAATCTTAGATACGGCCCGCTTTCCCGCGGTCAGGGCCATCAGCATTTTCTTGGCGGGCATCCTCGCCTCCTGGGCTTCTTATCAGAGGGTTAAAATTATACTTCATGCCCAAGAGATTGGCGCGATCCTCAAAAATCTGGATCTCCCCTGGGTTTTGAGTGATGAGGCCGGGAATGTAAGCCAAATCAGCCCTGCCGCACTCCGGTTGCTGGGTTGCGAGGAAAGACAGGTTGTCGGCATCTCATTCTTTTCCATCTTTTCTCCCCTTGAACAGAAGGGTGAGTTAATTCGGAAATATCTGGACCTATTTGGCACTTCGCCCTCCCCGATTTCTCAGGCTTTGTCCTTCAGGGCTTCCGCCATCAAGTGTAACGCCTCCCTTTCCCCTTTGGAACTTCCCGGCGGAAAAAAGATCCTAACGACTTTGACCCCGGTTTGAATTGCCCTCCCTCACCGAAGGGGCCCTGAAGGTCCAAAAGCCTTGTTTTCTCAAGAAACTTTCAGCCGATCCCCGATTCGCACACGGACCCGGAGGTTCTTCAACATGATGTATGCCTGGCTCGCCAGGATGACAGGCATCGGCTTGAACCGGGCGGCTTAATCTTAAGAAAACCTCAGAGCCCTTTTGTCCCCGTTGAATCCGCAATAACTCGGGGCCCTTGTTATCCTCCCTTCCCCATTTGCCTGCTTCGTTGGCCCTAATCCTCAACCTTTTCAAACGGTGGTCTTCTGCAATGCTGGCGTCATGTTCTTGGCTTTAGCGCTGGCCGGATTGACGTTGTGCGTTGCGGCTCATGCGGCCCCCCCCATCCCCCTCCCGTTTTACATGGAGCATGATTACGACCCCAACATCGATCTATTCGGCGGAGGCAACTACGCAACCCCCGACGACAACCTGATCCTTGACTCCATGGTGGCCGCCGAGGGGATGGGAAAATTAAAACGAGTCCAGAACGCAAAGGAGCATCTCGAGAGGCTGGTCAACCGGGCGAACTTGTCCCGATTGAGTGCTCCGGCCGAAATGCAGAAACAGCTCTACTTGGTGCTCTTTTGGCTTTCCCAAGCCTATGACGCCGAAGCGTCACCCCAACAGATGCTGGAGGAAATTTGCCGGCCCGGACAAGCAAGCCCAAACCAGTCTGACGAGACCCTCCAAGAGGTGCTCTTGTTTAACTTTCACGTCGCCCAGCATCTTGGTGTCACCGATTTCCAGGGAGAGATTAGACTGGGCCAAGGTCGACCTCCCGCCGTCAAAGAAAATGACGATAACCCGGACAATCGGTTGGCCTTCGCCATTCCTATCCTCCCTCCTGATCGTTTTCCCCAGATCGCCCACGAACTGTTTAACTACGAGCTTTTTGACGGACCTCTTCCCAAGGCCTCTTCCGCGGATCTCGCCCCCAGCCAGATCGAGTTTGCCCAAAGACTGATCCAACGGGGCTTGCTCCCGGCGGATGCCCTTAAAAACCGCTGACTCTGCGTTGTTCGCGTAGAACTTTCCCTTACCTTGGGGGGGATGCCATCCGCTTCCGAGGCTTATCAGAATCTTCGCTCTCGCGGGCGTGAACTTGCCCTTCTGGGGGCCACGGGCGGCCTTCTGGGGTGGGACCAGGAAACCATCCTACCCCCCAAATCGCACGGGTTTCGTGCCGAACAGTCGGCCCAAATTTCCGGCATCGCCCATCGGCTCGCGACCGCCCCCGAAGTCCACGAATGGCTCTCCATTTGCGAATCAACCACCCCCGATCCCACAACGCGGGAAGGTGCCTGTCTGGCCCGCTGGCGTCACGATTACAACCGAGCCACACGCATCCCCGCCCGATTGGTCGAGGAAAACGAGCGTACCGCCGGTGTCGCCCGAGCCGCCTGGGTGGAGGCCCGCAAACATGCCGACTTCCCGTCCTTCGCCCCTCATCTCGAAAAACTGGTATCCCTATCTAGGCAAATGGCCGATCTCTGGGGTTATTCCAACCAACCCTACGACGCCCTCCTCGAGGGGTATGAACCTGGCTGGACCACCCGCGAAATCGCCTCCCTATTTGGCGAGCTACAACCCCGCTTGGTTTCCATCGCGGAGAGAGTCTTCGCCGCTCCCTCCCGCCCCTCCCGTAAAAATCTTTCCGGCCACTACCCTCGAGCCCAACAGGAAAAGTTTTTGCAGTCCCTTCTTCCTAAAATCGGCTTCGACACGGCGGCCGGTCGTCTCGACACCAGCACACACCCTTTTTGCTCGGGGCTCGGCCCCCATGACACCCGCATGACGACACGCTACGACGAGACCGATTTCATGGTCTCCCTGTATGGGGTCCTGCACGAAGCCGGCCATGGGCTTTACGATCAGGGATTGCCCGAAAAAGAACTCGGCACACCGCTGGGCCAAGCCGCCTCCCTGGGCATCCACGAATCCCAATCCCGCCTTTGGGAAAACCGGGTGGGCCGCAGTCACTCCTTTTGGAAAGCGTGGTGGCCTGACCTCGTCCGCTCATTCCCCGATCTCGCCCGCCAGAACTGGGAATCCTGCTGGCAGGCCGCCAATGCCGTGGAGCGCTCCTTCATCCGCGTGGAAGCCGATGAAGTCACCTACGATCTCCATATCCTCCTGCGATTCCAGATCGAAACCCAGCTGATTTCGGGGGATCTCAAGGTGGCCGACCTGCCCTCCGCATGGAACGGCCTTTTTCTCAAGTTGCTCGGCCTCAAAGTCCCGAATGACTCCAAGGGCTGCCTGCAGGATATTCATTGGTCGATGGGTGGGTTTGGGTATTTTCCAACCTACACCCTCGGAAATCTGACGGGCTCCCAACTTTGGCAGGCTGCCCAAAAAGATCTGCCCCATCTGCACTCTTCGCTGGAACAGCGCGACTACCTCCCCCTGTTGCAATGGCTCCGCCAAAAGGTCCACGCCCACGGTCGGCGCCATCTCGCCGGCGACCTGATCCGCCATGCCACGGGCGAGCCGCTGGGTCCTGCGGCTCATCTTTCCATTCTGGAGCAAAAGGTTAAAGCTTTGGTGGGATGAGTGTTCAGTCGGGATCTTTAAAACAGGCCGCCCCCTTGCGATGCAAGGGGCTGCCACTTTTATCCAACGTGGCCTGCCAGTATAAATTTTTGTCCTTTCAAATCTTACGCCCATGATCGACTCAAAAAAAATCACCGTCGTCATCAGCGCCTACAACCACCTTCGGCCTTTGGAGCTTTGTCTCGGTGGGTTCCGCAACCAAACTGCCACACCACGGGAAATTCTGATCGCCGACGATGGTTCCGGACCGGAAACCCGATCGCTCCTGGAAAGACTTCTCCCCTCCCTGCCCTGTCCCGCGAGGCACCTTTGGCATGAGGATCGCGGATTCCGCAAGAATATTATCCTCAATCACTGCCTAGCCGAGGCCCAAGGAGATTATCTCGTGCTCACCGATGCCGACTGCATCCCTCATCCCCATTACGTGGCGGATCACGCCGCCCTCGCCGAGCCCGGCTTCTGGGTTCAGGGGCGCCGTTGTTATCTGAACGAAGCCGCCTCTTCATCACTGGCGCCCGGGGAGAAAGTCCCTGGGTTCCGGCTTCTGTTGACCGGGAAAATGCGGGGGGCAGCCAAGGGATTCCGGTTTCCTTTCCCGATCCTCCGGCGAAACGCCGGCCAGAGAGGCATCATCGGTTGCAATCTGGCCGCGTGGAAAAACGATCTTTTGGCCATCAATGGCTGGGACGAAGAGTACGAGGGCTGGGGATTGGGCGAGGATTCGGATCTGGGATCCCGACTCTACCACCTTGGCCGTCCCCGAAAGTTTGTCTACGGAAGGGGAATTCTCTATCACCTTCATCATCCCATTCTCAACCGGGACCACATTCCAAAAAGTCAGGTCCGGCTTAACGAAACGCTCCGAACCAATAAGATCAGATGTGGAAAGGGGGTAGATCAGTACTTGAAGTGATTAAGCGCCCCCCCGCACCGGCTAGCGCCGCCCCCACGATTCCCGCTTCATTGTACAACTTGGCCGGCACGACCTTGGCGCGAATTCCTTGGGAGGCACGTGGCAGCCATTTTTCCGATCGCCGGCTGACTCCCCCTCCAACAATGATCAAGTCGGGGTTAATCAAAGTCTCCACCAAATGAAGATATTCCCGAACCCTTTTCGACCATTTTTTCCATCCCCAGTCGTATTTTTCCCTCGCTTTGGCACTGGCTGTTTTTTCCGCATCTTTCCCGTGCAGGGGCAGATGCCCTAGCTCGGTATTAGGGATCAACACCCCGCGAAAAAAAACTGCGCTGCCGATTCCTGTTCCCAAGGTAATCAGGACCACCGTTCCTTTTACTTTTTTCCCGGCTCCATAACGGATCTCGGCCAATCCAGCGGCATCCGCATCATTGATGACAAAAAAGGGCAGCTTCATCGCTTTGCGGAATATTTGCTTGGCGTTTTTCCCAATCCACCCGGGAGAAAGGTTTGTCGCGGTGCCAACAACCCCCTCCCGTATCACCCCGGGAAATCCAACACCCACCGGGCCGGCAAACTGAAAATGCCGGACCATCTTTTGAACCGACCTGGTGACCGCAGCGGGGGTAGCCGGCTGTGGGGTGGGCAGATGGATGTGATCTGTCAGGAGCTCTCCCGAGGGAATGTCAACCAGCGCCCCCTTGATGCCTGTGCCACCAATATCGATTCCAAGGACTTTCATCTGAACATGGTATGGCTTCCGCTTCGGCGGAAAAGGTTCGGCAACTCCATTCCGATCAAAGCGGTCTCCTCTTCGTTATCGGCGACCTCCCTTCCTCTGGTTTTGGTATTCGGCAGGGTAAAAGCACACACCGGATAGACTGATTCTACCCTGACCACTCAAATCAATTTTTTTAAATGACAATCTGTCTCATTTAATTTCCAGATATATTCATGTTTGTGTCATTTTGTCTCTTTGGCCCTCCTGCATTCTTATGAATGTAGTTGGTTTACAATCGTTTGCGAGAATTATAATTGTGGCAGATTTTATGCTTACACCCTTTTTAAAGCGATAAAACGAAAGGAGAACCAAATGATGGAACAAAGTTGCAACCCATCGACGGCGCTGGCGCCTCGGACGGAAAATGGGAACGGTTTCGGATTCTTTTTAAACGAACTCGACCGGCTCCTCGATTTTTCCGTGCCCAGCTTCTCCAGCCATGGGTGGAGTCCGATCTCCGCCCATGAAACAGAGACTGGGTACCGCTACGACCTTGAGCTTCCCGGCCTGACAAAGGACGGACTCAAAGTGACCCTGACCGACGGAGTCATGGCCGTGAAAGGCCACAAAAGGCTCTTTCGCGAGGGCTCCGAGACCACCGTGGACATTGAGCAATCGCTCGTTATTCCCGAGGATGTGGATCCGGACAAGGTGGTGGCCCGCTATCTTGACGGCATCCTCACACTGGAGATTTCCAAACGGGAGGAAGCCAAACCGAAGACCATTCAGGTCGCGGTTGAATAACCACTGCCAACTTGTCCCAGCCGGGTTGGGAACAATCCCCGGCTGGGACTTGTTTTTAACCGGAGCAATGCAAATTTCGCCCAAGCCGATGGATCAATACACCAAATTGCAGGAAGAGCTGGAAGGCTACTGCGGGTTGGGCATGTACGACGAGGCCTTGCGGCTCATTTCCTCCCTCAAAACCAAAGGCCAAGAAGATCTGACTTTGGCCTTCCTCCGCACCCGCATCCTGCGGGCCGCGGGTCGTTTCGCCGAAATGCGCAAGACTGCCGAAAAAATCCGCGAGCGCTGCCCGGAAGAACCTGAGGCTTGGGTGTCCCTAGCCGATGCCATGCGCCAGAGCGGTTCGTTGCAACAGGGGCGGCATGTTTTGCAGGAGGCGGAAAAGAAGTTTCCCAAAAATCCGCATATTAAGTTTCAACTGGGTTGTTATCTTTGCCAATTGCAGGATCTGGAGCAGGCGCGGTCCTACGTGCAGGCTGCCATCCAGCTGGATCGGGCCTGGGCGGACGCCGCCAAACAGGACGCGGATCTTGCTCCTCTCCGGGAAAAGATCTGACCTTGCGCCCTCTCCCGGCCTTCCTCTTTCAATTCCCGCCTCTTTTTTTTGGAACTCTCCTCGCGTTTTTGGCCGGTTGTGGCTGGTTAAGCCAAAAGCCATCCCTTGAAACCCGCGAGGGCGATCCATTGGAAATCAGGCTACCGGCCAACTTCTCCACCGGCTATCGCTGGGTCCTTGAGCCCCCCTTGCAGGCGGGCCACGTGCTCTCGGAAGATTACCTCAAGGATTCCTCTGACTCTAAGGCTGGGGCGCCCGGAACCCAATCGTTTCGGGTCGTCTTCCCTCGAGAGGGTCGGTTTAACCTGAAGTTCTCCTATCGCAGGCTCTGGGAGCCGTCCACCGTCTCACCCGCCCAAACGACGAATCTGGTGGTTCTCGTGATTCCGAGAAAATCCCCGCCTTCCGTGATGGAAACATTGTTCCCGCCCGGCACTCCCAGCAACATTCCGCAACCGGAGGAGGATCAAACACCACCGCCGGCTCGTCCCGTCGAACTAAGAAGAACTCGGTAGAATTTGCCGATAGGATGGCCAAGGCCACCTTCGCCACAGCATCTTTTCCATAGGAGGCCCTGTCCTTGCCTCACTCATACAAGGGTACCAGATGCTCTGTACGTATCCATCCCACATCATGATTTGGCATCCTAACCTTGCTCCACCCGAGAAACTCTTTTTCCCGATGGGCAATCGATCCGGGGGGATAAGCCTTTTCGGCCTGGGGCTCCACTTCCGTGGGAACTGTTCGCAAGGGCTCCACATCAACAATCATCACCGCTGCCGCATCCGAGAGTTTCCCGTAAACCCCCAGGGCGGTCCCGGCCAGGAAAAGCAGCCCGATCCCCGCACCGGCAGAGACCACGGCTGACGCCATCAGAATTTTTCGCCGTGACGGAAAGTATCCTGAAGCTAGCGAGAGGGCCGCTCCCAAAGCCGCAGTCGCGCTGCCCGCCACCAGCCCAAGCTGCCACGTGAAAATTCCCGCCTGCGTGGTAAGCCAGCTTTCCCAGGTTCCCTCGAACAACCCCCGAATGGCGGGATCCAGCTGGTTCGCCGCCGCCGCAAAGATGCGGGCATTCCAGTCGACTGTTTTGGTTCTGGGAGAAATTAAGTATGCGGAAAGCCCGTGGGCCAACGCACGCTCCTTGTCTCCCAATTGAAACCACGCCAGACCCAGATTGTTCCGCACATTCGGATCGCGCCTGTTTTCCTTCACCCCCTCACCCCAAAGTTTTCCGGCTTCCTCGAACCGTCCCTCTCGATACCATTGGATCGCGTTCGGCAGGGGTGGGGAAACACGGTGCCCGGTCAAGTCCTCCGCATTCAAGCATTGGCTCAAACACACGATCCATAACCCCAGCCAGGGCCACACATTCTTGGGGGCAAAAACATCCTTCCAGCGTTGCGGTGGGAATTTTACCTCCGTAGCTATCTTTAGTGTTTCGTCACACCAGTCCCCGATCTTAACCCCGGTCTCTATTCCGTACAAAGCATCCTCCACGGTTCGATAAGACTGAAAGATTCCGTCGATGCTTTCCTGATTTAAAAACTCTGGTTTCACTTGTTTGATTTCTTTTGCCCGCGGGGTGACTGTTTTGATTCCGAGAGTTTTAAAAACCGCCTGTTGCCACAGGATCAGGGGACGGATGATCTCCTCTTTGGACTTAGCCTTTGAGATTTGTTGGACACAGGCCCTCCACTCTTGGAGAGCCTCTTTTTGCGGCAGCCTTTTGTCGGTCGCTGCTGCCCTCATCCGGATCCAGCTCCACCAAAGCCAAACCAAAAAAGCCCAAGGCAAACAACTGATGAAAAACACAACTTTGCTCGGAAGTGGTCCAAACCCCAGCCCCGCCCCCTCCAGGGGCTCTCTGGGCAGGCCGGGCGCCCCATACTGCAAAGGTTTAGTCGGTCGTCCCATTGGGATGACGGGTGGGGTCGCCTTGTCTTTGGCGCCAGGAGCAAGATTGCCCGAGCCCGAGGGCTGAGGAGTCGCCAAAGAGAGTCCTCCCCCACCCTTGGTCACAATGATTTTTGGAGGTTTCGCCTCGGCCGTCTCATAAGACTTTTTCTTGGGGTCGAAGAAAACAAACTTCACCGAGGGCAATTCATACTCCCCGCTTTGTGTGGGAATCATCACCAGATCCTCCACCACGGCCCCAGTAAAGATGTCCGTCCCATTAAATTCCTTTCGCAGCTTTGGTTGGATGGTGCGGATCTGGTTGGAGATGGTGCGAGCGGGCAACTCAACGCTCATCGGCCAGTTGCCCGTTCCCTTGAGGGTCAGGGTCCATGTCACCGGCTCCCCTTCATTCACCTGCTCCGGCACCATTTTGGACTCCAAAACAAATTGCCCCACCGCCCCCTTGAATCCAGCGGGTGCACCGCCAGGCAAGGGTTGGATCTGCAGGGCCACCGCATCCGTCGACACCTCCACCTCCTCGGACCCGGGTGCGGTGAAGAAAAAAGACCGTCCGCCCAAGGCCGTATCCAGATCCAATTTTTGGCGGATGGGCGGCAGATCAAACGTTCCCGGTTTCGGCACCATGGCCCGGGTGTGAAACTGCAGGCCCTGCGAGCCCCCGGGCCCAATCTGCTGTCCCCGATCCCAGGCTTCCGCAGAAAAATTCTGCACATCCCAGAGCGGGGTGGTCTTCACCCGACCGCTCCGATTGCCCGTGATAAACACCCGGTAGTTCACATCAAAAACCTCTCCGGCAAAGGGTCGATTGGGATCCGCCGTGGCCGTTGCCTGGACGGCGCCGGCACTGTTTCCTTGGTTGGCCACCGGCGGCGGCGTGTTTTGAAAGAAGCCGGGAGGGAAAGGGAAGTTCTGTTGCGGAGCTGGCGGAGGTCGCTTGGAAGACGATGAGGCAGCCGTAACGTCCAGCGCTAATCCGGGAACCGTTTTCTTTCCTTTATCCGTGGCCACCTCAAACGAGGGAATCTGGATCCGTCCAGACTGTGTGGGCAGGACGGCATAACTTAAGGTAGTGGACGAGCTCGTCTGAAAGTTGATCATCGAGAAACTGGTTGCCCGTCCCGGCTGCCCGAGAACCTGCAGCCCGTTGACCTGCGGCACGCTGACGGAGCCGGAGGGCTGGCAGTCGGTGAAGACCAATTCCAGCTGACCCGCCTCATTCAAGGCCATGGGTCCCGGATTGTTCCAGCTCACGGACTGTGCCCGTCCCGTTACAATGGAATAGGACAGCAGGAGCAAAATGCCGAACGACTTTGGCATGCCGGCTACCATGGTTTTCCGCTCACCCCGGGAGAGGGGGGTTGATCTTTGGGCTGGAGACGCTGTTGCAATAGAGCCGGGCTGTCGGATTGTCGGACTTGGTCCAAGCGGGCAAGCGCCTCCAAGCCGCTCGGCGTGTTGAAGCCATCCTTTTCCTTCTTTCCCGTGCCTCCGCCCACCATTCTCATGCCTTCCGGTGCTTCTTTCTGTTTGTCCCCCTTTTCCGAGCTGGCAGAGGCCTGCCTGCCGGCCTCGGATTTCTTTTCCTGATCTTTTTTTTCCTTCCCCAAGTCTCCAAACCCAGCCCCCTTGTCTTGAATGGGGTTTAAATCATCCTCTTTTGCCCGATCCCGCATCTTCCCCTCCCCCCCTTTACCGGAACTGAAATCCTTCACCCCGTTGGGGTCTTTACTTTTTCCTTTGGCCTCCTTTTGCCCCTTTCCTTCCCTGTCTCCATCGTGAGATTGGCTTCCTTCAGAATTTTCGGAAGACCCTTCTCCATCCTTTCCTTGACCCCCCTCGCCCTGCGACGGTGGACTTTGTGAACCCCCCTGCCCTTCGCCCTCATTTTCCCCCTTTTGTCCCTCCTGTTTTTGCTGATCTCCTTTTCCTTGCTGGGAATCACTTTTCTCCTGCCCGGACTGCTTGTCCTTCTTCTGATCCTTCTTCTTGTCCTCGGATTTCTGGGAGGAATTCTGTTTCTTATCCTGCGGCGGCGGGGGAGGTGGCTGAAGCTTGAGGAGTTGCTCCCTGAGATTTTTCCAGTCGGCCGCCCGTGCATCGATCTTTTCTCCGACATCCACCCCCGCCAGCGCATCGCCCACCATATTTCGCCAGGGCCTCTGTGGGTCGTTTTGCTGGCCTTCACCCGAATTGAATTGGGAGATGGCATGGGGATCTGATCCAAATCGAATCGTGTCCTCCGCCATTTTGGCGTAATCGACTGCCGGTGGGGTCGCTTTTCCCGCCAAGGCGGCAACCGTCTGCTTTAACGCAGAGAGGGTTTGTGGATCGGCTCCTTGGGGAGACAACCCCGCATGACAGACCAGTCCCGCTCCTAGGGCGGCATGAACCGTGCACGCGATTCGTCTTTTCATGCGACCACCTCAGCCCTTTTTTTTGCAACCAGCTTGGTAGTCTTTTTGAGCACCGGCGGCAAGGCCGCGTCTCCGGTGGTGGTGGTTCCCATGGCCACCCTTCTCCGGGTTGGCAAGGAGGGAATCTCCAAGGCAAAGCTGATCAGCAGAAACAGCAAGGCGGGTCCGAGAAACCATTGGAACCGTTCTGCCTGACGCACTTCGCGGCTTTTGGAAAAATCTCCGGTCTTCCCTTGATCCACCGTCTCCCTGATCAGCCCGGCAAGGTCAACCCAGTTGGAAGCCTCGCGATAAGATCCCCCCGTCTCTCGGGCCAACTCCTCGAGAGTGGCCGGCTCAAGCCGGCTAAGCACGGCAGCTCCCCGTTCATCCTTCAAAACCCCTCCTTGAGGATCCGGCAACAACGCTCCCCCCGAGGTTCCGATCCCAAGAGTGATGATTTTCACCTGCTTATTCTTCAGCTCGGCCAACGCCGTTTTCCATCCCGTGTCATGTGCTTCCCCGTCGCTCAAGACGATCAAGAATCGATCGGCTGCAGCACTTTGTCCAAAGGCTTCATTCGCGACGCGCAACATTCCCGCAAAGTCGGTTCCAGCCTGAGGTAGGTAGGACGGATCTAACCCGGGCAAAATATCGCGCAGGACTTCATAATCCGAACTGAGGGGAACCTGCAGGAAGGAGGTTCCGGCAAAGACCGCCAAACCGACCCTTTCCCCCTGCAACTCATCCAACAGATTCCCGATCAAAAGTTTGGCTCTGGCCAAACGGGTGGGCTTGACGTCGTCGGCCAACATGCTGGCCGAAAGATCCAGGGCGATGAGAACCTCCCTTGATTGATCGAACACCGTTTCCTCGAGCGTCCCCCTTTGGGGACGCGCCAACGCCAGCAACACCAAGGACGACCCGATCCCCAGCCACAAGCCCCTGGATCCCTGGCTGGCCCGCGGACGATCGACCACCGCCTTCGTCCCCGCCCAGCGACGAAGAATTTTGGGTAGCTGCGTCGCGCCTCCACCTCCAATTTTTTCACGAAAGATCGTCCAAGCCAAAAGTGGGGCCACTGGAACCAGCGCTAAAACCCAGCCGTTTTCCCATTGCACTCCGAAAAGATGTGTCATGCTGCCCTCCCCCATCGCCCTGGCCTGGCCAAGGCCAGTCCGCCAAAAACCGCCAGGATCCCGGGCGCGCCAAAGGATAAAAACCATTCATGGGCTTTCAGCTGGGATTTTGCGTTGAACTCAATCCTTTGCCGCTTGTCGATGGCGGCAAACGCCGCCTCCGCAGTGCCCACGTCCATCGCCCGGAAAAACTTTCCTCCGGTCATCTCTGCGATTCTTTGCAACGTTTCCTCATCCAGATCTGAAATTGCCTGCCGGTATCCCAGCTTTCTTCCGGCATTGTCGATCACCGGCATTGGAACCACTCCTGGTTGACCCGCCCCGATGGTGTACACCGGAATTCCCTTGGCCCGGGCCAGCTCGGCCGCTTGCATCGGAGCCAGCACGCCGCTGTTGTTGGAACCGTCCGTCATCAGAATAATGAAAGCCCCCTTTCGCTGCCCCCCGTCCTCGCGTTCGCTTTGCTCCAGCCGCGAAACGGCCAAGCCCAAGCCGTCCCCCACCGCCGTGGCGTCCTCCACCAATCCCACCTTCAGTCTTCGGATTTGCCGCGCCAACCACTCATGGTCAAACGTCAGGGGGGAGAGCGTGTAGGCGCGACCGCCATAAATCACCACCCCGATCCGATCAGTCGGCCGCCGGGAGATGAAGGCCTCGATGATCGGTTGAATGGCCTGTACGCGGTTGATTCTCCCGTGGGGTCCCTCGTAATCCTCGGCCAACATGCTCGGCGAAAGGTCGATCGCCAGCATGATGTCGTATCCCTTTTGTCGAACCTGTTTTTTTTCCTCGAGCTGCTGGGGCCGAGCCATCGCCACGATTAGGAGAACCAGTCCGAAGCCCGCCAGCAGGGAAGGAAATCTTCCCAGGGAGACCGTGCGGGTGCCGGCCCAGCGCGCCACTCTTGGAATCACCAGCACGGGGCGCGAACGCCGGCTCCTCCACCACGCCGCGAGTGGAATGGCGAGCAGAAGAAGAAGCCACCCGGGGTCGGCTAACGTCCACCCTCCGGGAAAAAGAGCCGAATTCATTTCCTCGTCCCTTTCATGCGACGGCGAAAGAAAGCCACCATGGGGTCCAACAAATCCCCCTCCGTCCCCGCTTTCAGCCTCTGCAGGGGACTGGGGAACCATTCCAACCAAGCCTTCTCCCTTTCCTCTACCCATTCGGCATGGCGTTGCTGGCTGTCGCGGGTTCCCGTGTCGAAAGCCAACACTTCCCCCGTTTCCGGGTCCACCGAGGGCAGAATTCCCATGGAGGGGAGAGTTACGTCCCAAGGGTCGTCCACCCTCACCCCGATGATTTCATACCGTTTTTTCAGGGCGGCCCAACCCGCGCCAACAGGCCGGGGCGGAAAATCTCCCAACCAAAGAACCACGCTGTGTTTGGGAAACGCGTGGAAAAAAAGTTTCCAGTCCAGGGAGGCCTCCGGCCCATCTTCCAGTCGGGGCAGCGGTTGGCCCAGGAGGGTCGCTGCCGTGCGCACAATATTCACCCGCCCACGAACCGGTTGGCGCACCACATGCCCTGCCGGAGTCGCATGCCAAAACCCCACCCGATCGCGGTTCCCCGCTGCGGTCAGGGCAAAAAGCCCGGCCAACTCCAAAAGGGCCTCCCGCTTGGTCCGCCTTCCCGATCCAAACTGCAGAGCCGGTGTGTCCTCGAACAGGAGAACCACCGTCAGCTCCCGCTCCTCGATGAACTTTTTGCGGTACAGCTCGCCCAGCCGGGCCGAGACGTTCCAGTCCACATCCCGGATGTCGTCCCCGAACTCGTATTTGACCACCTGATCAAATTCCCGTCCCCGCCCACGAAAGGCCGACCGATACTCCCCCCCTAAAAAGGAATCCGCTGCCGTGCGAACACGCCATTCCAGTTTGCGCAAAAGAGCCAGTGGGGCCTTGCGGGCCACTTCCCCGGGCGCGACAGCGGTGCTCATCTGGTCAACCCCCTCGCTCCTCCTTAATGCCCGGCCGGAACGGGCACGCGGTTCAGCACTCCCCGTAGAATTTCATCGCTCGAGGTCTCATCCGCCTCGGCCTCATACGTCAACCCGACCCGATGGCGCAAGGCGTCCAAAAATACGTTTTGCACGGTCTCGGGCGTTGCGTGATCCATGCCCTGAAGCCAAGCCAGCGCGCGACTGGCCTGTACCAAGGCAAGGGAGGCACGGGGACTGGCCCCGTAGGAAAGAACCCGCGCCCCTCCCCCCTTGGCCATGGCGGCCTCCCTTGTGGCCCTGACCAAAGCCAACATGTAGGCCTGCAGCGGTGGGCTGAGATGCACATCGTCCACCTTCTCCCGAAGAGACAAGAGCTCCTCTCCGGAAGAAACCGCTTCCAGTTTCGGTTGCGTCGTCAGTTGTCCCCACCGCTCCATCATGGCCCGCTCTTCCTGCTCAGACGGATAGTCTACCAGCAACTTAAAGAGAAACCGGTCGGTCTGGGCTTCCGGCAGCGGATAGGTGCCTTCCTGCTCAAGCGGATTTTGCGTGGCCATGACCAAGAAGGGCTTGGGTAAGTGGTGGGTCTCTCCACCGATCGTCACCTGCCGCTCCTGCATCGCTTCAAGCAGGGCGCTCTGCACCTTGGCCGGAGCCCGATTGATTTCGTCGGCCAAGACCAGATTGGCAAAGACGGGCCCGCGATGGACACGGAAATTCCCCTCCTTGGGCTGAAACACCATCGTTCCCACCACGTCGCTGGGTAAAAGGTCCGGCGTGAATTGGATCCGCTCAAACTCCAGCCCCATCGCCGCCCCCAGGCTTTTGATCAGGAGGGTCTTGGCCAAACCGGGTAACCCCTCCAACAAAACATGCCCATTGGACAACAGGGCCACGAGAAGCCTCTCGATCACCTCATCCTGACCCATGATCGATTTCTGCACTTCGCCCTTGATCCGGGCTCCCCAATCTTTGCCACCTTTCGCCATCATGTGTCCTCCTCCTTGAATCCTAAATCATCGCAAGCCCGGGCCGAAATTCAACCCCCACCCCGCGATTCATGGAGCCGAAAAGACGGCTCGCCCCTTTTCCAGGCGTTCCAGCCGGATTCCCTTGGGTGCGGAAAAATATGCCGCCAGCTTGGCCACGTCCTCCATCCACTTTCCCCACGACCGCAGTACCACGGCCGGCGGCAGGGGCATTTTTCCCAAATGCCCCTCAATTCGATAGATCTCCTCCCCTTTTTCGGTTCGGCGAAACGTCATCTCTTGCCGCAAAACCAGCGGGCGCCCGAGAAGCCTTCCCACCCGCTCCAACCGCAACCCCCCTTCGACAAACTGGATCCTCCACCCTTCCACGGAGACGACAAGAATCTCCAAAACCGACAAGGTTCCTGGATGAAGCTTTTGCGCCCACCAAGAATTCAGATCTTGATCCCTCAGTTCCGTCTCGCGAGGAAAAGGGCCCTTCTGGCCCGTGGTGCTCCAAAGAAAATCCTCCAGAATTCGGGGGTCTCCGTTCGTTGCCATCTCCCATGGCTCTGGCGTGGCCACGACCAACCCGGCAGCCCGCCCGATGATCCCGGTCAACAGCAGCCCGCTCAAGAGCCAGGCCGCACCCTTCCACCATGCCCGGCGCCTCATGATTTCAAGGAGCCCGTGAAAGATGAAGCTGATCCCAAAAAAAAGTCCTGCCGCCCCGGCCCCCAACGCGACCAACACCATCCCTTGCCCGATCAAGGCGGGCGAAACCTCGGGTGGCCGAATGACCTTCAGAAATGCCTCCTTGGCTGCCGTCTCCCTGGCCCCCCGCTCCTGCTCCCACTCCTGCGGGGAAAGCCATCGCCCTTCAAATTTTCTTTTTCCTTCTTTCATCGATTGGGCCTCGATTTCCCACGGGTCTATCAGCTGTTGGATTTCCGCCGCCCTCGCGGAAAACTCCTTCTTTAATTTTTCCAACGCGCTGATTTGCGCCTCCAGCTGCTCCGGCGGGTAGCTTGCCAGGGGATCGTGGGGTTGGGGCATGACCTCGGCCACCGCCCGGGCAAAAGCCTCCTCCGCTTTGGCCAACGCCTCCGGATCTTCCGCGCTGGGAATTTTGTCAATCAACCCCTTCCACTGCTCCACTTGCCCCTGCAGGGCCTTCTCCAAAGAGGGCGCTTTGTTTTTCGCCTCCAAAAGCAGATTGATGGCCCGGACCGCTTCTTCGCGATCCACCTTGGTCCCGTCTTCGGGATACGCGGGGATGCGGACTAAAATCCTGCTTTCGTCCACCTCCTGACTTTTCCCGTCCGCCTCCTGCAAAAGAACCCTTCCTTTCGCCCCGGCTCCTTTTTGCTCTTTGACGATCCGAATCAGCTCCGGAGTGCCCTCCGTTTTTTCAGCCTCAAGGATAACCCAGGAGGGACCGGCCCAAAGACCCGCCGCAAAAAAACCCGCGATGGCCAGCAGTCCGGCGCGCAAGTTTCTGCACGCCGCCCGGTTCAAGAAACAAGTTTCCGAGCTGCCGCCGCGATGTCTTGGGGTCCCATCCCGTAATGCTCGTAGAGCTCGCGGGCGCTGTAGGCGGAGCGCCCAAACTCCCCCTTCATTCCGATGGCGGCGGTTTTCAGCGTCGCCCCGGCCAAGCAAAGGGCATGCACCAAGATGGCGCCCATCCCCGCCACAATTTGATGATCCTCCACGGTCACCAGCCTGCCGCCGGCACCCGCAACCAAAGGCTGAATCGTGGCCAAATCCGGGCGATTGACGAACGGATTGTCCACCACCGCCGCTTGTTTTCCGTCTTTCGACAGAATCTCGGCCGCCTCCATCGCGAGCGGGACCATCGGGCCGCTGGCCACGATCACCACGTCTTTGCCCGGGCGAATTACCGAAGCCTTGCCCCAAGGATAACCGTGAGGCCTATCCCCGATCTTGGCGGGAAAATCCTCACGCCCCGCAAAAAAGAGCGCGCTTTCTCCCTCCTTGCCACCCTG
>Ga0214923_10002689_pt1 | contig 23242 bp, 21 predicted proteins | sample LL1510_MetaG_FD_177993 | JGI IMG/M metagenome (GOLD analysis project Ga0214923, IMG submission 177993) | Freshwater microbial communities from Lake Lanier, Atlanta, Georgia, United States - LL-1510 | ecosystem: Environmental > Aquatic > Freshwater > Lake | place: USA: Georgia | collected...
TGGACTTCCCATCAGAATAAAGGGGACAGAAACAAGACCAGCTAGGACTCCGAGGCCCAAAGCCCAAGGGATAGCACTCAGGGGAACGACACCGAGCTTAGGATATCCGAGGAAAAGATAGCGACCCGAGAGCCACTGGGAGACCACTCCGCCGATAATAGCCGCAGTGAGCACTGCTGTTTTAAACCGATGGAAATGCTGTTGAGCGAGCTCTTCCAGAACAAATACCACTCCAGCTAACGGGGCGTTGAAAGCGGCAGCGATTCCTGCTGCCGCACCGGCCATGATCCAAGATCGATGCTCTACCACAGGCCAAATTTTTCCAAACTTCTTGCCAACGACATAAAACAAGCAGGCTCCGATATGAACCATGGGGCCCTCTCTTCCCAAAGCTCCCGTGCCGAGTGTACAAAGAACCGAGCTCAAAATGACAACAACAGCTACTCGTAGGCTTAAGATGGTCTCAATCTCGGAATTTTGTCTGGGACTATCCAATGACAATGCCTGAATGACCTGAGGCACTCCGCTTCCCCCAGCACTTGGCGCGTATTTTTCGACGAGCCATCTTCCTAGGACAAAACACAGGGGGGCTGAGACAAAAAGCCAAGAGGGGTAGTTTACTAAAACCCAGCGAGCTGTGGTAATTGCCCCTTCAAATAGCTGAGAATAAAAAATAGCGACACCGCCGACTAGAAATCCTGCAACCCAATAAGGAAAATTTTCGAGAACTGGATTTTCCCGTATTTGCTTCTGAAGATAATCAATCATAAAAGGTCGAAGTTTACTCCAGTTCAACTTCAAGATCTAGGATTTGGTCCTTGGACATAGCCCAAATCGCATCGTCGCTTGAGATTAAACCCCTGGAGTACCACCCAAGAGCTTTTATTTGAATCGAGCTATAGACTTTAGTAATTGCCTCAAGAGTTGCATTTCTTAGAACTGTTTCGGCTCGCTGCCATTTTGTTTCAATTCTAACTAAAGGAAATATTCCAAATCCAAATTGGAGCAATAAGAAAAAAGTAGAGAGACGATACAGAGCGTGGCTGGAGGTAATGATAATATTTTGCCATTCCTGAAAAAGCTCAGAAAAAGGTTTCTCAGGACTGGTTTGAAACGTATTCAATTTTTTCGTTAGACGATAGGCGATACCCGGTCCCAAAGTTAAATCATGAATAAGGCGAGATAGTCGCGGTAAATTTCTCCAGAACCTGACTGTATTGAGTGGAATCGGTGGTAACGAACGTTCTGAAACAAGAGCTTTAAGTGGACTCGTTGAGAGCCCGAAGCTTCTTAAAAAATCACTCAACAACGAAACATTGAATTGGAGTTGGTTCTGATTCCAGACCACGAAAGGGCGTTGTTCTAAAATTTCTGGGGCCCAGTGATGAAAATATTGGAATAAAGAGGAAGAACAGCCCGATATTACTGTTCCTTCAAGAATTCCTACAGGAGCTGGAGCGGTTTCCCATTTGGGTATTGGTAGAAAAAGGTCCTGAATTTCCTCAGAGGAGCCCATTCGCTCAATCGAAGTTAAATAAATAAATTCATGGTTATCTATCCAGCCCACCAACCAGTTATCTTCTCCCAATGCCCGGCGAGTTGAACGAAGTAAGTCCTGAACTCTTCCTCTGAAGTCTCCTTGCAGTCGAGTCTCACCCAAAGAAAGTTTTTCGATAGGGGTTCTGGTGATTGGCATTTGATCCTCCGGATCCCCCAACTGGAAATCGATCCAATCATCTTTGTAACCCGCTCGAGAGAGTGCTCGCCCCTGAGCGAATCCCTGAATTTGCTCTAAAATCAAAAAATCAATTCTCTTTGCATTTCCCAACTTTTGAACAGCTTGGCGAAGAGCCTCACTTAAAGTTTCAAGCGTACACGGGTAAGCCAAAGTGGAAGTGTTTTCTTCGTAATTAAAAGCGGTGAGGGTCAAATTTATATTAAATTCTCGTTGTCTGATTTCCTCTTGGAGTTCTTCAAAAAAAACGGGCGCCAACTCTTGCTGATTTAAATGGGGATGGATGAGGATGATTCCATTGGGGATGGGAAAATTAAAAAGTTTGAGTTGGTGAATCAGCGCTAACGAGGGGTGGGTTTCCCAGGGAAGAACCTCTCCGGAACCTAGCGGAATATAAGGCGAATTCATTGAGCCAAGAGTACCACTGTTTGAAACAGTCGTCTGGGTAAGGTGTAAGTGTTTGAAAATGCTATACTTTGAAGGTGTTTTCAGACATTTTGTCCGGTGGTATAACTAGTCTTTCGCCTGAAAGGGAGCCGTCATGGAAGCAAATTTTGATTTATCGTTAGAAGGAATTACCGCCAAAAAAGTTTTAAGAAATGCACCGCCTGCAAAACTTTATGAGGAAGCTCTTCGCAATGAAACGGGCTCAGCTATTTCTAATACGGGTGCTCTGATGGTTTATTCCGGCGAGAAAACAGGTCGTAGCCCTAAAGATAAAAGAATTGTCGAAAATCCTGAAAGTGCAAAAGATATTTGGTGGGGGGATGTCAATATTCCTTTGGATCACCACACGTTTAAGATCAATCGAGAGCGAGCCATTGATTACTTAAACACGTGTCCCCAAATTTATGTGGTCGATGGATATGCGGGTTGGGAACCCGAAAATCGTCTTAAGGTGCGAGTAATATGCTCTCGCGCCTATCATGCTCTATTCATGCACAACATGCTGATTCGGCCGACTCAAAGGGAGCTCGAAAATTTTGGTAAGCCAGATTTCACTATTTACAATGCTGGGGCATTTCCTGCGAACCGGTATACCAAGGGGATTTCTTCGAAAACGAGTGTTGCCGTAAGCTTCGAGGATAAGCAATTCGTAATTTTGGGAACTGAATACGCGGGAGAAATGAAAAAAGGCGTTTTCACTATCATGAATTATTTGATGCCTAAAAAGAATGTTCTTTCCATGCATTGCTCCGCCAATCTCGGGAAAGACAATTCTGTGAGCTTATTTTTTGGATTGTCTGGCACTGGGAAGACTACCCTTTCCGCCGATCCCCAAAGAAAGTTAATTGGAGATGATGAACACGGTTGGAGTGAAAAAGGAATCTTCAACATCGAAGGGGGATGCTACGCAAAATGCATCGAACTTTCCGCAGAAAAAGAGCCTGAAATTTTCCAAGCGATTCGATTTGGAACGGTCCTTGAGAACGTGGTTTACGATCCTATTCAACGAGTAGTGGATTTCGACAATAAGTCGATTACTGAAAATACCCGAGCTTCCTATCCGATTGAGTACATTCCTCAAATTGCGATGCCGTGTGTGGGGGGCCATCCTAAAAATGTGGTGTTTTTAACGTGTGATGCTTTTGGAGTTCTTCCCCCCGTTTCAAAGTTAAGTCCGGAACAAGCGATGTACCATTTTATCAGTGGTTACACAGCAAAAGTGGCTGGCACTGAAATGGGAGTGACGGAACCGCAAGCAACTTTTTCGGCATGTTTTGGTGCTGCTTTCATGGTTTGGCATCCCACCAAGTATGCGGAACTTCTCTCTCAAAAGATCCAAAAACATGGGTCTCAAGCGTGGCTTGTGAATACTGGCTGGAGTGGCGGAGGCTATGGAAAGGGGAGCCGCCTCTCTTTGAAATTTACTCGTGCGATCATCGACGCAATCAATAATGGAGAACTTTTGAAAGTAGAGACCCATAAAGACAAACTGTTTGGATTTGAAGTTCCGACAGCTTGCCCAGGGGTGCCTTCTGAAATTTTGAATCCGCGCAACACTTGGGAAGATAAAGCAGCTTACGATGCTACGGCTCGTAAACTAGCCGATCTGTTCAAAGACAACTTTAAGAAGTACGAAACGGCTAGTTCAAAGAAGATTTCAGATGCTGGTCCGGTGTAGCGGCAAAGCTTTCAGCTAACTGCATCGCTGAGTTAATTGCGCCGTGAAGTCCGCCATCCGAAAAGGCGTCTCCAATCGCATAAAGGCCGTAGGGTTCGGGCGCACTGATGAAAGGCGTTGAACTAGGGTTCAAACAGTTACTGTAACGCCATCGCTTTAGTTCGATATGTTTGATGGTGCCAATTTTAAGTTTTTCTAAATGCCCCGACACTTCAGTCAATACTTCTTCATCACTTTTATTCCAGCGAGATCGGCTGAAATCTTCATTGAGATAAAAAGTTACAAATCCTGAGTTTTCAACACACGATTCAAAAGGGGATTCCAAAGTTTTTAGGCAGGGGGACTCAATGAAGGCAAGAGCCACTAAATGAGGTCGATAGCGAATGGCAGAAAGAGTCTCTCCCATTTCTGACTCCGCTACAAAATTAGATGCCTGCAGGAGCTCCAGCATTTGAGGAGCGGGACAGGTTAAAACTAAGAAATCAGCGAAAAATTCTTGTTGGGAGTCATCAAAGACTCTCCAAGTGGTCGATGCGTTCAAGAACTCAAAGCGAACCACCCGTCTCTTTTTTTGAATATTTAACTCATTTGCAAGAAGTTTTGCAATTTGGGTAAGACCGAGAGGAGCCAGGTATTTTGAATCGCCGAGAGCGGGACTTTTTATCAGTGCTCCGGACCAAACCTTCCAAATTGGCTCGGGAATATCCGTTTTATCAATGCATGAAATACCATGATTCCATTGCCCATGTTCCCAACGCCTTGTTGCGATTCTGCCGCCAACACCGCCACTTTTTTCAAGAAGAGTGACCCTAAACCCTTTTTGCGAAAGCAAAAATCCAAGAGTTAAACCTGAGGCCCCTGCTCCAATAACTAAGACTGAATTTTTTTTAGAAGTATTCAAGCGCTTGTTCTCTTTAGGTGATGCGAATATGATTATCAAACTTTGGAGGGAGTTGAAATAATGGAACGCAAAGAAAACGTCGTTATTGTTGGAGCGAGCGGCGGCATAGGAAAAGCGCTGTGTTTGGACTTGAAAAAACGCGGTGCTTCGTTGTTTTTAGGAGCGCGAAATGAGTCCAATCTTAAGAGGGTCGCGACGGAACTAGACTCTAAGTACCTTGCAGGGGATGCCACCCAACTAGATTACGTTGAGGAGTTGTTTGCTAGGGCAGAGAAAGAACTGGGTACTATTACGGGAGCCGTCTGCTTGGCTGGTTCAATCCTATTAAAGCCTGCCCATTCGACTACAGAATTAGAATGGAAAGCTACTTTAGAGCAGAACCTTTTTACGAGTTTTCATGTTTTACGAACGGCTGCCCCCAAGATGCGTAAGGAAGGGGGTTCTATTGTTTTGGTGTCGTCGGTAGCGGCACGATTGGGCTTGGCAAATCATGAGGCGATTGCGGCAGCTAAAGCGGGAGTCGAAGGCTTGGCGGTTTCAGCAGCTGCTACTTATGCCCCTTTCAAAGTGAGAGTGAACGTTGTTGCCCCGGGACTTGTAAAAACGAGTCTTTCGGAAAAAATTACCAGCAATGAAGCTTCAGCCAAAGCCTCAATTGCGATGCATCCCTTAAATCGTTTTGGTGAGCCACAGGAAATTGCTTCGGCAATTTCTTGGTTTCTAGATCCAAATCAAAGTTGGGTGACCGGTCAGGTTTTAGGAGTGGATGGAGGGTTGTCAAGGGTTCGATCCAACCGAGTAGGCATTTAAAATTAAGGAGAAATCATGAATTCAAATCTAATAGAGCAATTGAAGTGGCGTTACGCAGTTAAAAAATTCGACAACCAAAAAAAGATTTCAGAAGTAGATTGGAGAACTTTAGAAGAATCTTTAATTTTAACGCCGTCTTCTTATGGGTTACAGCCCTGGAAATTTTTAGTGGTTCAAGATCCGGGAGTGAGAAAACAGCTCACTCCGCATTCGTGGAATCAAACCCAAGTAGAAGATTGTTCTCATTTCGTGGTGATGGCCGCCAGAGTTGAGTTAGATGATGCTTATTTGGAATATTTCTTCGATGAAATGGCACGAATTAGAAATGTGCCTAAAGAGACTTTTGCTGGTTATCAAAAAATGATTGCCAGCGATTTGAAGCAGGGGCCTAGGAGCAAGATGATCCAGGAATGGGCTACGCGACAAGTTTACATCGCGCTTGGAAATCTGATGACTTGTGCTGCAGTTTTAAAAATAGATACCTGTCCGATGGAAGGGATCGCTCCCCCAAAATACGATGAGATTTTAAAGCTAACCGGTACCCAGTACCGAACGGCGGTCGCTTGTGCCGTCGGATACCGAAGTAAAGAAGATAAATATTCGGAAGCTAAGAAGGTAAGATTTGGTCGGGAAAAATTAATACAGACTATTTAGTCAGTTTAGTCACCAGAGCGATGTAATCTTTCATCGCAGTGTCGCTTGAGAGCCCTTGTTTCTTGGTCCAAGCATCAAACTTCGCTCTGCCTTTTACATCGAACATTCCGGGACGTGACCCCGTCACATCTCCCTCGGTGGCTTGCTTAAAAAGAGCATACAGTTCGAGAAGAGTTTGGTTGTCGGGGCGGCTTGAAAGCTTTTTTACATCTTCGGTTGCTTGATTGAACTGTTCTTTTAAATCCACGTGAAGCTCCTAGCGGCAATGGTTTGGTACGAACGAAGTATAATCGGACCAATCTTTGTAGGGCGCGGGAGCCCTCATTGCTTTTTGAACATCCTGGATGTCCTCACAGCGCCACCCAACCGGAGGATTCTCTGGATCCAAATCTTGTGGAGTATAGTGATACATGCTGGCGGTGATAACGACACATCCCCCTTCGTCTTCGGTAGCTTTGTAATCGTAAAGACTTTTTAGTTTACGACATGATTTAGCTTTTGAAGCAAAATGAAAAACCCATTTACTGAGAGATACGGGCAGACGTTCGTAACTTGGATCGAGTACGATCTGTTGTTCTCCTTCGACTCCCCGGAGATTTACATTCACAAAAGGCGCGACATGGTACCACCAGTTGAAGTTGTTTTCTTTTCTGTAGCGAGCTGTAAATAGAACAAATACTTTCATCGAGCGGATTTGATGCTCTACTTCAAATGCTCGCGCCCAGTAATGAGCGCGGTTATAACAATCATCGCTCAAATCTGCGTCAGTATAGGAGTCAACGGAATTAAAAAGGGCTTGAGTTTTAATGTAAGAGGGGAGGAGGGAGGGACTGTAAAGTCCAGGGCTCCAACGAGAAGAGCGTCGATGGGCATTTTCTCTCTGTTCCTGAGTTAAAGTAATTTTAGAAATTTCCCCTGTTACTTCATCAAGTTCGAGAGAAACGGAAGAGCCCAACTGCATTGCCAAACGAGCCGTTACTAGAGATTCGGTATTTTCTGAATCAAGGTGGAGAATTCTTGGGGTGCTTAAGGCTAATACTTCAAGCCGATTGGAATCTTCCGAGGGCTTCTCGACCGAAAACAAACGGGTTTCGATTGAGGCCCCCCAAGAAAGTTGAGTTAAACAAAAGAAGAAGAAAACGAAGAGAGTGAAAATTTTCATCGGGGCGATTTATAGTGTAATTAACGCGTTGAGTCAATGGTGTGGATGAAGAAAATAAAAAGGGGCTTACCCTATCGGGTAAACCCCTGTCATTCCTATTGTTTTAATGTGGGCTTAGTAGCCGAAGCCGCCCATTCCCATGCCGCCACCCATGCCGCCACCCATGCCCATTCCGCCCATGCCGTAGCCGCCCATCATTCCAGGCATCATGCCACCCATCATGCCCATGCCGCCCATCATGAACGGATCCATTCCGTAACCGCCCATCATGCCACCCATCATGCCGGGATAGCCCATGCCCATTCCGCCCATCATGTATGGATAATAAGGATAATAAGGATAGTAGGGGTAGTAAGGGTAGTAAGGATAGTAAGGATACATGCCGGGATAGCCCATGCCCATTCCGCCCATTCCCATTCCACCCATGCCGTAGCCGCCGTACATATAGGGATCGTAAGCAGGCATTGTGTAGTTTTGATTAAAGTTACTCACTCCGATATCAAAACCACCGAAGGGTAATCCCATTCCTAAATTAAAACTATTACCAGTAGAGCTTCCCCCGTAAGTGGCATAAGCATTTTGTGTAGTATCAACTACGGGACGTTTTGTTAGGCCTCGAGAGGAGGAGGTATCACTGCGGAGGGCTCGGCTGGTGCTGCCGTGGTCTCCCACTGTTCTCGCATTTGAAAGCGAGCCGATAATCATCAACCCTATTACGTACCACTTGCTATTTTTCATTTTCCAAACTCCACATTAAAACGCTCTACTCGTAGGAACCTCCACCGAGGAGGATCCTTGGACGCGTACACCTAGAGCATTCTCTGTACCAATTATGAAGAACTGGAATTTCAGTGGGTTACAATGCACTCAAATTTTTGAAACGCAAAAAGGCTCTACGTATGTCTAAAAGATAATCACTTCTTTTCGAGAAGTAGATAGGACCTGTTTCTAGCGAGGGGAACTTCTAATGCAATTTTGAAGTTGGATTCAAGCCACTTTCGAAAACCCGGTACGCTAGCAAACCGATGATACCGGTATGCCTCCTGTCCTTTTGTGCCGTCTCCGGTTTTCTGAGCGGAAACCAGAACATATTTGAGGCTTGGGTTATCGATGGCCTTAATTGCTTCTTCAACCGGCGTGATTTTTGATGTGAATCTCATCGTGTTTGTATCAGCAAAGTCTTTTTCAAGTCGGCGATTTGAAAGCAGCGCTACCAATCCCACAGTAATGGAGTCACCAAACAGGGTATCGTTTTCAGTGGAGTGCTGAGAGATAAAGTCAGTTAAGGTGTTAAGAGGCCTAAAAAAATCTCCATTTCGGAACAGAGTTTCTTGAGGATTTCCATATTCGACGCCTGCCAAAGCTACAGAATCCCAGCAGCACCATTTGAAAAAGCTATTGGCAATTGGAATAGGGGAGTCTTTCCATTTCATTTCTTGGTCTTTTTTTCTAATTGATCCCGGAAGTAAGGCCTCGTAGGCGGGACGATAAAGCGCGTAACCTCCGACTAATAAAATAATAGTCATGAGACGGAAGGCCAAATTAGCATTCCAACGAATTGAGAAATCGGTTTTCAATTCCTTAATTGAGAATAAAACCCATTCGAAAACCTGTTGTGCTAAATACCCGGAACTTAAGGCAAGCCCTGGGAAAACAAGATGATAATAAAAACTAAAGCGTTTCTTTAAAAGGTGGAGAAAAACTAAGTAGCCAATGGCCCAGGCTCCCCCGATGAATGCCACTAAAAAACGTTCATCATCAAAAATAAAATGTCTGAGCCGAATCAAGAAAAAAGGATTTCTCTTTTGCTTCGAATTAGCTAACCGATTTTTTCTCTCGACAAGAGCCAACCAAAGACCGTTAAGCCCAACCCAGAAAAGTGAAAAATTCATAAAAAAATGCTGGATCGTATCTCGCCAAGCTGATTGCTTAGCTTCCGGTTTTTGAAAGTGAAATAAATAAACGGATCGCAGATATTCACTCCCCCCCAAGATTAATCCAGTCAATTGGGTGAATCCCCACACACTGAGAAGGGCCCGCCCATACTTTTTTAGCGTTTCCCTCTCATCTATTGCTGCTAAGGCACCGATAAGGAGTGCCGCAGGCAAAATGTAAGTGCCTGTGCATACCCCGAGTGCAAGGCAAATCCCTGCCCAAGAAGGTTTTTTCTTAAGGAAAAACCATAACCCCAGGGTGGCTAAAAGAACGGACTCGTGAACGCCTGTCCAAAAAGTTGTCGATCTCAAAAGAGAAAAAGCCGTTAAAAAAAGAAAAGCGCTAGAGACCGCCGCAACTCGACCGATTTTCTTTTTAGACATGAGAAAAATAAGGATTCCGGTGAGAGAAGATGCCACGAGCGGTAATGCCTTGGCGGCAACTGGATTAAATCCAAAAACAGCAAAGAAGGGGACTGACCAAACTAATTGAAATGGTGGATGAGCAAAAAAATAATCTCTGTAGGGAATTGCCCCATGATCAAGTGCCGCCCAGGACATATAGAGATAAATCGCTTCATCCCCGGGCTCCCATTGAAAACTAAAAGACTTAAGTCCCCACAAGAAGATCAGCATCAAGCCAAGGAGGCCCCAGCTAAAAATATCCAAAATCAGATTGACCCGATCTGAGGCCGATTTGTCTTGCATGACTTTATTCTACCATCGGATTTGTACGTTTTCCCCACTCAGAATGATCTGATAAGTCGTAATAGATGATAATTTAGGATTTGATAAACAGTGTCCTGATTTCAAATTAAACTGAGCCCCATGCCAGGGGCAGGCAACGTTGCCCTTTTCGAGCTTGCCTTCACTCAGGGGGCCACCCCGATGAGGGCACCTATCATCAACAGCAAACCATCCTTCAGGCGAATGAAAAACGGCAATAATTCTTCCAGACACTTGCACTATTTTTGATTGGCCTACAGGAATTTCCTTTATCGACGCAACAGTGACTGGACTATCCATCTAAAGCTTCCTTCAATCGAGTAAGGTTAGTGATGGGGGCCTGGCAGGTTTGGTTTTCACACAAATAAACCGTTGCCTGGCCTTTTTGAGGAGTGCGTTCTTTCAGCAGAGGTAAATGCGAGTTTTTTTCGGTTCTTAAAAGAGTAACCAGATTGGGATAAAAGTGTCCTCGAATAAAATCTAGAAAATCCTTTTCGCTTTCCTCTTCTTGCCCGGGAACTAAAACGACCTCTCTGGATTGGTTTTTAAGAAGTTCAAGAGCCAACAAAAATTGCCCCGAAGCAAGAGGAGCTCGAGTGATAAAAGTAGCATGGCTATTCAAGACTTTACTTGCTTGCTCCAAATAAAGAGCATTTCCCGTGAGCTTACCCAATCGAACCAATCCCGTTACCATCATTCCGGTCGCACTGGGAAGGGCTCCATCCTGATATTCTTTGGGCCGAAAAATTAATTTTTCGTGTGTTTTCCCAGTGAAGAAAAAGTCGTTATTTTTCGGATCCCAAAATTCAGAAAGGACATAGTCGGTCAGCTTTTGGGCCCAGTCCAGCCAATGAGGATCAAAGTCTGATTCGAAAAGAGCCAGAAGTCCGTTGATAAAATAGGCATAGTCATCCAAACATCCATTTAGGCAAGGTTTACCATCTTGGAAACAATGATAAAGCTCACCCGATTCTGATTTTTTGAGAAAGCGTTCAACAAAAAGGACACAGTTTTTTGCCGATTCAAGGTAGCTTGGCTCATTGAGAACCTGATAGGCTCGTGCCATTGATTCGATCATGAGTCCATTCCACGAAAGAATCACCTTCTCATCTCGATGAGGAGAAATTCTTTCATTTCTTTTAGCTAGGAGAAGCCGTTTCGATTTTGATAACGAGTCTTCGAGCCAGACCGAATCGACAGGTCTAAGCAAACGAAGAATATTAGCTCCCTCCCAATTTCCACGCTCGGTGACTCCGTAGGCTTCACAAAAAAGGGAAGCTGCTTCTGAATCCAAAGCTGCCTCAATCTCCTTCTTGCTCCAAACGTAGAATTTTCCCTCGACCCCCTCGCTATCAGCATCTTCAGTGCTGAAATATCCACCTAGTTTGCTCGTCATTTTTTGGCAGACATAATCAAGTGTTTCACGCACTACTTGAGCATAACTAATTCGGTGGGTAGCTTGAAAAGCCTCCAGATAAAGTTGCGTGATGAGGGCATTGTCATAAAGCATTTTCTCAAAGTGGGGTACTAACCATTCTCTATCAGTGGAGTAACGGTGAAATCCTCCTCCCAAGTGGTCATAGATCCCCCCGCGAGACCACTGGTCTAAAGTGTTTTCCAGTGAGGAAAGAGCCTCTGGATTGCGAGAGTTTTTCCAGTGCCTCAATACAACTCTCCAATCCGTTGTGTGAAAAAATTTCGGAGCAGAACCCATTCCTCCCCACTCACGGTCTATTTTTTCTTCAATGGCCAGGTAGGCTTGAGAGGTCATCTCCGTAACTTCAGGGAGTTTCGATTTTGGACCATTTTCTGCTGATTGGGTTCCCAGCCCAGTCATCTGAGTTAAAGCCTGAGTGAGCTCTTTGGCGGATTGAATAATTTCCTGGGGACGGGTTTTCCAGGCTTGCGCGATACCCAAAAGGACTTTTTTGAAACTAGGCATCCCCATTCGGTCTTGAGGGGGAAAGTAGGTGCCTCCATAAAAAGGCTGAAGATCAGGAGTCAAAAAAACATTGAGGGGCCAACCCCCTCTATGAGTGAGCGCTTGAACTGCCGACATGTAAATGTGATCTAAATCAGGGCGTTCCTCCCGATCGACTTTGATGCTAACAAAATGTTTCTTTAGAATTTCTGCAGTATCCCCCTCTTCAAAGCTTTCTCGTTCCATGACATGACACCAATGACAGGCAGAATAACCAATCGATAAGAAAATCGGTTTATTCTCTTTGGCGGATTTCTGTAGTGCCTCAGAACACCAAGGATACCAGTCGACTGGGTTGGAACCATGTTGTCGTAAATAGGCACTGGCCTCGTAGGCTAATCGGTTTTTTGGAAGGGACTTCATAGGGTTAATCTAGTCCTTTGAAGAGAGCCCTTTCAAGGTCTTAATTTCCTATTGTGCTGTGTTTCACGCTTGGGTATACGTGGGGAATGACACAATTTTATCTGTTGATTCTGGTTAGTTTTCTTTCAAGCTGTCTCGCCCTGGCCGCTCCTAAAAATCAGGATGAGGAAACCGGGTCTCAGTTAAAAGACGTGCAAAAATTATCCTCTAAGGGCGAGTTACCGAAATCTCGGGTCATTGGTGTTTTGTATTTACGGCCTACGGCTACGACCAAGGGACAAGATAGTTTTCGATTTGAGAATTCAGCAGAAGTTGGATACGAGCTTTCTCCCTCCTTTAGTGTTTTTTACCATCAGGATTTCTGGATGAATTTGTACAACTCCTCCTTGGTGGGAGGATCGGAGGGAATAGGCTTTAAACCCCAAGATGGATTTGTTGATTGGTTTAAAGATGCTGTTCTCGAAAGCCAAGATAAAACGCTTTCGTTAGGGTATGAAGGAAGATTGCTCGTTCCAACAATGGCCAGTCGTCGAGAAGCTGGATTTATCTCTGCTCTTCGAACTTACTTTATCCTCGGAAAAAAATTCGGGGAAACAGTCAGTCTAAGTTTAATCGAAGCTCCCATTATCCATTTTTACAGAGAAGCGGCTCACAACGGTCGAGCGAATCCATTCGTTGAGAATCGAGTGGGTTTTCAAGTGTCCTTTGATTTGTCGAAAAATTTAAACTTTAGTTTTCCTATCACTTGGAGTGCTACAAAAATGCGCTCAGCTCCAGGGAATAAGCTAACTAATGAAATGGATCATTTTATCTGGATCAACCCCGAACTCAGTTACACGGTAGATTCAAATTACAGCTTGGGCATGGGCTACTACGATACGACAAGCTTAATGAGTTCTGATCTTTCTTCTTTTCAGATTAGAGAAGGATTAGAAGACGGAGTGGTTCAGCTGTTCCTCAGAGCCAGTTTGTAAACGTGGTACAATTAAGGCCTCTATCCACCTAATCAAACAGGGGCCTTATGACTCGAAGCATCCTCGTCGCTGTCGGTATATTTTTGGTAACCGTATCCTTGGCAGAAGACACCATTCCTTTAAAGTCGAAGCCTTCACAGACTAAGCAAGAAACCAGTTCTTTTCAGCCCCAACCCTATATTTCATCCCTGGGCGTATTTGGAAGCTCTCGAATAAATGAAACTATGCTTCGACAAGCTCTGGGAAAAGAATTGGATACTTGGCTGGGAAAAGGCCTCAAAGGCGACGAGACGGCTCTTCAAATGGAGTTGGAACTTGCGGACAAAGCAAAAAAGAAATTTGATTTGGCATCTGCCGATTGGACCGTCATGCAATTTTTTGAGCCCTCGGATTTAGCGATTCACGTAACCCTGGACGTCGTTGAAAAAGGTGATGTTGCTAAAAGAATGCCCTTCAAAGCAGCCCCCAAAGGACAGGTTACAGATCCCGAGGGTCTTTTGGCAGCTTGGAGACAATATGAGGAAATAGCTCTCGATTTAGTTGAAGCCGGCACGATTACGCCCGATACAGAAAAGTGTCCAGCTGTGCATTGCCCTTTTGGACATTCTCATAAAAAGCTAAAGCCTTTCGAAAAAATCTTCTCGGAGGGAGTTAAAAAGAATGAGAAAGTGCTCGTTGAAATATTAAATCAAAGTGCGCAAATGGATGACCGAGCTTCCGCTGCTTATTTGCTGGCTTATTTGAATGATCCCAATCAAGTGGCTTCTTTATTGATCCCGGCTATTAAAGACCCGGAGCCGCTGGTTCGAAACAATGTTTTGCGTGTTTTAGGAGACATTGCAGAAAGACACAAAGATGTTGTGTTACCCAGCAAACCTTTTCTAGAGGCTCTGGAGTTTCCTCGTTCTTCAGACCGTTCCAAGGCCGTTTTTGTGGTGCTCATGATGAGTTCTGGGTCCCAACAAGTCCGCGAAGACGTTCTGAAAAGCAGTATTCCTGCACTTTTAGCGATGTTGAAGGGCAATCAACCTGATCAAAGGGACTTTTCCCATAACATCCTAAGAAAAGTTTCGGGCAAAGACTTTCCTATCACCGACTATTTAGCCTGGAATAACTGGTATCAAAAGCTATCCAAGGAACGGGCCCTCACCTCAGGAAAACCTAAGGAATCTAAATAGATTTAGATAGCGATTGTGACAAAGATGTGACAAAACAGCCTTCAGTTTTTGATAGGCTTAAAGTCATGAAGTTACATCTTTGGGGAACAGATTTTCGTCGAAGTTCAGCTGAACTTCGAAAGCGCCTTGCGTTCTCGCCTGAGAAGCGAAATGACCAGATTCGAGAGCTCCTGTCTTTGGGATTCCAAGACCTGGTCTACCTTGCGACCTGCAATCGGGTTGAATTCTATACAACGGTTCCAGATTACTTTAGCGATAGCCGCCCCCTTTGGATCAGTCTTTTGAATTCTCTGGGATTGGGGGAGGATATTTTTTTCAAAGGTTACCACTTAGAAGGTAAATCGGCTGTTAGGCATCTTCTTCGGGTGGCCAGCTCACTGGAATCTTTAGTCGTCGGTGAATCCCAAATTTTAGGTCAACTTAAAGAGTCTCTCTTTCTTACCAAAGAAGCCGGCCTTCCGGTGAAAAGTGCTTTAGAGCGTTCCTTTCATCTCGCTTTTGAGACGGCAAAAAAAGTAAGAACGGAAACTCCGTTAGGGGAGAAGTCGGTCTCCGTCGTAAGTTTGGGACTTGATCATTTAAAAGAGATGCAGGAGAGGGTGCCTTTGACCCAAGCCGTAGTCGTGGGGCGCGGATCAACCAGCATTTCAGTGATTCACTGGTTGAGAAAACATCACCCCGAAGTTCCTATTTTATGGGTCAATCGAAATTTAGAAGTGCTAGATCAATATGCGGAAGGAGTGGTCCTTCAAAAGCAAAACTTAAAAGATTTTATAGCTTCCCCTATCGACTTTTCACATTTGTTCACAGCTACCGCGAGTTTAGACCCAATTTTTAATCAGGACTTTTTTGATAAATTATCTTCAAAGCCAAGAGCAGCTTTCGATTTTGCTCAACCAGCCGATTTGGGTGAGATTCAGGGTAATGGGCTTGAGGTATTTCGTTTAGAGCATCTTCAGGAAGAGGCAAAAAGAAATCGAGAGTTGCGAGCTGAGTCTGTGAAACAGGCGGAAAAAATCATAGAAGAGGCTCTGAAGTCACACCTTCTTCAACAAAAAGAAACGCCGGTTCTTCGAGATTTTAATCAAATTGAATCTGTGTTTGAGGAAGAACTTCTCAGGGCTTACTATTTTATAGAAAAAGATTTTCCAGCTGAATATCAAACCAGCCTCAAAAAATTAGCAGAAGGCATTGTGAAAAAGAATCTGCATTTATCTCGAGAACATCTTCGAAACATTCTTCGAAGAGTGGCTGATATTGGTCCTGATTCAATGGTTGTATGAAGTATCGTTTAGGCACCCGAAAAAGTGAGCTGGCGCTTAAGCAGTCAGAATCCATCCAAAAGCTTTTAGAAAAAAAAGGCTGTGTAACCGAGTTGGTCCTTATTGAGAGTGAAGGGGATACCCAAATCTCTAAACCCCTTTATGAGATAGAAAGTGAAGGGCCGGGCCTATTCACGAAACGACTTGAAAAAGCTCTACTCGAAAACAAAATTGATTTGGCCGTACATTCGTTGAAGGATCTTCCCACGATCCAACCACCAGAATTAAAAGTGGCTGCGACCCCTAAAAGAGAGTCCGCTCATGATTGTTTGATCCTATTAGATTCTCAATTTGATGCTTCTCAATTCTTGGGTCTTCGAGAAAAAGCGGTAGTCGGTACGAGCTCTTTAAGACGGCAGGCCCAGTTAAAAGCCGTTCGTCCTGATTTAGAGGTGGTTTCATTAAGAGGAAATGTTCCAACTCGGCTCGGCGCTGTTCGCTCCGGAAAAGTGGATGCTATCGCGCTCGCTGAAGCAGGATTGAATCGTTTAGGCGTTCCTTTGGATGGCCTGAGAAAACAAATTCTTCCTTTGGAACGCTTTGTATCGGCTCCCGGACAAGGAGCTCTGGCAATCGAAGTCAGGCAAGATTGTCCAAAAGAGTTATTGGAGGCCATTCAGGCGTTAAATGACCCCGCAACGGCTCTTGCCACTCAAATTGAGAGAAAAATTTTAAGAGAGCTGGAGGGGGGCTGTACTTTGCCTCTGGGTGTTTTCTGCCAAAAAGAGGGCAAAGTATTGACATTAAAAGCCTTTCTAGGGGTTGAGGGGGCGCGAGCCCAAGGGGCCCCCCAATGGGTCGATTTTCATCGTTTTGACATCCTCAGCGTAGTTGAACACACTCTCGTGTCCCAGACAGTGGAGTATTTCAGGAGTCGAACCCATGCGCGGAAATAAAAAAATCATAGTGACCGGAGAGCACAACGATTCCGGAAATCGTTATCCTTCTTCAGATAAATTTGGAAACACTTTATTGTGGCAAGAAGTGCCTGTTTTGAATTTCGAGCGACTGCCCGTTGACGAAAAACTTGTCACTGAAATGGCGAAAAAGCCCTTTGATTGGATTATTTTTACTAGTGTTCGTGCGGTTCGTTTTTGGAGTGAAATACTTCTAGAACACAACACTGACTTTCCGGTTGAGACCCAGGTCGCTTGCATCGGTGAAACGACGGCTCACGCAGCTGAAATGGATGGTTACACGCCTGACTTTTTTCCCACTGAGCCCGGGAGCGAAATCTTTTTGGAGGAGTTTGAAGATCTTTTAAGTAATCGATCAGAAAAACCTCGAGTCCTAATCCCTGCTGCTCTGGGTGGAAGAACGACCATTTCAGATAGACTGCGGATGTTGGGATGCGAGGTTGTTCGACTTCCCATTTACAAGACGACTCCGCGAGATGATATCTCGGCCCATTTGAGCCAAAAAGATCTAGAAGAAGCAGCTCTTGTTCTTTTTACGAGTCCCTCATCTGTTGATGCAGTGAGTGCACTTTTTGAATTGAACACCAAAGTCACTGTTGGCTCGATGGGGACATTCACGAGTGATCATTTAAATAAAAAGGGAATTTCGAAAGTATTAGTGTTGCCCGAGGGTGACTTTCAAAAAGTGGGCGATATTTTATGTTAATCAGGCCTCGAAGACTCCGCGATAATTCGTTGATTCGAAATCTAGTTCACGAAACTCATTTGTCTTTAGAAAACCTGATTCAACCCTATTTTTTAACCGGCAATCGGAGTGCTCAAGAACCCATCCAGGGATTTACCGGCGTTTATCGTTGGGGCATTGATTCCCTAAAAAAACAAGTCGAGCAAGATCTTGAGAGGGGTGTGAAAAGCTTTCTTTTGTTTGGAGCTTCGGAAGCCAAAGATAAGGATCCGCTTGGTACTCGTTCGAAAGATTCAAATGATTTACTGCCTCAGGCTATTTTGAATTTAAAAAAGACATTTGGTGATAATGTACTTTTGTTTTCTGATGTTTGTCTCTGTCCTTACACAACCCACGGCCACTGTGGAGTCATCGGTGAAGGACGAATCGATAACGACAGCTCCCTGAGCCCCCTCGCTGAAATGGCTCTGGCACACGCTGAAGCAGGAGTTGATTTTGTAGCGCCTTCCGACATGATGGATGGCCGAATTGCTTTCATTCGAAATCATTTAGATAGTAAAGATTTTACTCAAGTGGGGATTCTTGCCTACTCTGCCAAGTATTCCTCTAGCTATTATGGTCCCTTTCGCGAAGCCCTTGGGTCAACGCCCCAAGTAACGGATCTTCCGCGCTTGAAAGATCGCTCCACCTATCAAATGGATTTTAGAAATAGCAGTGAGGCTCTTCGTGAGTTGAGATTGGATCTGGAAGAGGGAGCTGATTTGGTAATGGTAAAACCAGCTTTGGCTTATTTGGATATCATTGCCTCATTTAGAGCTCAATCCACTGTGCCTGTGGTTGCTTACTCAGTGAGTGCTGAATTTGAAATGGTGAAAGCTCTTGTTGCAAAAGGGATGGCGGATGAGAAATCCATGGTAATTGAAAACCTTACGGCTATTCGCCGGGCGGGGGCTCATTTAATCGTGACCTACTTTGCAACTGAATTAGCCCAGAAAGGATGGCTAAAATGAACTCCGATAAAGCTCAAAAGCTCTTTCAACGGGCTGAAAAAGTCATTCCAGGAGGAGTAAATTCCCCGGTCCGCTCTTTCAAACAAGTAGGAATGAATCCACTCTATTTTGAGAGAGCTGAAGGTCCCTATCTTTATGACGTTGATGGGAAAAGATATGTAGATTTTTGTCTTTCCTTTGGGCCACACTTATTAGGGCATAGCCATCCCAAAGTAGTGAATGCCATCACGGAACAGGTAAAAAAAGCGACCAGCTTTGGAGCTTGTCATCCCTTGGAAGTTGATTTGGCTGAGGCCATCTTAAAATTTTATCCCTTCTTGGACAAAGTAAGATTAGTGAACAGCGGCACTGAGGCTGTGATGACGGCCGTGAGAGTAGCTCGAGGTTACACTCAGCGGCCCAAAATCGTTGTTTTTGATGGTTGTTACCACGGGCATAGCGACGGACTTTTAGCAAAAGCAGGCAGTGGTGTGGCTGAGTTAGCAGAAGCTTCCTCGAGCGGCGTTCCTTCCTCTATCATCGAAGATACTCTCATTGCTCGATTAGATAATTTCGCTTCTTTGGAAGCCCTTTTCAAAAAATATCCGGATGAAATAGCGGCTGTTTTGATGGAACCCATCCCCGCAAATTATGGTCTCTTAGAGACACCAAAAAATCTTCTAGAAAAAATTCAGCAGCTTGCAAAGAAAAATGGAGCTTTGTTGATTTTTGATGAATGCATTAGTGGGTTTCGAGTCAGTCCCCAAGGAGCTTGTGGCTACTACGATATGCAACCCGATCTGGTAACGATGGGTAAAATTGTGGGTGGGGGCTTACCGCTCGCAGCTGTGGCAGGAAAAAAAGCGATTATGGATAAGCTAGCTCCTGTGGGAGACGTCTATCAGGCGGGAACTCTCTCTGGAAATCCCCTTGCGGTTGCCGCGGGTCTGGCTGTCTTAAATGAAATTCTCGACAACCCACCCCATCAAGTCATTGAAGAAAGAACCAAGCGATTTGTAGCCAAACTTGAGAAAGTGATTTCTGAAAAATATTCTCTCAGGATTCGGCAACTGAGTTCTTTGTTCTGGATTGAGTTTGGATCGGGAAGCCAATCTTTTCCCCCTGAAATTACCCCTGAGAATAAAAAGACCTATTCTGAATTTTTTAGAAAAGCATTGGATGCAGGACTTTATTTTGCTCCATCGCCTTATGAAGTTTCCTTTATGTCGGTGACTCACACCGATGTGGTTTTAGATGAAGCTTTAGAGAAGTTAGAAAAATGCCTGAGAGGACACTAAAACAAAAACGTTGGGGCCGCCTTTTTCTGGCGCTTCACTTATTGCTGATTTCCCAGATAGTCTGGTGGGCTATTGTTTTTTCACGTTACGTTAACTCCAACAAGGAGTTGAAAATTCGGAACTCCTTTTTGGAGTCTCAACTCAATCAGACGCCGACCCCTCAAGTAAAAGAAATGGAACGGGAAGCATTCCATCAGAAAACCATGTTTCTTTCTGAGTCTGCTTTTTTTGCTCTGATTGCTTCTGTGGCATTATGGCTTCTGTTTCGAGCGCTCAAAGCCGAGGAACACTCCAGAAAGATTCAGAGAAATTTCATTGAGGTCCTAACCCACGAATCAAAGACCCCCCTGACGGCTTTGAAGCTTAGACTTGAATCGGTACGAGATAAGCTGGGTGCTAATTCCCTTTCAGATGATTTGCGGCGTGCCCTCGAAGAGGTAAGAAGACTCATTAGCATTTTTGATAAGTCACTAGAGCTGAATCGTTTAGAGCGTTACACACTGAATTTTGAACAGGTTAATTTAGGAGAATTAACCACGGGTGTTTTAAAAAGACTGGAACCCCTTTTCAAAGAAAAAGAAGTTTGCGTTGAGACAGCTTTGCCTAAAGATCTGTGGGTGCGAGGAGATAGCTTTGGCCTTCAGAACTCTATCCAAAGCCTGGTCGAAAATTCGGTTTTTTATAATGACTCCGCGGAAAAGAAACTATCTATCTCTTTGAAAAGGTCTGATAGCTCAGTTGTCCTGACCGTCATCGATAATGGACCTGGGATTGCTCCGGCAGATTCTGATTTGATTTTTGAGAGATTTTATCGCGGAAAAGCCGGCAAGAGAGTCCCAGGTACGGGGCTTGGACTTTATCTTTGCCGACAAATTATTTCCGCGCACAAAGGCATCATTCGATTAGTTCCCGAGAAGCTCGGGGCTCACTTTGAAATCAGACTACCCCTTCAGGAGGGCCTCGGATGAAGACAAGAATCTGTCTTGTTGAAGACGATCCCACCATCCGAGAATTGGTGGGAGAAAAACTCCTTCAGCGGGGATACTCAGTGGATAGCTTTTCCGAAGCCGAAGCGCTGAATAAAAATTTTTCAGGATATGACTTGTTTGTTTTGGATGTCATGTTAGAGGGCGAGCAATCGGGCCTGGAACTGTGTGAAGAAATCAGAAAGTTTAATCCCGAAGTCCCTGTCTTGATGTTATCTGCTCTTTCCGAGCCGCAGGACCGAATTGAGGGGTTGAGGCTAGGGGCAGATGATTACCTCGGTAAACCTTTCGAGATGGAAGAGCTCCTGCTCAGAGTTGAGGGGATGTTAAAAAGGCGCCAGTGGTATTCCCTACGGCCTTCCAGAGGAAACGTGTTTAAATGGGAAGCCGGGGAAGTGGATTTTAGTAGTCGGATCGTGAGAACCAGTCGTGAGAAAGTGCAACTGACTCAGAAGGAAAACATGATTCTAAAACTCCTGATCGAACGGGAAGGCGAAACGGTCAGTCGAGATGAGATATTAGAAAAAGTGTGGGGCTACCATTTATTCCCCACCAACCGAACGGTAGATAATTTTCTAGTTCGATTACGAAAAATATTTGAATTAAACCCTGGTCAACCGAAATACTTTCATTCTGTTCGGGGAGAAGGGTATCGATTTACGAGCGAGGAAGGGGAATTATGAGCCAAAAGCCATTGCTCATGAGACATTTGGAAGGGAAACCTGAAGGGCGTTTTCCCGTTTGGATGATGCGCCAGGCGGGGAGATATTTGGAATCCTACCGAGCCATTCGGAAAAACCACACTTTTTGGGAAATGGTGACGAAACCAGAAGTTGCGGCGGAAGTGAGTTTGCTTCCCTTAAGTGTGCTTCCAGTCGATGCTGTAATTTTTTTCTCAGATATTTTAACTCTTCCTTTTGGGTTGGGACTACCGATTGAGATGAAGGAATCGATTGGGCCTGTTTTGGAAAAACCGCTTTTGAACCGCCAACAATTCGATGTTTTTAAAAGTTTTGAAGCAAAAAAACATACTCCTTATGTTGGTGAAGCGCTTCAGCTGATTAAGCAAAAAATATCCTCAGAAACAGCTCTGTTGGGATTCGCGGGAGCTCCCTGGACTGTTGCTTCTTACTTAATCGAAGGAAAATCGAATCGGCATTTCGCTCAAATCAAAGGTTGGCTCTATCAAGACCCGAGAGATCTCTTTAGTTCACTGGATGTTTTGGCAGATGCCACAGTGAAATACTTAAAACTTCAGATTGAGAGCGGAGTGGATGCAGTTCAGCTCTTTGACACTTGGCTATGTGAAATGCCTCGGAATGTTTTCAATGAATTCTATGTGCCTCTACTCAATCAAATTTTTAGAGAGCTAAAAAAAGAAAAAGTGAAGACGATATTCTTTGCTAAAGGATCAGCCCACCTTCTTTCTGATTTCAAGCGCTTAGAATGCGATGTTTTAAGCGTTGATAACCTGATGGATTTAAAAACGGTTGATCAGGTAACTGAAGGAAAGTTTTCTCTTCAGGGAAATCTAGATCCCATCTTGCTGTTAAAAGGAGAGCCGGGAGTCGTGAGAAGAGAAACGAGACTTCTCGTTCAGGAAGCTCGAGGACTTTCTCGACCTGCGATTTTGAATCTGGGGCACGGGATCTTACCCAATACGCCCGTCGAGAATGCGAAAGCGTTTGTAGAGGAGGCTCGCTCGCTATGGCTTTAGTGGAGCTCATTCGAAAATATTCCACTTCAGGACCCAGGTATACTTCTTATCCGACGGCACCCCAGTGGAAAGAAGAAGTAAACGAGGAGGTTTATCGAAGTGAGCTTCAAGAGCGTTTCTCAGGTTCTCAGGAAGAGCTCGCCATGTATGTCCATATTCCTTTCTGCGAGCAGCTTTGTTACTACTGCGGTTGTAATATCCAGATTACGAAAGACCACGGGCGTTCTCAAGCCTACCTTGAAGCATTGCTTCGAGAGATAAAGGAAACCGCCAGGCTTTTGAGTGAAAAAAGACGGCTTTCCCAAATTAGTTGGGGCGGCGGGACCCCCAGCTTTCTTACTGCATCTGAAATACAGAAGCTGCAGCAAGGAATTTTAGACCATTTTGAGCTAGCCCCCGGAGCTGAGGTAAGCATTGAGATCGATCCTCGAGTAACTTCTGACGAGCAATTAGAAGTGTTGCAACGGGTAGGTTTCAACCGGGCAAGCCTAGGGGTCCAAGATTTCAATGAAGAAGTTCAAAAAGCAGTGAATCGAATTCAGTCGGCAGAAATGACCGAAAGGATGCTGAAGACCTGCCACTCCCTTGGCTTCACTGGAGTGAATTTCGATTTGATGTATGGATTGCCCTTACAAACCATCGAGACTTTTAAGAGGACAATTGAAGAAGTCATCCAAATCAGACCCGATCGAATTGCCCTTTATAATTATGCCCACCTGCCCAGCCTTCGGCCGCACCAAAAGATCTTAGAAAAATTAAAAATGCCCGACGCTGAAGAACGAGTA
>Ga0214923_10002690_pt1 | contig 23241 bp, 25 predicted proteins | sample LL1510_MetaG_FD_177993 | JGI IMG/M metagenome (GOLD analysis project Ga0214923, IMG submission 177993) | Freshwater microbial communities from Lake Lanier, Atlanta, Georgia, United States - LL-1510 | ecosystem: Environmental > Aquatic > Freshwater > Lake | place: USA: Georgia | collected...
GCTACATGGAAGGCGATGAGTATTTCTTTCTCTGCTATCAGTGACCGATTCAATGTGAGGTTTAGTGAAGATGCCAAGCCTCTTCAATGATGCGTATTGCTTCACGGTGGGCATAGGGATCGTGCACGCGAAAAAGTAATACACCATGGTAGCGAGCAAGTGAGGTAATGGCAACGCTAGGTAACAAACGCTCTGGAATTGTTTTGCCCAAAAATGATTTTCGAGAATGACCTATGAGCAGGGGTGAGCCAAGTGTTAATAGGTGAGGAATCCCTCGTAATAAAGCAAAGTTATGTTCTACTGTTTTTCCAAAACCAATGCCTGGATCCAAAATAATCGCGTTTCTCTCGACGCCAGCTTGGATTGCTTTTTCCTGGGCCTTGCATAAAAAAGCGATGACTGCAGAGAGCACATCATCATTTGGGTATATTGGGTTGTTTTGCATCGTCTTTGGTGTTCCTTGAGCATGCATGAGGATAAGAGGGGCACGATGTAAGGCAGCAACTTTTCCCATTTCTGGATCTCCCAGAGCGCTCACATCATTAATAATAGTTGCACCCGCTTGCAGAGCGGCATGGGCAACCGAGGCCTTGGAAGTATCAATGGAAATGGGAATATTAGTTTTTAAGCGCAATGCACGAATCACAGGAATCACGCGTTCTAATTCTTCCTCAAGGGAGACAGGCTCGGCGCCAGGCCTTGTGGATTCTCCTCCAACATCCAGAATATCTGCTCCCTCTTTAATGAGTTGGAGTCCGCGGTAGAGGGCATCCTCTTTTTTTAAAAAAATACCGCCATCAGAAAAAGAATCTGTGGTCACATTGAGAATGCCAAGAATAAGAGCTTTTTTAATAGGGAACATATGTGCACCAATTTTGAAATGGAATGTTGTCAGGGGGGTGGGGATGAGTTGCGAAACGCCTTTAGTCCGGATATCCATCAGGCTTCGCGGCCTCCTGGTCACGATCAGTATGAAATCGTTGGGCTAACCATTCTTGATAAGTGAAAGGAGTTCTTGTCTGTAGACTCCGTTGTACGCTTGATAAGAGATGGGCCTTAATCGCGTTATACTTCCAATCTACAGGATGGAAACCAATCCGTAGGAGCGGCCATTTTCTTTGTGTTGCGTAAATAAGAAGTGCTTCATTCCAAGCGAGACTTGCCGCGCGTCGCCATGCTGAGCGCACGCTATAGACCATGCTTTGAGAAGGAAAGAAGCGATGCGGTTTGTCTTGTAGATTGACGACTCCATGTAATCGCGTCGTATAGGAAAATCCAGCATTAGCAACCGCTGCTTCGGCTGCTTGAGAGAGAAGCCATGCTGGAGCAATAAAACCAACAATTTTCGAACAATCCAAATCCGCGTCCTGGAACACTCTCTTTCCTTGGTCTAACAGCAAGCAAGCTTGCTCGTAATTAAGATCATAAAATTCTCCTTCCCCAGCAGTATAGTGCTCGGCAATTAAACGTTTCCAGGGATGCTGGTGTTTTCTTGGGCCTCTTAGGTGATTAAAACCATGTAAGATAATTTCATGTCCCTTGGAGGCTTGTTTCTGGAGCCATCGGATAAAGCTAGGAAAACGTGTGATGAGTCCCAAGTGATGATGGTCAGGGATGACTAAGAGCGAACAACGAGGAATACCAAGCGCACGTAACTCTTCGAGCTGCTGGGTGACAATTTCCTCTGTTTGAGGAGAGACGTCGTGGAGAGAAACAACGAGGTTAAAGCGTTGAGGGGAAAGAGATTTTTTTTTGCTATGGGCATTTATCATAAAAAGAATGAGTAAGGGTATTCTCAATTGTTTTCATTCGTCACGAGTATACTTTTCTTGATTCATTTGCAATCAAGCGAGATCTCTGTAAAGTGAAGGATTCACTTTTTATCCATGTCCAACCAAAATCTTTCTCCTCAAGAGGGTCCGCTTCCTTCTTTGAAAAATAACAAAACTCCTAATGAGCCAACCAACTGGCGCAGTATTTTACTTGCTGTCATTGCGCTTGCACTCATTGGTGGTGCTTTCTTTTTTAGAGGGAATAGTCTCATGACTTCGGAAGAGCTTTCTCTTCCAAAATTTGAAACACTTCTCAAGGATGGAAAAATTATTTCAACTCCAGAAAAACCCTTAGAATTACTCATTGAAGAAGGAAAAAACACGCAAACCCTCAGTGGATTTTATGTTAAGAAAACACAAAGTTCCCAGGAAGAAATAGCAGCTCCTTTTAAAACAACCGTCTTCATGCCTTTTAATAGCAGCACACTTGAAAAAGAACTCAGTGCTGCAGGGATCACGGTCACACCTAAAGCAGAATCAAATGTGTTTTTATCAACCATTATTAATTTTTTCCCGGTCATTCTTTTTCTTTTAGTCCTTTATTTCTTTTTCCGTTCTCAACTCAAGATGGCAGGGAAGAGTGCGATGAGTTTTGGCAAGAGTAAGGCGAAAATGCTCGCAAGGGAGAAAAATAAAATTACTTTTAAAGACGTCGCAGGCGTTGATGAGGCTAAGGAAGAGGTTCAAGAGCTCGTTGAGTTTTTACGTGATCCCAAGCGTTTTCAAAAATTAGGTGGCCGTATTCCCAAAGGAGTCCTCATGATAGGTTCTCCTGGAACTGGCAAAACACTCCTAGCACGTGCTATTGCCGGCGAGGCCGATGTTCCTTTTTTTAATATTAGTGGTTCGGATTTTGTGGAGATGTTTGTTGGAGTAGGGGCTTCACGTGTTCGTGATATGTTTGAACAAGGCCGCAAGTCGGCTCCCTGCCTTATTTTTATTGATGAAATTGATGCCGTAGGACGTCATCGTGGTCATGGTGTTGGTGGTGGTCACGATGAGCGAGAACAGATATTAAATCAGCTGCTCGTCGAAATGGATGGATTTGATGCTCAGGAGGGGGTGATTATTATCGCTGCAACGAATCGCCCTGATGTTCTTGATCCCGCATTATTACGCCCAGGACGCTTTGATCGGCAGGTGACTATTGGGCTACCTGATGTGAAAGGTCGCGAAGAAATCCTCAAAGTACATGCAAAAAAAGTCAAGCTCTCTGAGAGCGTCGACTTATCTCGAATCGCTCGAGGTACTCCCGGCTATTCTGGTGCAGAACTAGCTAATGTGCTCAATGAAGCCGCTCTCATGGCAGCCCGTAAAGGCTTAAAAGCCATTACCCAATCTGAACTCGAAGAAGCACGTGATAAAGTGCGCTGGGGAAAAGAACGTCGCAGTATGGCAATGACTGAAAAAGAAAAAACAACAACCGCCTGGCACGAGGCTGGTCATGCCTTGCTCAATGTGGTTCTCGAACATACGCACCCGCTGCACAAAGTCACCATCATTCCACGTGGTCAATATTTGGGTGCAACCATGTACCTTCCTGAAAAAGATCAGCTCTCAACACAGCGTAAAGAATCCCTCGATGGTCTTGTCATGATGATGGGAGGACGTATTGCCGAGGAAATGTTCACCAATGATATTTCCAATGGTGCTTCTGGTGATATTGCCCAAGCAACAACCTTAGCACGCAAGATGGTTTGTGAATGGGGAATGAGTAATCTCGGAATGATTCGTTTTAGTGAAGATAGCGACTATGTCTTTTTCGGACGTGATATGGCTGGAAAGCGTCAATATAGCGAAGCTACGGCCCAACTCATCGATGCTGAAGTGAAACGCTTGATTGATGAGGCCTATGTACGTGCTACAAACATTCTTCAAGAGAAAAAAGCAACTGTCGAACTTATCGCGAAAGCCTTGCTTGAATTTGAAACCCTCGATGGTGCGCAAGTAGCCGATTTGATCAATTTCGGTCATATGAAGAACCCTCCGATCATGGAACAACGCCCACCACCCATTCCTCCTGCACCTATGCCTTCTTCGGCTGAAGTTTCAAAACCAAACCTTCCTGATTTTCCTGCAGGAGGACTCGTGGCTCCGGTTCCAGCCTAGCCTAGAAATTCTGCAATGGCTCAGAGAGAATCGTAGTTGTTGCTCTGATCATATGTCCTCGTGAAACGATTTGCTCTCTCTAGGTTTCTTAGCTTGTCCTTCCTTCTGTTCATTGGGACGAGCCATGCTCAAGCAGGACATAAAGCAGAGGGAGTAAACCAATCTGCAGAGGCACTTCTTTCTCAGGCACGACTGCGTCCTACGACTCATCCCGTTACCCTCTTTGGAGAAATTCGTGGAGGAGAAGCATTGCTCCCTTTGATTGTTAGCATCAGAAAAAATGAGATCACCTATCAACTGGATCATCCCGAGGAGACAATTTTTGTCACCATCGAGCCTCATACCTGCTTGTTAGGCCATACTCAACATGGGTTGAGTAGCCTCATGAACAATGAAGAACGCTATCATGATATTCGAGGCACAGGAGTCACTTATGATGACCTCTCACTAGATTTTCTCTACTGGCCGCATCCTCGCTTAGCCGGCGAGGAGACACTGCGTGGCCTCAAAACCACAATCATTGAACTCATCCCTCCGACAGATGCAAAAACTCCCTATGGCAGCGCTCGGCTTTGGATTGATCAACAGAGTGGTGCCCCCCTGCGTATGGAAGGATGGAACCATCAAGGAAAGCTCTTGAAACGCTTTGAAATGATTGCTGTGCAGAAAATCGATGGATTCTGGATGCTCAAAGAAATGCGTATTGAAACACTGGATCCAGAAAGTGGAAAAGCATTCCAGCGTTCCTATTTGACTTTTCATGCCCTGTAGCCCTCAAAGGGTTATGAATCAAACTTCGCCGCCTTCTTGTCACGATCAGTATGAAATATTCGGGCTTAGGCCATCCTTATTTTTCTTGATTGATGAGTTGATAGCGAAAACGCTTGTCGTATTTTCCCTGAGCATACTTTCGGCAGCAACTCAGACACGCAATGTCACGATGTGGCTTCCGGACACGACTTAAGTGCTGATCACATCGGGGACAGCGGTAGAAAAATTTCCGCTGCTGCTTGCTTCGTGCAAAGGGAAGTTGATGGGTGGTTTTTTCTTTTGGAATCCCTAAATCAATGCACGCTTGCCGCCACTCCTTCCCGTGAGGGGCAATCTGTTTGTGTCTTGAGCGATTACGTGCGAGCAGGTGGGCAAGCTCATGTCGCAAGGTTTTCTCGATCTCGGCTTCTGAAATAGTCCTCAGTCCAGGATTGAGGACAACTTCATCGTAATGATAGAGGGCAAGACCAGCTGTTGTTCTGAGTCTTGGATTCCAATAAACACGTACACGCTCTGCTAATGCTGGAGCATAGGGCTTGAGAAGTTCTCGCGCTTTATTTTCTAATGCTTGATCACGTTGTCCCTGCTCCCTTTTGTGTCTATTGACTGTCATTCTCCTCTTAGGCGTCATCGCAAGGATGTAACGCAGAATCATTGTGAGCATGATTTGGATTTTTAACCACGCACGCTGCATTGATACTGCTTTGTTAACTCGAATATTTCACACTCATCTACTGCGGAGGTCGGGAAGTCAGATGGATGCTGCGTTGATCTCGAAGTCTTCCTCGGGCAGTATGTACTCATACAGCCGTCGTCAAAATGTTCGTCTGCGTTGACTCGCTCGCTCCCGCTCGTCTCGCCCTTTCAGGGCTGCCTAAAGGCAGTCTCCCCCGCGGTCTCCCGACCGCCGGTGGTACCCCATCAGTCTTCGCGTCCTCCTCGTTACGATCAGTATGAAATATCCGAGTTAACACTTGTTCTAGAGCGCTCAGGGTTCCCTTAATATCAGCGAGGTTTGTTTGTTTTCCTAAAGAAAAACGAACTGCTCTCTGGGCATCTTCTCGAGTCACTCCCATGGCTTGCAAGACATGAGAGGCTTGTACTGATCCGACCATGCAGGCAGAGCCGCTGGAAACAGCAACTCCCTCTAAATCGAGTCCTATAAGGAGTATTTCACCGTCTGCTTTAGGAAAATGAACATTGAGTGTATTGGCGAGTGTTTTTTCTGGATTGCCATGACGCACTGCCGTGGGATGAATTGTTTGAATCCCTTCCCAGAGGATCTCTCTGAGTTCCTGTTGGCGCTGCGCCTCAAGACCTAATTCGACTTCTTTAAGGGCTTCTTTAGCTGCGGCGGTCATACCAACAATGCTTGCCACATCCTCGGTGCCAGGACGTCGTTCATTTTCCTGGAAACCACCGTGATGAATAGAGTCAATGGAAATACCCGAGCGCAGCCAGAGGAGACCGACTCCTTTGGGTCCATAAAATTTATGCGCGGCAAGAGACATGGCATCGACTCCTAGTTTTTCTGGCATGCAGTTGCGTTTGCCAAAAGTCTGAATAGCATCGGTGTGAAAAAGAATGCCGTGCTTGCGAGAGATTGCAGCACATTCGAAGATGGGTTGAATGACCCCGGTTTCATTGTTAGCTTCCATGATGGAAACTAAAATTGTCTCAGGTCGTATCGCCGCCTCGAACACAGCAGGATCAAGGAGGCCTTCATGATTAACCGGCAAAATCGTAAGTTCAAAGCCCTCTCGGTCGCGCAAGAATTGCATCGCATGTAAGACGGCATGGTGCTCTGTAGCCACCGTCACAAGATGGTTGCCACGTGCACGATGGCGCCTTGCTAATCCTAAAATAGCCAGGTTATCGCTCTCTGTTCCTCCAGCAGTAAAAATAATTTCATGTGATTTAGCTCCAAGCGAGCGGGCCCACTCATCACGGGCTTCATCAATGGCGGCACGTGCAAGACGCCCGCTGTAATGAATGCTAGATGGATTTCCATAACCTCCATGTGCCCCTTGGAACCAAGGAAGCATGGCTTCTAAGGCTTCATGACATAAGGGTGTGGTGGCGTTGTAATCAAGGTAGATCATTTTAAAAGGGGTCATTGGTAGCTCAGCGGAGAGAAGAGGTAAATCTTTTTAAAAAAAGATCTTTACTATGTTTTTTGAAGTCAACCATCAGGCAAAGGAAAGACCGAGCAATAAGGGTTGTCTCAAGCACTAGAATCGGGTACTCATTATTTTTTCTTTGCCTCATGCCAAATCATTTTCAAGTCCTTATTCTGGCTCTTATTCAAGGGTTCTGCGAACTCTTGCCCGTTTCGAGTTCAGCTCATGTAATTGTTGCCGAGCGGATGATGGGACTGAACCCCTCGGCGCCAGCGATGACATTGTTACTAGTCATGCTACACACGGGCACGATGGCTGCGGTGATTCTTTATTTTTGGAAAGAATGGCATGACCAATATTTCTCTTCTCTTGAGAAATGTTCAACAATCACTAGGCAGGTCTTTTTGGCCACACTTTGCACAGGAATCCTCGGCCTTCTGCTCAAAGTAGTGATTGAAAAAATCTTCATGCACAATCTCCCTCATGCTGAAGTGGAACATCTCTTTTCTAATCTTCCGCTCATCGCATCAGCCTTAGCAGCGGTTGGTATTTTGATGATTTATGCAGGTTCACGTAAAGAGGCGTCAGACTCTCAAGAACTCACTATCAAATCCTCCTGTTGGATTGGTTTCATTCAAGGAATCTCTCTTCCTTTTCGTGGCTTTTCTCGTTCCGGGTCAACGATCTCTATGGGGCTTCTCCTAGGGATTTCAAAAAAGAAAATTGAAGCATTTAGCTTTGCACTTGCTGTTGTCTTAACGCCTGTTGTCCTGGCAAAAGAGCTTCATCGATTTCTTCAGAATTCTGCAATGACCTCAGAGAGAGAAATTATTTTCTTACTCCTCCAATGCATCATGGGAATGGTGCTTAGTTTTTTTGCAGGTCTCGTCGCCTTGAAATGGCTGTCGCATTGGTTGGAAGAGGGGCGTTGGCAATTTTTTGGTATATATTGCCTTGTTGCAGCGGCAGGCATTCTCATCTTAAGTTATTTTTTTCTGTAGCTTTGCATGAGTAGCCGTTAGCCTCCAGCGATGAACAATCTGATTTTACCTGATCTGCAAGCAGTTCTCCTTTGTGAAGATGTGCGTGCTGAAAGAAGCGGACAGCAAACACTTGTAGGGATTTTAGGAGCGATTCCAACATCTGTCTTGCCTATTGGTTTCTTTAAGCTTTGCCTCTGGACTCGTTGGTGTGGTGGTGTTGGGAAGTTTACGCAACGCGCGACTATTTTTGATCCCGAAGAAAAACAACCTATTACGGAAACGACTATTCACTTTGAGCTCACCAATATGAATGCACATGCTACGAATATTCATTTTTTTGCAGGTGTGCAGTTTAAACGCTTTGGTATTTATCATATTGAGGTTCACTTGGATGATGAATTGAAACTAAGAGTTCCTCTTCCTGTGGTTCACATGAAAGAAGAAGAGTAATTTTCTAGACTTTCTCTTGACACTCCTCCTTCTTGCACATAGGATCTCTGACTTTATTGAACACTGCATGAAAACTTTTTCCGCAAAAGCACCCGAAGTAAAACGTCAATGGTGGGTTATTGATGCCAAAAATCAATACCTCGGCCATGTCGCCGTCAAAGCAGCCACACTTCTTCGTGGCAAACATAAAGCTATTTTCACACCTCATGTGGATACGGGTGACTTTGTGGTTGTCATCAATGCTTCTGAAGTGCAAATCAGTGGCAAAAAAGAGGTTCAAAAGACTTATATGAGTTTCTCCGGATTTGTCGGCGGACATAAGTCAGAAACATTTCGTCAACGCAGAGCACGTCGCCCTGAACTCCTTATTGAAAAAGCCGTTAAGGGGATGATACCACATAATCGTCTTGGAGCGAAAGTGTACACCAAGCTTCGCGTGTACAGTGGTCCAGAGCATCCACACAAAGCTCATAGCCCCCAAGCAGTGCCACTTTCTTAAGGTAAACAAGCACGTAATGCCAACTGAGTAATTTATTCTCTAAAATATTTCATTTTATTTATTTCTATGATCGAAGAAACAACGGCCACTAAAAGCATTAAGACACTCATTCAGCCGGTTAAAGTTGGCAAAAAAGGGAATGTGACCGCCACTGGACGTCGCAAGACGGCCGTAGCAACAATTCGTCTTATTGATGGTTCTGGAAAAATTCGAATTAATGGTCGTGAGTTTGCAGATTATTTCACAACCGTTTCCATGCAGAATAAAGTTCTCAAACCATTTGATACTGTTAATGCGATCAAGGCTTATGATGTCACTGTTAAAACTCAAGGTGGTGGACTCAATGGTCAAGCAGGTGCTGTGAGTCTTGCCATTGCACGTGCACTCAATAGCATTGATTCAGAGCTTCGCCCTGTATTAAAACAAAATGGACTGCTCACGCGTGATCCACGTCGACGTGAGCGTAATAAACCAGGACGTGCGGGAGCGAGAAAACGCTTCCAATTTTCGAAACGTTAAAAATCTCATCTTACGATATTTTTCTACTTCCCTCTTTAGGCTGGGCTTGTAGAAAAATCGGTGCCTCTAAAAAGGTCTTTGCTATCACTCTCAGAGTGTATTGACTCTAAGTCTTAAGAAAAAAGAGCCTCCTCTCTTGACTTTTGAACAATATCTACGTTCCTTCCTGTCATTGATAAGTACTGTGACTCTATTTTTTGAATGAATAAAAAACCTTTTTTAAATACTAAAGCCTATGCTGCTTTAAATGCAACCACCCCGCTTGGTCCCTATCAACTTGAGCGACGCACTTTGGGATCTCATGATGTGGCAATCGTTATTGACTACTGCGGAATTTGTCACACTGATATTCACCAGGTGCGTAATGAATGGGGTGGTAGTCTTTATCCTATGGTTCCTGGACATGAAATTGTTGGTCATGTGCAGGAGGTTGGAGCTGATGTCACTGGGTTTCATCCGGGTGATCATGTGGGTATCGGCGTCATGGTGGACGCTTGTCGTAGCTGCTCTTCTTGTGCAGAGGGCTTGGAGCAATATTGTGAAAATGGATTTTCTCCTACGTATAATGGAACCGAACAAGATAAGAAACGACTCACCTACGGGGGTTATGCTGAACATATTATTGTCAAGGAACATTTTGTTTTACGTCTCCCTAGGCACTTGCCTCTGCCTTCACTTGCACCTTTGCTGTGTGCTGGGATCACGACCTATTCTCCGCTACGCCATTGGAAGGTAGGAGCAGGTCAGAAGGTCGGCATTGTGGGGCTTGGAGGTCTTGGTCACATGGGTATTCAATTTGCTCATGCCCTGGGAGCACGCACCTACGCAATCACAACATCACCTCATAAAAAAGCAGATGCTTTGAAATTGGGGGCAGAAGACATCATCGTTTCCAAAGATCCCTCAGCAATGGCTCAACATGCCAATAGTTTTGATTTTATTTTAAGTACTATCTCTGCACCTTATGATTTGAGTGCCTATTTAAATTTGCTCAAACGCGATGGCACGATCGTGATTGTGGGTGCTCCTAACAAACCTACAGAACTTGGGATCTTTGATTTAATTCCAGGACGAAAAACTATTGCTGGTTCTCTGGTAGGAGGCATTCAAGAAACCCAGGAGATGCTTGATTTTTGTGGGCTACACAATATCACCGCTGAGATTGAACTGATCTCGATCCAGGAAGTCAATGAGGCTTTTGAACGAATGCTTAAGAGCGATGTGCACTACCGTTTTGTGATTGATATGGCATCCTTGCGTAACTCGTAGTTGAGAAGGTTCAACAAGAAATTGAAGACAACTTTTTTTTAAAAATTTAGACGTTACTCGAGGAGCATTGTCCTTTATTTTGCTTCGATGACTTCCGCGAAAGAAACCATGGTAACGACTTCTAAAGTTAGCGTTCGTGAGCTGCTCCCAGCGAGCAAGCGCATCTATCTTCCAGGAAAACAATATCCTTTCTCGCGTTCCCATGCGTGAAGTGAAATTAAGTCCCACAAAAAATCTTCACGGAACATTGGAAGAAAATGCTCCAGTATCGCTCTATGATACCAGTGGGCCTTGGGGTGATGTTAACTTTAAGGGAGAGGTTGAAGAAGGCCTTCCACCGCTACGATCCGATTGGATCACGGATAGAGAAGATGTGGAAGCTTATGAAGGACGCGATCTTAAGCCTGTTGATGATGGATATTTGAGTCTGCGGCATATAGAGCACTCGCATGCTTTAGAAAAAAATCCTCATAGCACCTTTCCCGGTCTTCATGCAAAAAAACGTCGCCCACTTCGAGCTTCTCAAGGTCATCCCATCACGCAGCTTTGGTATGCTCGTCAAGGGGTGATTACTGCTGAAATGGAGTTTATTGCTATTCGAGAAAATCAAGGATTTCACATGCTTCAAGAAAATAGCGAGTCTCCACGTCATGCCCTCATGCATCGTCACCCCGGATCTCAGGACAATGATCGCTCTGAGTATACCCCTTCGGTATTTCGTCGTTTTCCGCAGCGTATTCCCAAATTGATTACGCCTGAATTTGTGCGAGAAGAAGTTGCCTCTGGCCGTGCCATTATTCCTGCAAACATTAACCATCCCGAGCTTGAGCCGATGATTATTGGACGCAATTTCTTGGTTAAAATTAATGCTAACATTGGTAATAGTGCTGTGGCCTCTAGTATTAAGGAGGAAGTGGAAAAGATGCGCTGGGCTACTCTCTGGGGAGCAGATACGGTTATGGATCTTTCCACCGGCAAGAATATTCATGCCACGCGTGAATGGATCTTACGTAACTCTCCTGTTCCTATTGGCACAGTGCCTATTTATCAAGCTCTCGAAAAAGTTGGTGGGAGGGCGGAAGACCTCACTTGGGAAATATTTCGCGACACGCTCATTGAGCAAGCAGAGCAAGGGGTTGATTACTTTACCATTCATGCTGGCGTGTTACTTCGTTTTATTCCCATGACGGCACAACGCATGACTGGCATTGTCAGTCGTGGTGGATCCATTATGGCAAAATGGTGTCTAGCACATCACCGTGAAAATTTTCTCTACACTTATTGGATGATATTTGTGAAATTATGGCAGCCTATGATGTGAGTTTTTCTATTGGAGATGGATTGCGTCCTGGTTCCATTGCCGATGCTAATGATGAAGCGCAATTTGGTGAGCTTGAAGTTCAAGGTGACCTGACTCAACGCGCTTGGGCCAAAGGAGTGCAGGTAATGAACGAAGGACCAGGACACGTCCCTATGCACATGATTGAGGAAAATATGGCAAAGCAGCTCGAGTGGTGTCACGAAGCACCTTTTTATACTCTAGGTCCTTTAACAACAGACATTGCACCTGGATATGACCATATCACCAGTGGCATTGGTGCTGCCATGATTGGTTGGTATGGCTGTGCAATGCTTTGCTACGTGACACCCAAAGAGCATCTTGGATTACCAAACAAAGAAGATGTTAAAAATGGTGTGATTACCTATAAGATTGCCGCGCATGCAGCCGACCTTGCTAAGGGTCATCCAGGAGCTCAATACCGGGATAATGCCCTTTCCAAAGCCCGTTTTGAATTTCGATGGGAAGATCAATTTAATCTCGGACTAGATCCAACAACAGCACGTGCCTTTCATGATGAAACATTACCTCAAGAAGGAGCTAAAACAGCCCATTTTTGCTCGATGTGCGGCCCTCATTTTTGCTCGATGAAAATCACTGAAGACATTCGCAAGTATGCTGCAGAACAACAGCTCTCACCAGAAGACGCCCTAAAAAAAGGTATGCTTGAGAAAGCCAAAGAGTTTATGGAATCAGGCCGGGAGATTTACAAAAAAGATTAAAAATTTTCAATTTTTTCATAAAAATCTCTTTTCATCATTTCTAGGTTTTATCTTTGTGCATCGTTTTTTTTCAGAAGTTAACAATTTTCTCGAGAAAGAAGTAGCGCCTGTTGCTAATCGTCTTGATGAAGATGAAGAATTATTTGTGATCATCTATCATCGTTTTGTCAAAACAGGCGCATTGTATCTACTGATTCCCAAAAACTGTGGTGGTCTTGGTGGAGAGAGAAAAGAGTTGATAGATTATCATATTTTGATGTCCCAATATTCGGGTGCATTACTTTTTCTTCAAGCGCAGCATCATTCCTCTATCTCTCGGCTGAAAAAATTACTACCACACACCGGGATTGAAGAATTATTTAGGTCCCTCATCCAAAAAAATGAAGGAATTGGTTTGGCATTACAAAAAAATAAAAAAATTCTTCGTGTCCAACAAACTCCTCAAGGATATCGGCTCTCGGGAACACTTCTTTGGGCAACAGGGTTCGGTTTTTTTTCTCATCTCTTGATTTCCTTTGAGCATAAGGGAATACTTTTTTATACATTGCTCCCGTTTGGTCCACGCGAGTCTGAGGGAGGGGCTATTACATTATCCTCAAAAATAGAGACTGTCGTGTTTAATGCTCTACCGAGTCATAGCGTTACTTTGAGAGATTGGCTTATTACTAAGAGTGATATTTTAGCAATGCATCCTCTCTTGCCACAAGAGCAAGCAGTAGAACATCCTGCTACTTATAATTTCGCAGGAACTGCCAAAGCCTTACTCGATCTCACTCTTCAAGGACAGTACGGCTCTACACCACAGGTTCTTTTCAATCATGCATCCCTGACCACACGATGGCAGAGCTATTATCAACACATCATTGAATCATCTATCAACCCCCTTCTACTGCGTATCGAAGGCTTCAAGCTCGCAGAAGACTGTTGCTTACTTGCAAGATTTTCTATCGGTGCTGCAAGTCTTCTAAAAGAACATCCCATTAATAGGATCGCGCGTGAAATATGGCAGTACACTCTTGCAGGATACTCAGAAGAGCAAAGAAACGTCTATTTAAAGCGGATATTTCATGCTGAATCGTAAGGAGGTACTGTGCAAAGCTTGTGATTACAAGGCCGGCGAACTTGATGTTGTATTACTGGCAGTCGAATGCTGGAGCTTTGTATCTAAAATTTAACTCTCAGTTTTGAGGAGGTTTATAACGGTTGCAGGAGTTAATTTTCCTTTCAAGGAATCTTCTGAGAGAGGAGTAGCCCCTTCTCTGTATTGCTTGTTAAACTCATTGACAACCATCCTCTTGACTCTGTTAGTGCTATCAAGACAAAATAACGCCGTGATTTTACCCCAAGTCGTATTTGAACCAAACATCCGAGTCGTTACCCCCGTTTTTGTTTTAAGTCCAAAAAATTCACTCCAGTTCTGTGATTGTACTTTCAGTTCTTTATTTTGTTCAGTCGTGTCTTTGTTGAGACGTTCAATGCTTGGGAGTAGAAGGCTAGTAGGTTGATATTCTACTTTATCTTCTCGACCGTTATTATCCTCTTCTCGACCGTTATTATCCTCTTCTAGACCGTTATTATCCTCTTCTAGACCTTTATTAAACCTTTCCATGAATTTCTTTGGAAGAATCACCCTGTAAATCTGGTCTCTCTCCCTATGCTGACTATTCTGGAATCTATTCTTGCAGCAAGAAAAGTTGGCTATCCTATATTTAAAATCACACAATGACGCCATGGCTTGACCCGATCTTGTATCTAAAGAGTGCATCTTCACACCCGTTTTTGGTTTCAATCCAAAAAATTGAGGCAAGTTCTCTGCCGTTAATGTTGCTCTTACAAATGACATAAAAAAGGAAGTGGACCGGTTAAATGTTGTGTTGGTTTTTGAATCAGGCTTGCAGAAGTTCTTAGGCTATCGTGGGAGTGATGGCTCCTTGTGAGGTTAGCTCGTTGTGTGCGGCCATCTCTTCTAATGGCTCAGAGTTGGTGGTTGTTAAGGCTGGTAAGATCGTTTTCCACTCCTGGGTGATGCGTACAAATTCCTCGACGAGTTTGATGAAGGAGTCTCCTTCAAGAGAGTGGACTGGGAATTGCTGGGCGAGGTAAACGGTCTCAATATCAGGGCGAGCGCTCAAGGTTGCTCCTGAGGTGGCCACCCAGAGAAAATTAGCCTGGACAATGGTCGATAAGACAGCTGCTTCTTGTTCTTTTTCATAAGTTCCAATCTCGGCAAAGAGAACGACCATAGAGGTCGCTTCCTCAAAATCAATGGTCATGGAGGGTCCATTCTCCAGCTCAAGGATAAGCTGGTTGGAAGGAAGTGGATGAGGAAAATCAGGCAAGTTGCAATGAGTTCGAATGGCTTCTAAGAGTGAGACGTAGGGTGAGGACATAGAAAGAGTATGGTGAAGGTTTTTTGATGGTACGGTTTTTTGAACGTTGTGTTTTTTAACGTTATAAGAGGCCAAAGAAGCTTCACTAAAAAAGCTCCGTTCGTCTTAGCTCTTTCAAGCTCCCTGGCTCTTGCGGCAAGGTCCTCTATAAGTACTCTCTATCTTTGGTTTCTGTCATCATAAAAATGTATTCTTTCAATGATTGCAGACTCTTTGTTCCGTCATTCCCGCGAAAGTTAAAATCCATCCCCCGGGCGTAATGGGTCAGTGTTCAATATTCACATGACCTGATTAATAATGACTCTTGATGTCAATATTGAACATTGAACACTGACCCCATCACTGACCCTTATTCGTGACGAGTATACTCTCTCAATGCTTCGACAATACGTGGATTGACCCCTTGTTCAATGAATTCCATGGCAACACGAATCGCATTTTTAATGGCCAGAGGAGAACTTGAACCATGAGCAATAATACAAATCCCATTGACGCCTAAGAGCGGGCTGCCGCCATACATTTCAGGATTGGTCTCCTTGCGGATAGCGCGGAAGGCATTGCGCGCCAGCCATGCACCGGCCATGCGGATGGGAGTTTTCTTGAGCTCTTTTTTCAGCCAGTGAAAAACAGCGCCTGCGGTCGCTTCCATGGTTTTTAAAACCACATTACCTGTGAATCCATCACAGAGGACAATTTCCACAGGGTTTTTAAACAAATCATTGCCTTCAATATTGCCTCGAAAATTCAGTGTGCTGGCTTTGAGAAGCTTGAAGATTTCTTTTGTAAACTCACTTCCCTTCACATCTTCCTCGCCAATGGACATGAGTCCGATGGCTGGATTGGCATAACCTAGGAAATGCTTCGCAAGAACAGATCCCATAATGGCATATTGCAGCATATGCTCAGGTCGCGCATCGACATTAGCTCCCGCATCCATCAGGATACAGGTGTTTTTTTCTGTTGGGAAAAAAGAGGCTATTCCAGGTCTCTCAACACCTTCGAGCATACGAAGTTTAATAGTGGTTGCTGCCACAGAGGCTCCTGTGTGACCTGCGCTTACGATGGCTTCTGCCTGACCCTCTTTAACAAGATCAACTGCACGAGAAATGGAGGAATCTTTTTTGCGGCGTACCGCATCAATTGCCTTGTCTTCCATGGCAACAACCTGTGTTGTGGCAACAATCTCTATCCGCGGGTCGCTACAAGCGAATTTTTCGAGTTCTAAGCGAAGAGCTCGTTCATCACCGGTTAAAAAAAGACGGCTAATCTTTGGATACTCCTTGAGAGCTAAGACGGCTCCAGCAACAGTACTTGCTGGAGCGAAATCTCCACCCATAGCATCAAGGACAATTTTCATTTCGCGTGAATATGAATTGCGATTCTCAATGCTTCCTCGAACCTATAAGGCTGGAGCAACATCAAGAACTTGGCGACCACGATAAAAACCGCATGCAGGACAAGCGGTGTGGGAACGGACTGGCGCGCCGCATGCCAGGCACTTGCCAAGGCTAGGCGCGTGCCATCGATTTGCTGCTTTACGCGTGCGTAGACGCATTTTAGAAACTTTACGTTTTGGGACTCCCATGGGGTTTATTAATGTTTAATGAGTTGATCAAGTACAGACCAGATAGAACTTTTTTCTTCAGAATGAAGTCCTACTGAATGATGCCCTGGATCTTTCCTGAAGCGTAAATCACTTTTTAGAAATTCACTTGTTGGAAATTGTGCTGAGCATTGATGATTTCCACCCATATCACATCGAGGGTGCATGGGTAGGAGGAGATGTATATCCTCTCTCACCTCTTCGGTCAAGTCAACTAACTCAGATCCTGCTAAATCTCGTTGCATTACAAAGGATGTCGTCTTGATTTCATGATTAAAGGATTCCAAACAGGCCACGCATGTCATCCTAACATTTTGAACAAGAGATCCTGTGGCAAAGAAGCTGATGCCTGAGACTCCGACCTCAAGATCATAAAACAACAAACCCACGGCCTCCGCGCCTGCTTCTTCTAGGCCAAGAAAGAGAGGGTCCGTTTCTTCACAAAGATGCAATGTTTCATTCTGAGGGATCTCAGCGAGATGAATTTTAATCATATATTACGTTTTAAAATATTTTTTTTGCAGTGCACGTGCAACGGCCTTGGGAACAAATTGCGAAATGTTTCCGCCTAGCAAAGCAACTTCTTTAACAACACGAGAACTTAAAAAAATACAATCCTCTCGCGGTGGTAAAAAGATTGTTTCAATACGTGGTTCCAAACGTCGATTAGTCAGTGCCATTTGAAACTCACCTTCAAAATCAGAAACAGCACGCAAACCTCGAATGACGACAAAGGCCTCTCTCCTAGCAGCACATTCGACTAAAAGCCCATCGAGTGATTCTATATACAGACCAGGTCTCTCACCCAAGACTCTGTGTAATAATTCGAGTCGCTCTAAGGTAGAAAAGAGAGCTGTTTTTTCTCTATTGGTGGCAACAGCAACAATCACCTCATCAAAAATACCCAACGCACGTTCGATAAGATCTAAATGACCATTGGTGAGCGGATCAAAACTCCCAGGATAGATAGCACGGCGTATACCACGATCATGTGATGAGAGTCTTTTCTGACAAGTGCTTTGTTGCATAAGAAAAAAGAAGGCTCACTATTCCCATTCAATGGTTGCTGGTGGTTTGCTGGAAATATCGTAAACACAACGGTTGATGCCATCGATTTCATTGATAATGCGATTTGAAATTTTCGCTAAAATTTCGTAGGGAATATGCACCCAATTAGCCGTCATGCCGTCTTGGCTTTCGACCATACGAATGGCAATAGTTTCATCATAAGTACGCTCATCGCCCATCACACCGACAGAGCGGATCGGCAAAAGGACGGCAAATGATTGCCAGATTTTATAATACCATCCGGATGTTTTCATTTCTTCAATAACGATATTATCTGCGGCACGAAGGATCTTAAGTCTTTGAGAGGTGACAGGGCCAATAATGCGCACTGCAAGACCGGGTCCAGGAAAAGGCTGTCGATCGACTACCTCACGCGGCAGGCCTAATTCACGACCCAGTTCACGCACCTCATCTTTAAAAAGTTGACGCAGTGGTTCGACGAGTTCGAAGTTCATTTTTTTTGGAAGACCGCCAACATTATGGTGACTCTTAATTAATGAGGCGGGATTATTTCCAATAGGGACACTTTCAATGACATCAGGATAGAGAGTGCCTTGAGCAAGAAACTTAAAAGGATGAGGGGTTCTCTTTGAGCTAAGTTGCAAGGTTTTTGCTGCCTCTTCAAAGGTATGAATGAATTCTTTGCCAATAATTTTGCGTTTTTTTTCAGGATCACTCACTCCTTCAAGCTTTGTTAAAAATTCTTTTTTCGCCTTCACCACTTTTAAGCGGATTTTAAAATGACGTGCAAAAAGATCACATACTGCTGCGCGTTCTCCCTCACGCAGTAATCCATTATCGACAAAGATACAGGTCAATTGATCTCCAATAGCACGATGTAATAAGGCCGCTGTGACCGATGAATCAACGCCTCCGCTGAGTCCTAAAATCACACGTCCGGTGCCTACTTGAGCTCGAATTTTTTCGCAACTCCGCTCTATAAAAGAATCCATGGTCCACGTCGGTTGACATCGACAAATGGTGTGAAGAAAATTTTGAAGAATTTCTTTCCCTTGATCGCTATGAGCGACTTCAGGATGAAATTGAAGACCATAAATATTTCTCTTGAGATCCCCAATCACTGCATGAGGGGAATTCTCTGTGTGACCAAATACTGAAAAACCATGAGGTAATTTTTCAATACGATCACTGTGACTATTCCAAACGATAAATTTCTTTTTGATTTTTTTAAATAGTGGTGTTGCGCCCTTGAGGCTTAATTGACCTGATCCATACTCTCGAGACTCCGAGCGCGCGACAGTGCCACCAAGATCACGAGCAATTAACTGCATCCCATAGCAAATTCCAAGAATGGGAATGCCAAGCTCGTAGATTGCAGCATCCAAGGTGGGTGCTTTTTTTGCGTAAACACTAGCAGGCCCACCTGAGAGAATAATTCCTCGAATGGTTGGGTCCTTGGCTAGTAGAGAGGCCTTGGTTGAATAGGGAAGGATTTCGGAGAAGACATGACATTCACGCACGCGACGTGCAATGACTTGTGTGTACTGTGATCCAAAATCAATAATGATAATCTTTTCATTATTGTTTGGTGATAAGGTGATTGTTTTACCTGCTGTTTTAGAAATAGCAGAACGCTTTTTCGGAGTAATAAGAGACATTGATACAGATTATCTATTTTTTTGACGACCGCAAGTAACCAGAGTGATGATAACGCGTAAAAGCAGAGTTTTTTCTCGTAGGCTTAGGCAATCGACTCTACTATCTTAACCCGAATATTTCACACCGATCTACTGCGGAGACCGGGAAGCTAGGGTGGATGTTGCGTTAGACTCACATTGTTCATCTGCCTTACCCCCATGAGGCTTCGCAGTCTCCTCGTCACGATCAGTATGAAATATGCGGGTTCAACCTTTTTATATGCTTACTGCTTCTCATTTATCGAAATCTTTTGGTGGACGTGTTCTTTTTGAAGAGGCATCGCTGCAAATTAATCGAGGCAATCGTATCGGTCTTATTGGCGCCAATGGAGCTGGTAAATCAACACTTTTTTCTCTCATTCTTAAAGAGGCTTCACCGGATTCTGGTACTATTGCTCTTGAGCGTAATGTAAAGATTGGTTTTCTCCCTCAAGAAAACGCGACCTCGGGTGAAGAAACAATTCTAGAACTTGCAATAGGCATTAACCCAGAAATGAAAGAGGCCAGTCGTCTTTTGCGAGAGCATCCCTTAGACGAGGATCCATTACATCATGAAGGACAGGCCCTCTTTGCAGAAAATGATGGCCACGCACTTGAAGCCAAGGCCAAACGCATCTTAAGTGGCCTTGCCTTTCACGAAGCTGATTTTAGTCGCATGGCCCGTTCCATGAGTGGTGGATGGATTATGCGTGCTCATCTAGCACGTTTACTTGTCATGGAACCAGATCTCCTCATGCTGGATGAACCGACCAATCATTTAGATTTGGAGTCTCTTGGATGGTTCCAAAATTATCTCATCCATTACAGTGGAGCGATCCTTGCTATTTCCCATGATCGTGAGTTCTTAAATGTCATTTGTGAATCTATTCTTCAAATTAGTCATCGCAAACTCCATCACTATCGAGGTAATTACGATGCTTTTTTAGAGCAAAAAGCAGCTCGTGATGAACAGCAACTTGCAGCCTACAAAAGTCAACAAAGAGAAATTGCAGAAATCCAACGATTTATTGATCGCTTTCGCGCGAAGGCTAGTAAAGCTTCTCAAGCTCAAGATCGTATGAAACAACTTGCTCGCATGGTCCGTATTGAACCACCAGAGAAAGCTGAATCGACCGTGCATTTTCGTTTTCCTCAACCCGTCCGCAGCGGACAACGCGTTGCACGATTAACAAATGTCGAGCAGGGGTATGGAAGCCACACTGTCTATAAAGACCTCAATCTTGAAATTGAACGCGGTCAACGCACTGTTCTTGTGGGTCCTAATGGAGCGGGAAAATCAACTTTATTAAAAATTCTTGCCGGCATGCTCCCTCTACAAGCAGGTAGCTGTGAGCATGGTCATCAGATCTCTATTGGTTATTTTGCACAACATCGTACAGAAATGATGGATGTGAAAAAAACCGTTTTTGAGGAAGTGATGAACATTCCTAAGCCAGTTTCAGAGCAGACAGCACGAACAGTACTCGGATCCTTTTTGTTTAAGGGGGAAGACGTCTTTAAGCCTGTGGGCGTTTTAAGTGGTGGCGAAAAAAGTCGTTTAGCCCTTGTGAAGCTTCTTTTAGATCCTCCCAATTTTTTACTACTCGACGAACCTACGACCCATCTTGATATGCCGAGTATTGATGCCCTTATTGGTGCACTCAAACAATATGATGGAACATTACTCTTCGTGAGTCATGACGTGCATTTTATCAAGGCCTCTGCAACAAGTGTTCTCCACATTAATGCTGGAAAAGTGACGCCCTATGCTGGTGATTATGACTACTACCTTGAAAAGTCAGGAGCAACATCTGAAAAAGAAGCGCTTATCGCTCCAGGAAGAGGGGCTCCGCTTAGTAATTATCAGCCACAACAAAAGCCCTCTACTCAGTCTGGAGGTCAGAAAATGGGCCTCAAAGAAATTAAAACCTTACGCAGGCTAGAAGCAGAAAAACGAAAAGCAACCAACAAAGAACGTCGAGATCTTGAAAAGGAAATCACGAGTCTTGAAGCAGAAATTGCTTCTCTTGAAGAAGAAAAGAAGCGGCTTGAGACGCTCCTTGATCATCCTTCGTCCTATGCCGAGGGAAAAACATTTCAATTTAACCGAGAATTATCTCTGATTTTAGAAAAACTCGAAAGAATGAATGGTCGTTGGGATAGACTGACCACAACCTTAAGTGAAAAATATCCAATGTGATAAAGTTCCAGATCACAATTAGAGAACATTCTTATTGATGAGCATGAGAATATTCTCCAGAGCTTGTTGAATCCTCTGGCCACACTCTTGATAGGCTGCCAGGCTGCCTCCAATGGGATCGGTAACATCATCCTGGGTAGTTCCTTCGTTGAGTAGAAAAAACTTTTTTTGATAGTCAGGGTGCAGCGTGGATATCTCTCGGAGATGACTATGTGTCATTAAGAACACATGTGTTGCTTGCTCGATCAAAGCGGCTGTCACCCGTTGACTACGAAATAATGAAAAATCAATTCCCTGCTCGCGTAATACTTCAAGAGTATGAGGGTTTGCAGGCATCCCTTCCATGGCATGCAAACCCGCAGAGGTTACCGCAAATTGATGATGGGATGTTAACCCGCATATTTCATACTCATCTACTGCGGAGACCGGGAAGCCTGATGGATTCTGTGTTAGACTCACATTGTGACTTGGGCCGTATATACCCATACAGCCCGGCGTCAAAATGTTCGTCTGCGTTGACTCGCTTGGCGAGGCTCGTCTCATCCTTTCAGGCCTGCCTAAAGGCAGTCTCCCTCGCGGTCTCCCGACCGCCGGTGGTATCCCGTCAGCCTTCACAGCCTCCTCGTCACAATCAGTATGAAATATGCGGGTTAACATTTTTTTAAAAAGCCCCTCAGCAAGGGGGCTTCGACATGTATTACCGGTACAGACAAAGAGAATAGATTTCATAAAAAGCAAGCGTAGTAAAAAGTCCAATATTAAGGCAAGGAGTTGCACGCAGAAAAAAAATCTTTGTTAAAATGATGGTGACATTTCATTTGTTGTTGGCTACCATCGGACGCTAATTATTTATGCAAAGAAAAAGCGCTTTCTCTCGTAGACTACCTGACCTCGTTACTGAGGAATTAGTCGCTGTCCTCTCTAAAAAAGGAACTTCTTTTGAATTTAAGCAACTCTTTGATATTATTTATGAGCGTCTTAAAAAAAGAAATGCTGCTAGCGGAGGAGAAGAAATGCTCCGTCTCCGCGCTTACGAAAAACTTCAGCATCTTGTCTCACGAGGTATGGTAAAAAAGACGGGCAAGAAGTATAAAGGTCTCGTTTCTCTTGCCAATGCATTGACGCCATCAGAACCTTTTATTACTAAATCAGTAAGTTGACATAAGATTATGACTGACGCATACGGATCACTGCTTCTTCACATCATTGTTGCACTTGGATTCGCATTATCTATTTGGTTTGCAAGCATCCTTCTCGGCAGACTTGGTACTGCACTCGGTGTGAAAAATGCCGCTTATGAGTGCGGTATGATTCCTAAGATGACGATCCAGCCGCGATTTAGTATTAAATTTTATCTCGTGGCCATGCTCTTTATTCTTTTTGATATTGAAGTGGTTTTTATGGTGCCTTGGGCCGTTTGTTACCGTGATTTCATCCTTCAATATGGAGATATTATTTTAAAAAGCATGCTCAGTTTTGTCTTCGTGTTGGTGATTGGATATATCTATGCCATTAAAAAAGGGGCACTCGAGTTTACCCGATAGTAGAAATTTGCACTCGACGAGGTGAGCACCGCAGCGACACAGCAGTTCGCAGCAGAAAGAGTTTTTTTTAAATGAGATTTCTTTTTAAATGGGTTTTATGCTGATGAAATGCCAGGAGTCGAGGAGTGAAGCCGAGGAGTGTACATAGAGTACTCGACGAGGTGAGCACCGCAGCGACACAGCAGT
>Ga0214923_10002691_pt1 | contig 23231 bp, 28 predicted proteins | sample LL1510_MetaG_FD_177993 | JGI IMG/M metagenome (GOLD analysis project Ga0214923, IMG submission 177993) | Freshwater microbial communities from Lake Lanier, Atlanta, Georgia, United States - LL-1510 | ecosystem: Environmental > Aquatic > Freshwater > Lake | place: USA: Georgia | collected...
GTTCTAATAATTGTTGCTGTTGTATTAATAATAAATTTTTTATATCATTGTTTTCGGATATTAACTTCATTATCATATTTTGGTCAACATTATTTTGTAAAATAACTTGATTATTTGGTTCATCCTTTTTATTGCTTATAACTTCGTTATTACATTTTTTTTTATGATTATATAAACTCTGATTGTGTTTGTATTTTTTTCCACATTCACAAGCAAAAATTTTATTTATTATTTGCTCGCCATTTATAAGTATTTCATTATTTTTGTGTTTTTGCGTTTGTAAATGTCTACAATAATCGCCCTTTTTACACGTATTATAATCACATAAATTACATTCGTAAAAAATGGAGTTTTTTGCGTTTTTTTTATAAGTCATTTATAAGTATAATATACTTATAAAAAAAACTCTTAAATCATTTTTTAAAAATTTCGCGCCAAATATAAGTATTTTTGAAATCGAGTAAAAAAATATATATAAAAATTATTATATGAATACATATATCATAACAAATAAAAATATAACAAAAAATGTCGCGAAATTTCGCAAAATTTATAAGTATTTTATAAGTATTTTATACTTATAAAAAAAGCGTAAAAATTTAAAAATTCTTGAAAAAAATTTATGGTTTGGTAAAATTTTGAGCATTTCTAAATGTTTTGTTACCTTAATGCTGACAAATGTATTTTTACACAACAAAATTTTAAAAATTATATAAAGATTCTTAAAAATCAAAAATGGACATTTATAAATGTCCAAAACCCAAAAAATTTTCAAATTATATTTTTCAAAAAAAGTGGAATTTAACTTTTTAATGCATAAGTTTTGGGGGGTCTTGGGCAACTTTGGAAGATTGCCGAGTAAGTTTATAAAAATGCTATAAATATTTTACATAATAGTTAATGTTAAATATGTATAAATATTTTAATATTTGTACATATCAATAACTATAAAATGTATAAAATTAGGAAAGTTAATGAAATATTCTTTCTATATTCACTTAGAGCAAGTTTTTTATTATATATTATTGTTTTGCTAGGTGTTGGTGGTTTTGCACCACAATATTTAGAATATTTAAAGTCATTTTTGCGTATATACATAGGTTCTTTGTTAGTTATATATTATAATCCTATTACATATAACGAACGCAAATTTGGAGAATTTGATAGACAATTGGTATTTTCGTCGGGTGTATTTTTATTGTTATCAAGTACAATAATAGGTTCTATTGAAAGTTATTTACAAAGCAATGCTAAATATATTATAAGCAATACTATAAATGAATTAATTGCTAATGTAACTAAGTAGTTTACAGCAAATATGTTTAATAAAAAACTTAATTATTTAAATTATGCTTTTCTATTTTTTTTGGTAAATTTGCGTGATTTTGAGTTAAAAAATGCCTCTATTTTTTTTATTAAAACATTACCAAAAACTTTTTCAATATTATATTCTACTTTTGATTTATTTAAATGTTCTAGTTTATAACTTTGTGTGTTTCTAGCAATATAGTTCATAAAATTTTCTTTTGACTTAGTACTAGGAAAATAAGAATAATATTTATCATAAATTTTAGATGCCATAGTTATAAAATTTATATTATGATTATATGGTTTCAAGTTTATATATAATACATTTTCATTATACATCTCATTATGTGTTTGATCATCTAAAAAGCATATTTGACTATTTGATGGTAATTTTGTACAATTTATTAAATCTTTCATAGATTTTCCGTGTGAGGTCCTACAAACTTCAATAATTTGTCCATTTACTTTAAATGCTCCAATTATTCTATCAAATAAGTGATATTTTAATTTATGATGAAAATAATTTTGAATCATAGTTGCCCACGATTTTGGACCATTATTATTAGTATATATCATGACATAATTACACAATCCTTTTTCCTTTTTTTGCTTAATATTTTTCAGTATATTTAATATATTAGGACGCAAAAATTTAGGAAAAGTATCTAATAGTTCAAAAAATAACATTTCATTGCTATTATTAATATATTTTGTAAATAATGACCAAAATACATATAATTGAGAAAAATGACCAAGAGTTTCATCTAAATCAAAGACCATTACATAATTAATGCTATTTGGAATTATACTTTCTATTAACATTCTATTTATATGATTCTAATATAACATTATAAAATAATTTTGCCACATAAAATATATTAATAGTTTCCAGTATAAATTATATATGCTAAAAATAGACCAAAGAAATTCTTGGCAAAAAGATCTAGTATATTATACATTATATTTTTGGCATAATAAGGTAAGGCAGCAATAAATCCATACAAAGACCAAAAAATAAGAAAATAGAAGAAAAATATGTAGCCACTATTATTTTTTTGAACAAAATTGGTATAAATCATAGTATAATATATGGCAAATGGTATAAACCCAAGAATTATAGAATATAATACTGGAATGACTTTTATTTCTCCCAAATACCCAAAGAGCAACATTGCCCAATTTAAAAGCAATATTGGTATAATAACATTAGAATTACTAGTTAAAATAGAATATAAAGTTAGACCTTGCGTTTGATTTGTTTCTTTAGCATTAATAAATATTAAATAGGAAATTAATGTAATAAGCATAGTAGGAGTTGTAATCATCCAATCAAAATATCTTTTAGGTGTTATATTAGTAAGTTTTAAAACATTAAATGCTAACCATATGTAAAATACTCCTTCAATTAATTGAACAAATAATTCTAAGAAAAATAAGTCTTTTATTAAATGATATACAACAGGAATTTCTGTAAAAATACCTTGAATACTTATTATAAATGTAAATATTTGTATAGCTATAGAAATTATTAATGTATAATTAAGTATTTTTTTAGCATTCATGTAATTATATATATAATTATACAAAAATATATGTAATTATACAAAAATATATGTAATTATATAAAAATATATGTAATTATATAAAAATATATGTAATTTTATAAAATATATGTTAATATATTATATAACAATATATGAATTTAACAAAAGAGGATTATATTAATATTTTAAATTATTATAATATTAAAATAAATTCAAACACGTCTTTAAGTTCTATAAAAAAAATGGCAGAAAATATAATAGCAAAGAAATTATGTAGTTGTATAAAAAAAGTTCCCAATCCAGGTAACAAAGAAAGTCGTGCCATTGGAATATGTAATCATAGTGTATTACAACGTAAGCATTTAAAAATAAATGGATTTTCGTGTAAAAAAAGAATGATGTTAAAAACAAGCAAAACAAATAAAAATAAATTGACTAAAACGTTAAATGGCAAATTAGTTTTAAATAAAAAACAAACACTAAAGCAAAAAAAATAATATACACAAATATCACACTTAAAACAAAGCAAAGACTACGGAAACTTACCAATTAGAGCATCTACTTGCCACGGCAACAATGGTTCCTTTTCTCCTGTTTGAAAATGTATCCACGTTGAAGGCGTAGGCACCGCGTTGAAGGAGACATTCACTTGCTTGTCGCCATCGCTACAATAATTGCCGTAGTGCCGCGACGCAGTTGGATTTGACCCAACTAGAACAAACTTCACAAAGCACTCGGCACAATAATGATGCTTGACTGGGTACTCTTTTCCATTGACAAACATGGTTGTAGATTGCATGGGTTTTTGAATGCAATGATAGTACCGACTGTACCCATAATTCCATACATACTCACACACTGCTTCAGTATCGTAGTAACAGTTTGCGTTCGCACAGTCTCCCATCACACGCTGGAATTCGAGGCTGAGGTTGTCAACATAGCGTTCATTAAACACTCCGTACAGTGTAGCCACCATCTGTCCCGCAATGTAAAATTGACTCACACATTTGCTAAACAACACACACGTCTCCTTGAAACTCACGAGGTAGTCTTTGTTTCCAAGGCGGTCAACAATGAGTGCAATGAGCTCGCTTGGCAAGTCGCAAATATTGAGAGCACACATCATTGTTGCTTATCGCTTGTTGCTTATCGCTTGTTGCTTATCGCTTGTTGCTTGTTGCTTGTTGCTTTTTTGTCCGGACTATAAATAAATACAAAAAAAAGAAATCAATTTTTAAAAAGTATGACAACATCTGTAAAAATGTTGTTATAGCATTTAATTATTTCAGTATTGAATTGACAATTCTTTAATATTTACAAAATTAATTCTATATTTGTTTTTTCCAATCTCATCAACGAAATTGAGTCCTTTTTTGAATTTTAGATAATGTTCAACATCCATAATATTATCTACATATCTGCCCCAAATTTGAGGTTTGCTTACCCAATTTTGTAATAGGTATTTTTTTGTAATCAAACTAACTAAAATAGTATTACAAAGTATAATATTACTATGATATCCAACTATATACTGTATTTCATTTCTACATATATTGCATTTATGAATACGTAAATGATTATATAGTCCATTTGGTGTTTTATATATTTTTCCACAAGAACATTTAATATTATTTTTTTTTATATTTTCTTCTAAAAATACAATATAACAATTTATAATAATTGATATACATTCTTTATAATATTCAATATTACAATAACACAATATTGATAATAATTTATCAGAAGTTAAAATATTATAATTATAAGCAAAACATTTAATAACATTTTTATTAATAGATGTTATAAATTGTTTATCGTTTTTATATAAAATAGCACTTATATACAATGGTTTATTCTCTCTAAATTTGATATTTAAGTTTCGAAAATATAACCAATTATACTCATCTAAATAATTAATCCCAAAATTAATTCCAATATTAATAATGTTATCAAAACCCCATATTTTTAATAAACTGCAATGTGATGGTCGTGAACTAGAAGACAATTTATCAAATAAATCAAGTTTATAACACGATAGTGTATTAAAATATTTATACTTTATAAAATATGGTATCTCAAAAATATTGACTTCATTTCTATACTTCTTCATTAATGACCCTCCTTGTTTATTTAATATAGGTTTAAATAATTTTATTAAAAAGTTTTCACTATATTTTATGTAGATGTATATATGTATATATTTATCAAAATTATCGTTTATATTTTTCATGATATGATGATTTTTTAAATAAGATATTTTGTTAAATCCATGTTGAGTTGTAGAACCTATATATAATATTTTAAAATGTCTTATATTATAATACATATAACATATATCTTGAGTAGGATATTTTTTTAAGAAATTATGAAATTCACCATCGGGAGTAATACATTTTAAACTTCTTAATATATATACCATAGTTCGTTCATATTATAATTAATTCCATAAAAAAATATATTCAATTTTTATTATAAGACATACAACGACTAACCAAGCATTTTAATTTGAAACTTGGTTAGTGGTTGTACGGTGCCTGTTCCATAATAAGATGTTGAAGATGGGTATGGTGCACTATTAAAAATCACATGTACATTTTGTTGACGTCTGTCATAAGAAGTCCAATAGCGATGTGATGCATTCTTATTGTTTCCCACCAAAACATATTTCTTGAAGCACTCGCAACAATAATGAGACATAAAACTATATTCCTTTCCTGTAACCCACATTGTTGTTTCATTCAGCGCTGGTTGCCGCTCAGTGTGTTTGTATGTTTTTGAGCAAGCCTCCCATATGTGTACAACTGCCATTTCTGTTTCCTTGATACAGTTAGGATTTATACAGTATTGGCGCTTTGTATGAACGAACTTCTCAAAAAACTCACGCAACCTCTCTCTAGCAACCGAAAATGAAACACGGTTGCTTGAATTAATGCTAGACATAGTTGTTGTTTAAAACTATAAATAATTAGTAAATAATTTAAAAAAAAATCAATTTTTTTACAACACACACAACGCACTTAACATCAATCACTACTAAGCATGCAAAGTTGTTGCTCACTCAACTTTTCATCGCGTTTTGTAATACTATTGTACCATGTAGAATGCACAGGCTCATAATGAAAGTACACATCAACTGCTTGAACTCCAGGACAATATTGCTCATAGTGCTGCGAAGCATGCTTGTTGTCTCCCACCAAAACATGTTTCTTGAAGCACTCGCAACAATAATGAGACCTAATCCATTGCTTCTTTCCATTCATCCAGATGAGTGAAATGTTCAATGCTGCCTGCCGTTCCGTGTGTTCGTATGTTAGTGAGTTAGCCTTCCATATATATAGCACAGCACCTTCAGTGTCCTTGACACACTCAGGATTGATACAATATTTTCTCTTCGTAGGAACAAACTTCTCAAAAAACTCCTGCAACCGCGCTTGTGCGACTGAAAATGAAACGTGGTTGCTTGACATAGTGATTGTGCTGAGTGAGTGTTGCTTTTGCTGTTTTGTCCAGACTATAAACAAATATAGAAAAATAAGCAATCAATTTTAATAAAGTATAACAACAATATAAAAATAAGTATAAAAAAAGTATTCAAACTTTTAACCAATACCCTTCAACTGGTCCTCGCATCGTTGTGTTTAGTTGTATGCCAGCATGTATTCTTGAAATTCAGTTAGCACCTGCGTTTCCTCTGTATCACAATTGTACCATGTAGAAGACCGACGTTCATTATTAAAGGAGACGTCTACTTGTTGAACTCCGTCACAATAATTCCCATAGTGCTGCGAAACATTCTTGTTTTTACCCACCAAAACATGTTTCTTGAAGCATTCGCAACAATAATGAGACTGAACCCAATGCGGCTTTCCATTCACCCGCATGGTTGTAATGTTCAACGCCGCCTGCCGTTCGGTGTGTTCATACGCCAAAGCATTAACCTCCCAGATATGCATCACCGCATTTTCAGTCTCCTTCACGCACTCTGTATTGATACAGTATGTGCGCTTGGATGGAACAAATTTCTCAAAAAACTCTTGCATCTGCTGTTTGGCAACCGAAAATGAAACGTGGTTGCTCGACATAGTGATTGTGCTGAGCGCTGCTTTTGCTTTTTGATTGCTTTTGCTGTTTTGTCCAGACTATAAACAAATATAAAAAAATAAGCAATCAATTTTAATAAAGTGTAACAAAAACTCTTAGATAAATATATACATATATCTTGTATAAGATATATTTACTTCATCTATATAGTCATAGTTGTGTTTAACATTTTTCAAGTCTCTTACTAAAACAAATTTTTTTAAGCATTCACCACAATAATGTGTACTAAGACAATACTTTTTTTCATTAATTAAAAGTATTGTTTTGTTTAAGGCAAATTGCTTAATATGAACATAACTATCATAACCATGGCGATAATGTGTTTTAAATACTTCTTTAGTATCATGACAACAATTAATATTAATACAAAATGTTCTTGGGGAAAATTGACTAAGTCTATATGACAACATAAGTTTGGCAATTGATAACTTTGAAACGCTATTATAGTTACTTAAACATGTTCTCTTAAGTAACGCAAGATAATAATAATGTTTTACATGACTTATAATAGTTTTAATAACATCAGTATTTAAGTCACAAAAAGTGATGCCCATAATATAATACGCTGTTCGTATAAATAGTTAGACTATTATATTAAAAAATGTTTTCTAAAATAAGAAGTCAATTTTTTTATGGGTGATTTATGTTATTTTATTTATAAAAATGTTACATTAACTTGGTCTGGAATGCGATAGTTATGTGATACTTTTTCATTATTGCCAACCAAAACATATTTTTTAAAACACTCACAACAATAATGAGAATTAATTTTATATGTTTTATTATTTATTAATACTTTGGCTACATTTAAGGCTACTTGCCATGTATGTATATAGCGCCTATAATAATTATTATGAACATTTATGAATATATCTTCTGTATCATCATAACAACATATATTAATACACAACCATCTCTTAGTAAATACATTTAACTTACTAGACAACACGTGCTTACTAATAAGAAATTTACTAATTGATTTACATAATAGTGACGACGACAACTTTAAACTTATAAGATCTTGATAATTAGTCAAAGTATTAATAATAATTTCTATAATATCACTTGGCAAATGGCAAATCATTTTTCAAGATACAAAGCATAAAATATAAGATATAAGATATTAATATTTATAAAAACGTAATCAATTTTATTTGAAGACTATTGATTTTGTTGATTTAAATAATTAACTGCTTTAAGAATTATTTCTTCTTCACTATTTAATTTTTGAAATATTATATTTTCATTTAAATATAATGTTATATAATTATGAGCATATCCTTTTAGTACTAACGCTAATCCTTTGTCGTGTATTTTAATATCGCACAATAGTGCTCCGTTGGTTATTTTAATAGCATCTATTTTATTTAAATTTATCCATCTTATAGTCCTTCCATATTTTAAATCTTTTATATTATCTACATACATATACCCATTTAATTTTTTATGATAACTTTTTAAATCTTCTCGCTTTAATCCGAGTTCTTGTAAAATTTGATTTTTCTTGCGCTTTATTTCCTGAATATTCGTATTTATAATATTTAAATTATCATCGTTTTCAAGTGCTTGTTGTAGGAGTTCAATATCCATGGTCTTCTTAAATAAAACATATATTATATGCTTTAAGATATTTATATTTATAATTTTATAATTTTAATTTTATAATTTTATAATTATATATAAAACAATGAACACTACATTCAAAGACATAGCATTAAAAAATAATAATTTATATTATTATCATTATAAAGTATTTAATCGTGAATTAAGCATTGCTTTAGTCCCTATTGTTTTTATATTAATACTTTATTACAATAATTATATTAAATATGTAAGTTTAATTTTCTTATTAATTGGAATAATTGGAACTATTGATTCTTTTTATAAAAGCATAAAAGAAAAGTTATTAGGTATTTTTATTTGGGGAGTACTAATGCATAGTATTGGTTTTTATCCTTTACTAAATACAACAAAATATTTTGAATACAATAATATTATATATATATTTGGACTAATAGCATTAGCTATAGTATATTTTTTACCATATTGGCCTTATGCTGTATCAAGGAAGTTTGTAGCGCTAGTTATATTAGGATTATATGGAAGTTATGCGTTATATCATAATATCAAAATTATGAGGTTTTAATAATAAAAATTGATATGTTATATAAATTATTAAAAAATATTAACTTATATTTTCAATGAACAAAACAATTAACTTTGAAAAATATATTAGTCAAATTATAACTATTCAAAAATATGCGCGCGCGTGTTTGAAAAGAAAATGTATTTTAATTCCACAATCGTATTATCAAACAAAAGCGTGGCGCAAAACTAGAGCATGGTATAAAGGCGGAAAATCAAATGAATGTGAAAAATATCAAATTGCGTTAATTGAAAAAATTACAGGAACTATTTTAAAGAAGACACACACTAGAATTAATATGGAAACTTATGAAATTACTAGTACTAGTCGTCCAATGAAAAATGACGATGGTTATGAATATACAGAAAATTTTGATGGATTATTAATTAAAGGTACATATAAATATTATTATAATCTTAAATTTGTATGCGACGCGGGTGGAGCACAAACAAGGACTTTGAGAGAAGTATATCATTTTATTAAATGTCAAATGGAGTATTTAATAAAATTCTGTGCTAATACTATTAATACTAATACTAATATTAATACATACTTCATAAATATTTTAGATGGAGACGAATGTTTTCATAATATGGATAAATTTCTGTATTTATTAAATAAAGAACAATACAAGCATATTCGAAAATATGTATTTATTGGTAGTTTATATGATTTCCAAAAAAAAGGCATCATTAATTAGAGTGAGGTTCATTATATAATATAATATAATATATATAGTCATTTCAAGAATGAAAGGAGGTTTAGTAATAAATCCTTTTTATGCTAAAAAAAAATATACTAATGACCAAGCGGTTAGAATTTTTAAATTAAATTCAAAATTTTCAATATTAACAAATTCTTCTAAGACTTGTATTACGTTTAAAGCAACATTACTAGACGGGGTTCCTAGTCCATTTATTCACATACGCTCAGGTATCATTGATACGCAGGTAAGAACCTTATTATTTAAATATTTTCTTATAAATCCTTTTAAAGATATAGTGAGGTTGTATTTTTACACAAATACACCTAGAGGAGGATACATAAAGTTTATAGAATTATCACAAAAAACAGAAATTAAACATGAATATGACATACAATTAGAAGTATATAAAACAACGTATAATACTATATCAAGTGCTTATGAACCAGTCTGTCCATATCCAATTAGTTGTTTAACTGGTCTAGACAAAGATGACACACTTCAAGAAATAATAGCCAAACTCGATAAAGAAGAGGATGTTATTATAACTACTGATACTTTGGGTGGTATCTTACAAACGCAAGATAACTCACATTTTTCTATCGATGATACATATAGACATGACATTTGGAATGATCTAACCGGTGCTAGAGCAAGAGCAAATATTACTAAACTTGGCTGTATTGTTATGGAGTTTATGGATGGTTATATTACATTAAAAGAGTATCTAAAGACTGCACCAGTACCTGAGCGTGAAAGAGCAATATCTTTGGCAGCATATGAACTAGTAAGATTAAAACAGATTGGATTTATACATGGAGACCTAATATTTGAGAATATTATGTATAATCCAGACTACAAATATATAACAAATGATAATACGAATAAAGGGAGAGCATTACTAATTGATTTTGGCAGTGCGTTAATAGATAAAGAGGTACTGCGTTTACAAGAACACGACTGGTTGTGCGAAAATATGGAAAATGAGGATATTATGAAGGGTCATCGGAGTAATAAGATTGTTTATGAATATGCGGGACGAATCCAACGATTTTATGAGCCTTATACATTTAAATATATTTATGAGAAACGACTTAACGCTACATTAAAGTTTCGTGAGAAAATGCTTGAGCATTTCGAAAAGTTTATTAAAGACTATAAACGGTTGAGCTCACCTGATAAAGCCCGATTGTTAGACACATCACTTATAACGTTAGAAACAATAAAAGATTTTATCTATATTTTTGTATATCCAACCAGCGCATTCATTAGTGAAGAATTTCCTTATTGTTTTAGAGTCACTATAATAGATAGTTTTAACTTAAAATTTCAAGAAATACAGAAGTTACAAGACAAAGCAATGAGTGTTCTTGGGGAATTAAAAAAAATAACAGATATAGGTAAATCACTACCTCAACAATCCAAACAACATCAAACACGCAGTAAACGGAAGACTGATGACCTACGTTATGATGAAGGATTAGTTAAATTACTAGAGGAACAAAAAGACCGCACTATTAAACAAAAGCGAATTATGTCTGAGAAACTACAAGAAAGTAGAGAAAGTAGTCCTACTAGTGAAGATGATCAAGGAAGTGGAATGTTCGTTAATTATAACAAAAAATTTAAAGTATATAATGCTCGTAAAAGAAAAACTTTAAAGATAAAATATAGACAAACCAAAAAAATAAAACGCAAAAAGTAAAATTTAGAGATATACGAAGAAAACTATCGGACTCATAATGTATCAAAATTATCTAATATATATTCAGTAATAGCATATACCAAGTCAAATGATATTCGTTTTCTCGCAATATCTTTACTCTCTCTATAATTGGTTAAAAACAATGAATTATATTTTTTTCTATGTTCCTCTAAATAGTTATTGAATTTTATTACTAATTGTTGTTGCTTAATTATATCTATTTTTGGTTCAATTATTAAACTAGCATATGTTCTTGCTGTTTGGTTTGGTGTTCTATCTATATATATATCTTTGGTTTCAACAAATGACAATCCAATTTGTGATTTAATATTATCATCAATACATTTTACTAAAATATTAGTATTACATTTATCAATATTTTTCTTTGTTAAACGTGTAATTTTATAATTATTTTTTAATTTTAAATTGTATATAGCACCACCAATCATAAAATTATTTGTGCTGTTTAATTCTGTTTGTATAATAGTTTTTGAGGGATATACAGTAATATTTAATATATTAGTATTTTCATTAGTATTTTCTTTTAATTTCAGTTTCAATTCAAATTGAAAAGAGCAAATAGTGTAAGTTGTATCATCAAAAACTTGTTCTTCAAAAATATTTAATAATAGCACATTATATTTTTCTAAAAATGCTTGTCTTAAGTTAATATCGGAATTACGTATTGATGACCAGAAATTTAATGGAATTATAAATATTCCACCTAAGCAAACATTTGTCAAAATTTCTTTAATTACGCATTTATATAAATCATTTACGTCATATTTATCAAACAATAATTTATTTGTACATTTATTTCTGGCTAAATATGGTGGGTTTGTTATTAAATATTTATTATTGTAATTGGGTGGGTTTTTAATAGTATCTTGTTTAATTATGAAACTTTTAGTAGGTTCTATATCATAACATTCAATATTATAGGTAACATTATTTGAGGTTTGTTCTTTTTCTATAAAACTAATTAGATCACCATTTCCCGCAAATGGTTCTATGATGTTAATAATATAATCAGGAATTTTCATATTTTGTAAAATATATTCGTGATGGGTTGTGTAAAATTGACCCAATATTTGTTTGCTTGTATTTTTTTGTTTACTACTAACTAATAATGTAGTGTCTTCTTGTATGTTCATATTGTATGTATTGTATTAAATATATTGAATATATATTTAAGCTATATTTAATTCAATTTTACCATTTATAAAAATAATATATAATCCATATAAAAATAATTTATAGCAATATATAATAAAAATATGTTTTTGGAATTTAAACATTTGAGAGATTCAAATATGGATTATTTTGAACATATGCTTGTGTCTTTAAATTATTCTTTTATATTATTTATTTCTTGTATTAAATCACTAATCCATTCATTTATTCCTGATTTATTTGTCACATCAACAAGCGAATGTATATTAGAAATTAATAATAAATTAATAAGGCACAATAAAAAAGATTATGAAGAAAAATTGAGTAGTTTATATTATTGAGTTAAGAAAATAATAGAAATACTAATATGAATATAGATGAAGAGTTAATTTTTACAATGAAAAAAACTATTAACTCTATTGTTATGAATAGTGATAACATCACAAAATATTTAGATTTATATAATTATCCTAGCGATTGTTATGAGACTATGGATGAATATATTTTAGATAAATATAATTATGAATTATTTGGGAAAAATGTGTTTTGGAAAGAGTTTGAAACTATTGGACTTAAAGAAATTCATAATTTTATACCCAGCATTATAAATATATCACATTGTTATAGTAATTATTATGAAGTTATTAGTTGGATTCAAAATGGTGAATATTATAAATTAATAAGTTTGTATGCTTTAAGCACGTCATATAATATTATAAAAACCAATATTGTCACTATTAAAATGACTTGGTTTAATAACGATGCTACAAGTCTTTCTGATCCTATGTAAATAATATGCTTTATTTATATATTTTGAAGATGAGACTATCACAGCAAGTATTTTAATATTTTAATATTTTGATATATTAATATACTATAATATATTAAAAATGGAATTTAGAGATAAACCATATATAACGGCAAAATTACCAGCAATAGAAACAAATTATAAACTAGTAAGAGCACTAACTATGACTGTTGATGTAAAAAAAAATATACCAATAGTAGATATTGAAAAATTTATTGGTGAAATTTTTACAGGATTTAAAGTAATTAGACAAGGGCATGTGAGAGAGTGGCCTGGCATGGCATCGGCTCTAGTAGTAGAGGGAACAAGAACAATTATGGCAAGCCAAATGTATGACCCATCATTTAATCCAAACGACTATACAGGAGTTACAACATATAGTGAGTATTATTCTAAAAGAAAAAAAATAGGCGGGAGCAGAATTACTTGGTTAGGTGCGCCTGCTATAGTTTACACTTACAAAAATAGAGCAAGATTGTCGCAATTTTTAAGCGGTTCTCTAGTTCTTAATTTAATGTTTTGGATTACAAGTTTTAGTAGTGCTAAATGTTTTGACGATTATGGTGAAGAAGTAGAGATGCAGCTTCCTGGATATTTGCGAACCGAACTTTTACAAAAAATTGGAACATATAAAGAACAAGAAATTAGAGATACAACTAATCCTGAAACAAAATCTGAAACAAAATCTGAAACAAAATCTGAAACAAAATACATATTTGCTTTTGATATTGATGATACATTGTGCGAACAAGCTAAAGAAGAAGGAGAAGAAGGAGAAAAAAAAACTAAGAAAAAAAAAGATTTATCCGTAAAGCAAACACCCCCGAACTTTATAAGGAATATTATTGATAGAATGAAACAAATTATACAAAGTGAAAATTATGTTTGGATTATAACGGCAAACAACTATCCAAAATATCAATTTTTTGATATATATTTTGCTGATTCTCAAGATAGAAAGTTCTTTAGTAAATCAGAATATTTTTTTTATATGAATAATACTAATATTTCACTAATATATGAAGACGCCAAACAATTTTTCCCCGACGATGAACGTCTTGATAAAACACGTATTATAGATACGGTTCATAAAGAAGGATTAAAACCTTATGCATTATATGCGCAAAGTTTAATTGAAAAATATAACTATAATACAAGACATCCGGATAGAAAAATAGGTAGTTTTCATATATATTTATTTGACGATAATGATGCTGAAACACTCATAGGTAACTGTGAAAAATTTCATGTAGAATTTAAACATGTTACAGATTTTACTGAAAAAAAACCTATTTTAGTAAATTATTTAGATGACATTTTACGTGAAGAGAAACTTATTTCACCAGAACAAACACCAGAACCAATACCAGAACCAATACCAGAACCAATACAAGAACCAATAAAAGAACAAATACCAAAACAAACACCAAGAGATGAAATACAGACAAAAGCAGTAGATTTATATTGTAATAGACACGAAAGATTACAACAATTTTGTAAGAAACCAGAATTTCAAAAGAGCAATACATACAAAAATTATTATGAAAATCCAGATCAAATTCAAGATCAGGGAGAGTTTTTAACAAGTTTAGATGAGTCTATTGCACGAATTAAGGAAGAAGATGCTAATTTAAAAAGATTTAATACACAGCATGACACAGATTATTATCAAAGATATAATGAAATGTACTCTTATGTTTATCCTTGGGATATAGAAGGTATAGAAGTTGGTGCTGTTGATATAAAGACATTACAAGCACTAGAACTTAGAATAAAATACGAGCGAAAAAAAGTTAAAACTGAATTAAAAGCAATAATTGCCGATGCCAACTTGAAAGATAGCTTTAAAAGAATAAATATGATTATATATATTATTATAAATAATCCAGATTACGCAAATATAATTTATGATTATATAAATAATAAACCAGGTCTAAGAATAACATACACTTTATTTTTATTAACTAAACTAATATTATTGTCAAAATGTAATATAGATGATATATTTACAAATAAAAAATTCGAGTTCTCTCTAAGTGCTGATGAAGAACCCATTAAAAAATTAGTTGAGGAAATTATAAAAATTATGGAAGAACCATTAGAATTTTATGAATATACTTTTGATGAAAAAGGAGGTTTTGAAATGAAAAGTATTCCAATTATAAAGGGCAAAAAAGAAACTAGAGAACAAGATATGAGAAGTAAAGATCTTATGTTATTTCGAGAAGATGATAAGGAAGTTAGAGCAAAATTCGGAGGTATTTTGTGCGCAAAAGAATCTGAACTTCAATTAAGCAATCAAACAACCTTAACACCGCCTTCTGTGAGTAAAGTTTTGGCAGGTGGCAAACAAACAAGATATAGAAGAAATAAATCTAGAAGAAATAAATCTAGAAGAAATAAATCTAGAAGAAATAAATCTAGAAGAAATAAATCTAGAAGAAAACATAAAAAAAATTGATTTCTTTTAAAAAAGTTTAAAGTTTAAAGTTTAAAGTTTAAAAGTTTAAAGTTTAAAAGTTTAAATGGCAACTTCAGCACTTATTATGATGAGTCTTCTTAACAATAGCACAATGTCAAATATGTTTGACATAACAGCACAAGAAAAAAACAAACTTCAACAAATTAAGAAGCAACAATGCGAAAACAGGCGCTATCAAATGAAAGAAAATAGAGCATCAATGTATAATAATATTCAAAAAACATATAATCCAAAATCAAATTCAAGACATTATAGTTATTTTAATTATAATATTGTAAAGGAATATAAGCGTTAAAAAAGTTAATAGTGTAATTTAATTAAAAATTTTTTTTTGTAAGCAATATTAATTATATAAATTTATAAATAATATAATAAATTTATATAGTATTTATAATATAAAATGACAACAACTAATGATTTGTATAATGTGACTTTACATAATTTTGAGAATCATAATAGTATAAATAATTCAATAGCAAATAGAAATTTTCCATCAAATAATTTAGGAATGAATTTTTCATTTAGACCAGTAAATACAAAATACACTTTAATGCCTACTTATAATCATGCGACTCAATCAACAGTTCCTATAAATAATAACGCATTATATGATGTAAGCAATACATTTTTCCCAGGAACGCGAAAACCGCATTTTTACGGATTTGCTACAAATGTGGATAAAGAATCTACTTTAAGAAACCAATTTTTTGCTTTACAAAAAGCAGACCAAGTTGCATATCTTCCAAATACTTCTAGCAATTTATATGAAAATAATATTAATTTTTTAACACACAATGCTAATTTAGATGAACACTTATTATTTAAAGAAGAAAGTTTTAATGATTTTAATCCAAATATATCAAATTCAATTGGAAATGAAATATTTTATAACTCAACACGAGTTCAATTAAAAGATTTAAAATAAAGTTTATTATAATACTAAGTAACGATGGAACAAAATAAAAAAAATAATAAAAATAAAAAATCCAAACAATGTAATGTAGTTGCTATAGATTTAGAGGTTAAAGAAGTTAAAGAGGTTAAAGAGGTTAAAGAGGTTAAAGAGGTTAAATCCATTGAATCATTTATAAACAATATAGACTTGTTGTATTTAACAAACCAATTTCAACATGCAAAAACAAATAAATTAGAAAATTTATTGAACAATAATAGTTTATTAAAAGAAATATTTGATAATTTAGAAGACAATATTAAAATATATAAGGAGCAAATTCTAAAATATAATACTTCAACTTTAGAAAAACTATTGACTACTAATAGTACTACTACTAGTACTAGTAGTAATAATACTAGTAATAGTAATATTAATGAAAAATATAAAATGTATTATTTATTATATGTATTAAACTTAATATTACATTTAAAAGAAAAAAAAATGAATAACATAATAAAAGAAGAATTAAAAGAGTATTCAAACAACAGTTTAAATAATCAAAATGTTGGTGATTTTAATATAACAACTGAAACAATTAATTGTATGTGTCCAACTGATACTTCAAAAAAAATACAAAATTTAGAGTTATTTGTTGTAAGAAAATCAAATAAATATAATAAGAAAATACTTCCACAAAAAAGGGAATAATTTTTTTATAATTATATATTAATTAGTAACTTTATAATTAATATGATTAATGTTAAAAATAATATATATAAAAAATTTACAAAAACATTAAGAAACTCATCGAAGAAAATGCGTTTGTATAAACGGAAACCTAAAAAAAGTCGCAAATTCAATAAACTTAAATGTTCGCCATATCAAAATAAGAATATAGATCCAGAATTAAAAGATTACACTTGCTACTCCAGAAGCAACCTACAAGTATTTAAAGATGTATGGAATGCTAATAATAGTGACAAAATAGAAACAAATAATAGCAAAGAAATATGGGAATTTTTTAAGAACAAATTAGATAAGCAATGTTATGATGAATTATGCTGGTTAAAAAATACTCCATTAAATAAAGTACATAACAGTGATTTGTTAATAAAAGAAATATTCAAACCTTTTTCTCCTGAAACGTGGTCTAGCAAACCAAATACTTGGTTATCTAGTGTTGATATAATAAAAATAATGAAACAATATGAAAAATCCAATAAAAATTTCAAGTTTATTGGACCATCACCTATAGATTTTGATTCCAAAGAATTATTTTCAACTTGTGTATGGGAGCAATTATGTAATTTTAATTTAGAGGAATATATAAAAAATAAAATTAGTAAAATAGGTGTAATATTTAATACTGACCCGCATAATAAACCAGGGAAACATTGGATTTCACTATTTTTAGACTTAGATAAAAAATTTATTTTTTACTTTGATAGTAATGGATCTAAAACACCAAAACAAATTAATGTTTTAATTGACAGAATAGTAAATCAAGCACATAATTTAAATATTAAATTAGTAGTCGATAATAATGAAGGTTTTACACATCAATTTAGTGATGGACAATGCGGTATGTATTCGTTATATTTTATAATAGAATTATTACAAGAAAATAAAACATATAATTATTTTAAAACAACACATATTAAAGATGAAACAATGAGAGAATATAGGAAAAAATATTACAATGAAGCACATATAAAAATGAATCCAGTATTTAATTATTAATTTTTGATTTGCTCTTGTTCTTCGTGCTCGGCAATTAAATATGGACTAACACTAGAAATTTTATTTGTTTTTGTCTTAGTCAAATCTAATTTAGTTAATATATATTCGCCACAAGGACCACAATTGTCTTCATTTGCTAAATCTATTTTCTTGTTTAATTTAATAGCACAACGTTCCTGACTCCATCGCCCAAGAGGCCCCACTTCATTTAAAAATAACATATTAAATAGCGTCTTGCTGTATAAAAACTTGGTTGCTTTTGTAAAACGCATTATTGCTATTATTATACTTACTATGAGTTAGTATAATAATAAATCAATTTTTTCAACATAATAAAAGGTATAAATAAAATTGAAATAGTTTTTTTAAATTAGTATAAGCAACTATAGCAAAACAAAGCATAATTAAACTATGAAATATATCCTCGCATTTTTGTTTAGGCTAATTATTACATCCCATGCGATGTCTTTAGGTAAGGTTTATCCTACACGTCTTCAAGGCAATACCTCTTCAAGTCGTTGTGTTGTAAAAACTATTTCAGAATTGCCCGACTTTGCCAATCTCATTTCAGACGTTGATAATAGTCGTCATTATTTAGAACTTCGTGAGGGCATCAACGAAGCAAAGGCAAAGCACTTCACATTTCGGACTATGTGTGGAACTACGTATGTAAGCGTTTTTGGCATTAAGTAAATAAATAAAAATAAAAATTCTTTTAATGCGTACGCCTACGTTTTGTGGTTCTTATGCCGTGCGTACGCATATTTTTTAAACCAATACTTCTGGTTCTTCGTGTTTTAGTCTTAAATCTTTTACCATAGTGTTTGCCGTGAGCAATGAATGCATCAACATTAAGCAATTCTTTTTTGTAGGGATTAAATTCAGGGGCTACAGTAATTTGACGCGGATTTATTGTGAAGCGCCCGCGTCTTGTGTTTAACATCTCCTTGGGTTTAGCAGGAAGTTGGCGCTGTTCTTCTTCGAGTTGTTGTGCGCTTTTTTTTCCAAATCTTGACATTTTGTTTTTATATTAAACAATATAAAAACAAAATTGAAAAATCAATAAATAGAAAAATTATTATGTTACTTAATTACATAATAATCCTTAAGTTCTTCTCTTAGTTTCTCTCGCGCGGCAATATCGTCGCTATATTTTTTTATTTGTAGATTATAATTATCAACATTAGTGTTTTGGGGGAAAGTTCGCACAAAATTTTCTAATAGTGGCATTGCGTGTTTTTTTTCAGCATCTATTTCGGATGCTAATACATTAATATTATGAGTAACTTCAACATTTTCACGCGAGAAATTAGTATCATCTGCTTCTGCTTGTGCAAAGTCCTGCTCGAGTTTTGTAATCATCTCGGGAGTAATTGGAGTAATTCTTTTTTTTAAAATGTTTAGACCGCTTTTGGGGGGGTTTTTTGCGTCATATAGTTGTACCCTTAGGGTTCGCATTAGTTGTAAATTATCGAGTTTTTTTTGAAACACTTCGCTATATTTAATAGTTTCTTGCGCGTGTTCATCCTCTTTCGTTTCTACATTTTGTATTGCAGCATCTACTTTTGATTTTAACTCTTCCTCAGGGTCACCTCCTCTTTGGTATTTAAATTTTCTCTGCGTTGTCCTTCTTTTACTTCTTAATACTCTTCTTTTGGTTCTTAAGATTCTTCTTTTTGTTTTCCGCATTATATATAAATATACTAAAGATATTATTTTTATTTTTTTACACCTTTGCACATTTAAAACGCCGATTTTAAGGCAGATAATTTTTTAGTTTCCGTGTTCTATTTGATGGTTTCTTGACATATTTTTCTGTTCTATTATATGCTCCCTTAAATATATTTTCATACTTCTCTTTTGGAATATCTCTTATTACCTTTTCTATATTTTCTTTTAGTTTTTCGTGTGTTAATCCGTCTAACTTTTGTAATCTTGACTTTAACATACTAAAATAATTTTCAATTGAATTGGTAAAATGTTGATATGGAACAGCATATAATATATTATTATGGTTATTTACCAATTCTTTTATTCTTTCGTTTCTATGACTACTTGCATTATCTAAAATAATTAATTTATTTTTGAACTTTGTAGTTATATATTTCTCTAAAAACTCAACTAATCTATCTGTATTTATTCCACTCTTTTCATATAACTCCCAACCTAAAACACCTTTGGTAGAAATAGCAAATATTCCAGTATATTTTTTGAATACTTCTTGACTTTGTGTTTTTATTACACATCTTTTACCAAGTTCATTATAACAATGATTTCGTTTTTGTAATGATTTTATACTTGTTTCATCAATACATATAATATCTTCTATTTTATATTTTTTCACTTCATCATAAAACTCTTTTATTTTCTTATTTATATCAATATCCTTACCAAAACGCTTATTCGGTTCGTGTCTAATTCTTGTAATTTTCAAAGTAATATTATTATCATTAACTATTCGGTTCAAATGAAAACGACTTAATGTTAATGTAGGATATTTTTCTTTGAGTTTTTCAAGTAAATCCTGCATTGTAATTGTTCTATTTTTCTTTATTTCATCCAATATAAACTTAACTTGGTCTTTATGAACTTTATACGCAACAGGTTTTCGGTTGTGCCTTTTTATTTCACCATTTTCATTATATTTATCAACCCATCTCATTAAACTTCGTGCAGAACATTTGAATATTTTACAAACTTCTTCTTGCGATTTATCTTCTGTTAAATAATATTCAACCGCAGATAATTTATAATCTTCGCTTTTATGTGTAGGCATTATATTATATAATAATTATATTATATGATATAATTATTTGAATAAAAAAATGTTTATAATAAATTAAACTATTTATACTAAAATATACACTACATTATTACCTGAATAGTTTTATACAACAACATCTTCATCTTCAACAATAACAAGAGGTTTCTTTACCTTTTTCTTGATAATAATTTTGGTCTTTGGTTTTGGTTCAATTACAATTTCTTCTTCAATGGGTAATGTGTCTTGAATAACTTCATTTGTTTCAGCATTTACTGAACTTATTTCAGTTTGCTCTTCAACTTCTTCTTTTACTTGTGCTTTTACAATACCTGTAATAAATTGTTGTGCTTGTTTTTTATTGTTTTCAATTTCTTTTTCTAATTGTTTGATTAGTGTGTCATTATATTCACAATACTCAACAATCTCTTTTTGGCGTTCAAGTGTTGGTATATGAACTTTAATAGATTTTAAACTTGAACCGCTTAATTTTGGATGTGCTGAACCTGTTCTAAACTTTTGAAAATCTATCGTTTGTAGATAATAATATGTGTATGATAATAAAGTGTCATTTTCAAATTCCATTCTATGCACATCCCCAGAACACCAAAACTTACCATTTGATATATGTAATGAACCTAATGAACCAGTTCTTGCTGTCAATAAATATTTACCATCAAATATATAACTATCAACATAATCAATAATTCCATTCGCTCCATAAAATGGATATTCTCCTTTTTTTCTGTCAGTAGCAACAACATCTTTGCCTGTTTTTACTTCTTTAAATACATCACCTAATTCTTTCACAACATTCTCGCCAAATATTTTTTGATTATTCAAACAAAACTCGTTCAACTGCTTTAATTCCAAAATTTTCTCGTTGCTCGTTTTGTTTGCTTTTTCGTATATGAAATCTAAATATTTTACGATTTCTTGTTGGCGTTCAAGGGATGGGATTGGGATTTTTATTGATTTAAATATATCCATTTCAAGATTTTTTTGTGCAGTTCCTCTGGCACAATTATATATAACATTTTGATTATGTAGTAAATAATAACCAATATATTTATGTAATAAAATGTCTGTTTTTGGTTTTACAGATAATCCACTATCATTTAAGAATATTTTTTCATTTACAAAACGAACACATTCTAACGATAAGGCAAATCTTCCAACAAGTATATTAAATCCCTCACGATTGAATGTTTCTGTTGAAAACATTGCTCTTCCACTGCCATAAACTGGATATTCACCTTCTATATTATCTTTTCTCACAATTCTTGTCCCATAATCAATACTACAAACTTCTCCAAGTGTTTTTACAACAACACCATCTTCATATTCTTCTTCTTCGGTGTCATCTTTCATATATTCAGCATAATTAAGTGAATATGAATTACTCACAATTTTCTCAATAGGAACTTCAACCAATAGATTTTTGACATCTTCATAAGGATTGTAATCATAAAACTTGACTTTGGTTGTTTGATGTGTTTTTGAAAACTTGTAATCTCTACCTGTTTCTTTTTGAGTTTTAGACACTTTAATTTTGGTTTCCAAAACATCAGTTCCTTCTCTCTTTTTCACAAAATAAAACACACAAGTTTTGATGGATGTGTATGTAAATATACCTGATGGTAGATATATAATTTCTTTCAAATCACAAGTTTTCATAAGATATTCTCTAATTGCAACTAATGTGGTATTTGTTTTTGAAAATAAATCTTGTCCGTCAGGTAATACAACAGCACATTTACCATTAATCTTCAACATATAAATAATTGCTTGAATAAACAAGGAAACAGCATTATCTGTTTTTATAGGAACATATTCACTTTTTAATGGACTTTGAAAATCATCAT
>Ga0214923_10002693_pt1 | contig 23223 bp, 17 predicted proteins | sample LL1510_MetaG_FD_177993 | JGI IMG/M metagenome (GOLD analysis project Ga0214923, IMG submission 177993) | Freshwater microbial communities from Lake Lanier, Atlanta, Georgia, United States - LL-1510 | ecosystem: Environmental > Aquatic > Freshwater > Lake | place: USA: Georgia | collected...
TTTGTATTATACGAACAATAGGATATTGTGTTAGCATATAGGTTTAGTTCGTATAATACAAGTAGATTCTTAAATATGGTACGTATAAGACATATTATACGTACTCATTATGCGAATTATAAAATGGTTTTTGATATTAAATAATAACTAAATTAATGTAATATTTTAAAAATAGACAGTTTTGAGATATAATTTCTAGAATATTCATGACATTACATTCAACGTATTATTTGTATAATTCCTTAATGGATATGTTGATTATAGGCCTATAAGAGCTTTTCTCAGGTTAGATTATAATAGTAATTCATATATAGATGCTGTTAATAATTTATAATTATTAACAGCACAAGCTCTTTCAATATTTTTAGTAATTACTTCTTTAATATCGTTAAATATTTCATCATCAGATAATATTTTATCTTTTGCATGAATCAATAAATGGAATAATCTTGCCATACCTAAATTAGACAAAATATCTGGTATTAATGCTATCTTTCTATCTATATATTGTGAGCATTCACCATACATATAATCAGCCTCTATAAATGGATTATTCGCACCACAAGAGATAATTTCTAAACCGTTATTAATTAAGTTGATTATATACTCTTTAGTAATAATTTTTGATTTTGCTGAAGGTATAAAGATTTCAATATTCATTTTTGATAAATTTTTGTTAAAATCATCAGATTGAAGTATGTCTTTATTGAATGTTAATGCCACATTATGAGTTTCTAATAATTTAATCAAGTGTACTTCATCAATTCCTAATCTATTAATAAATCCACATTCTACGTCATTTAATGCAACGATTCTACAGCCTAATTTGTATAAAAAATAAGCTGCAGCTGCACCAACATTTCCTACTCCTTGTATATACACAGTTCTATTTTGAATCGGTTTTCCTTTTTGTCTATAATACTCGGCTATTGACATTGCAACTCCATAACCCGTAATTAAATCAGTTATGTTAAAGTAACCTACACCAATTTTTATTTTTCTTGAACTAAGCGTTGCGACATTAATCTTGGCTTGATTTTGACTAATTTCATCTCCTTCGTATAGGGCATTAATAATACCATCCTGAGGAGTATTAATTCCAAATTGTAATAAAATACTTTCGATTTCATTAAGACTAACGTTTAAATCGCCACCAGTACCATAATGACTTTGTAAATAAGGTTTTATTGCCTTACACCATCTGTATAAAATTTCTTGTTTTTTAGGATTATTATAATCCATTCTAATACCAGATTTAGCTCCTCCTATCATAGTTTCAGATGCTAAAAATTTAATTTCCATGGTTTTGGCTAAAGATATTACTTCTTCTAATGTTATATCTTTGTGTACACGAGTCCCACCACCAGCAGCATTCCTCTTCAATGAATTAATGACTAAATATCCTTTAGCTTCTGATTCTTTATCATTCCATTCTAATATAATTTCAGGTCTAGCATCGGACAATTTTCTTATTTTCTTTATTATTTTTTTTTGGTAATCCAAGTAGGATTTAGTACTTTTTAAATAATTTTCCATTATTAATCTAACAAGTACCTCTTAGTGCTATTGATTAAACTTGCTATGTTATCTGAAGTAAAAATTTCTGAACCATAATCATTATTAGGTCTTTGTATGAATTCTATAAAATATCCTACATATTCTTTATTTATAAAAAATTGTTTTAATCCTACATTTTTGTCATTAATTACCTTTTTCGTGGTAGTTTTAATACCTAAGTGCTTGAATTTATTAAATATAATTTCAATATCGATTGATGAAGTAAAAGCAATATGATTTATACCCTCTCCAAATTTATCTATAAATATATTTACTATACTATTTTCAATAAGCCCTTCGCTAATTACACAATAGGTGTTTTCCATAGAAGGAATGCGTAATATATAATTAATCATATCATACTGTCCTTGATCAACACCTCCTGTGTTGACTAGCTCCTTTTTTAAAAATTGGAATCCTAAAAAGGATATATGAAAATTGGCAACCTTTTTTGCATCTCTAACGTTAAGGTTATAATGATCTAATTTTAAATTCATATCACCTATATGACTCAAATCCAAATTTTTTGTGTCATTATAGATAAAATTTTGCTTTTCTATATTCATTATTTATTCCTTATATGATTGTTCTAATAACCTTAACTGCGCATCAAATGCTAATATAGAGTTAGAGCTAAGACTTTTTACTAATTTAGAATCTTCTTTATTGAATCTTTCATGTTGCATTTTTACTGTTTGTTTGATCTTTTCATTAATAACATTAACAGGTTGACCAGTAGACAACACTCTAATATACAATGCACAAGCATGTTCCAAATAATAATAATTCCAAAATGCTTCTTCTATAGAGCCACCCACTACTAGAAGACCATGATTTTTTAGTATCAAAGCCTTTTTATTGGCTAAATTAGTAGTTAATCTATTTTTTTCTTCGTCATTAACAAATATTCCCTCTAACTGATGATATGCTATATCATCATAAAATATTAATGACATTTGGTCTAACAATAATAATTCACTTTCTAACGCAGAAATAGTTATGCCATTTACGGTATGGGTATGTATTATACAATTAACATCATCTCTTTTTTCGTATACAGCACTATGAATTTTTAGCCCTGCAGTATTAACATATTTTGAGTTGCTATTATCTAGAATATTCCAAGTACTATCCAGTTCTACCAAGTTAGATGCTTTAACCTCCTCGTATAATAAGCCAAATGGACTCATTAAAAAACTGTTTTTTTCTGGATTTTTGACTGATATATGGTTTAGGATCATATCTACCCATCCAAACTTAGCCATCATCCTATGTAACCCGGCAGTCTTTTCTCTAATATTTCTTGCCATAAACTTTCTGATTAATCATTTCTTTAGTTTATAATAGATTCACTATTTAATCCTGTAATACCCTTGTATTTATCTATATAAGATTTTAATTCTTGTCTAGTAATAACGTCATTAATATTTTTAAAACCTTGAGGAGCAAGATTATCTACAACTTGTAAAGCTTTTTCTGCACCAAAATCACGATTTGCTAAAACAATATCATTAATTGCATTTTTTCTTATATCTTCATAATTTTTTAATGCATGATCAATATCATGCACATCCTTATTTAATTCTATAGCTAAAGTTTTTGCATCCAATATTGCTTGGGAAGCTCCGTTAGATCCACTAGGATACATTGGGTGAGCTGCATCTCCTAGTAATGTAATATTACCAAAAGACCATTGTTCAATAGGATCTTTATCCGCCATTGGATATTTTAGTATCAACTTTGTGTTTTTAAACAACTCATAAATATTTAACCAAGGAAACTGCCATTCACAAAAGTATTGTATAAATTCATCTAAACTACCTTCAGTATTCCAATTTTCTCTTGAAGGAAGAGTACTATTGGTATCTCGTACTTCTGCCACCCAATTAATTAAAGATGTAGCATTATCGTTTTTTATACTATAGATAACAGCCCTAATGTCATAATTTCCAACTATGACCATAGAAGAGCCAGATAGAAATGGATTGCTTAAACTAATCCCTCTCCACATTTTCATACCATTCCATTTACTACAATCTCTGTTTTTGGGATAGAAATGCTCTCTAACTTTAGAATTAAATCCATCCGCACCTACTACAAGATCAGCAGTATAAGGAGCCATATCTATTGTCTTATCATCTCCTGTGAAATAGCATAATATTTCTCCAGTTGATAATTGATTAATTGTGGACAATCTGTGATTAGTAAATATAGAATCAACTCCCAATCTTTGTCTTGTAGCATTCACAAGTATCTGATGAAAAAATCCTCTATGTATAGAAACTTGTGGAGTTTTGTGTCCTTCAAATATACCCCTATAATCTTTATAAATAAATTGACCAAATTTATTAAAAAAAACAAGCTCCTTAGTTAGTACTCCCTGAATAGTCACTTCTGGTAAAAGACCTAATTCTTGTAATATCTGAGTTGCATTGGCTTGTATATTGATACCAGCTCCTACTTCTCCCAAAATACTAGCACCTTCAAAAACCTTAACATCTTTAAACCCTAATTTATGCAAATAAAGAGCAAGAGTTAGGCCTCCTATACCACCTCCTACTACAGCAATTCTAATTGTTTTTGAAATCATTATTTCTATAAGTTAAATGCAGATTATGACAAATAATATGCCCTTAAATTGAAAATTAATAATATCTTAATAATATCAGGATAAATTTTTTTTTAAATTTGAGATATAAATACAACTAGTACTGACCGGCTCTGTTGCAAATAAGCAGTATTAGCTTAAGTACACTTGTAATGACAATGCAATACTCGTTATTTGTTCCATAGCCAGCAAGATTTATATCAGATGTAAGGAACTACAATTTTACCTTATGGATTGCATATTTGCCAAAAATAGAATCAGTATTGTAAGTCTAAACTGTGATATAAATTAAGCAAGTAATAAAAATATTGCCGATAAATCTTTAACAAAATTAGGACTGGTCTTATATACAATCATTGATGATAGTAAAGTTAATATTGTCAAACCTGATAACCAATTATCTATTTTAGAGCAATTAACTAAAATCACCTTTGCCCTTTTGTTCTCTTTACTACAGTTATAATGGATATTGCCGATAATTACTTTATTACAAAGAAATCCGATAAAAATATTTTGTAGATAATATTATATCAACTTCGGTAAAATTAGAATAATTACTGATAATTTACTTGTTGACTAAACCATAGATTAAAGATAATTCATCTTAACTCCTTATTTGCAACAGGACCATCATAAATACCTTAACTATTTATAGTTTATGTACCAATGTGCAAATTCTTTTATACCTTCTTCTAAATTAACAAATTTATAATTTCCAATAAGTTTGTTTAGACTTTTAGTACATGCTTGAGTAGATGATACATCACATTTAAAAGTGTCGTGATATTCTATTTTAGACTTGACATTTAAATACTTTTCTAAATATTTTACAAACTCTAGTACTGTGTAGTTTTGACCAGCTCCTATATTATATAGTGAAAAAGGTACATTATTTTTGTTCATGTTTGGTACTTTATATAACAAAATTTTTAGTATATTTACTATGTCATTAATATAAGTAAAATCTCTAAGCATATTACCCTTGTTATAAATTGTTATAGGTAACCCTTGTAATAAAGCATCAGCAAACTTAAATGGTATCATATCAGGTCTTCCCCAAGGACCATACACAGTAAAAAATCTGACTCCCGTTGATGGAATACCTTTAAAAAAGCTATAATAATGAGCTATAACTTCATTCGCTATTTTTGTGGCAGCATATAAAGATGTTGGCGAATTAACATGTAAATTTTCTGAGAACGGAGGGATGTTAAGCCCGTATACTGAACTTGAACTAGCAAATATAAAATGTTTTAAATTTTTGATTTCTTGAATGTTTTCTTGGATAGATATTTGTCCATACAAGTTATTCTTAGCATAGCAAAATGGGTTTGTAATTGAATATCTAACTCCTGCTTGAGCAGCTAGATGGACAACGTAGCTAATATTTTCATAATCTGTAATAATTTTTTTAAGTTTTTGCTTGTTATTTATATCACACTTATAAAAAATAAATGAACTAAATTTTTGCAAAATCTTTAGGCGAGAATTTTTTAATTTAGTGTCGTAATAATTATTGATATTATCAATACCTATTACTTCCATACCATCCTCTAGTAAAGACTTAGCTAAGCTAAATCCTATAAACCCTGCTACCCCTGTAATTAATATCATATTTTTCCTCAATTAATTAATCTGAATTTATTAAGAAGCATTTGATTATGATACAAGTTCTGCTTGTTAATTTTATCAGATAAAGAAATAGCATGATCTCTATACTTAATCATCATATTTGTTTTTCTTATAGTATCGACAAGGAACTCAGTAGAAAATTCAGTTTTTTGAATCAATTTTCCTACGCCTAAGCTTTCAATTACTTCGCCATGAATTGATTGAGCAGAACTTTCAATATTGTCTGGTATAACGAGTTGTGGTACACCAAATTGAAATCCACTCAGGGTTGTACCATGTCCTCCGTGATGTATTAAAATAGAAGCTTTTCTTAGAGCATATTCATTAGGTATATAGTCAATTAATTTTACATTTTCTGGTATTAATTCTGACGCTTGATATTTAAAATGAGCAGTAGATATAAGAAAAAAATAATTAGGCAGACTTCTGGCTGCATTAATTACTTTATAATAACGTTCAAAATCATAGCATAAAGTACCGAACGTAACATAAATTATAGATTTGGTAAAATTAGAAAAATTTTCTAAAAACGAAAAATTATTGTAGTTACCGTCAAAAGTCAATAATCCACCAAAAATAGAATTTTTTGGTAAATTTATGTAGTCTTGATTTTTTATTGAGGATAACAAAGGAACACCTCTGATAATATTTAAATATGGTGACTGAAGTAATGATGTTACAGAAGAAGAATTAGAAAAGAAATTCAATTTATAATCATTAGCAGCTCTATAAAAATTTTTTATTAAATCTGAAGTCTCTCTATTAGACTGAGGATTACGATTAGGCAATAAGTATTCAGCTCCATCAGTATAATAAGTGACGAAGGGAATATTTGCATACTTTGCGGATATTACAATAGAGTAATGGTGTTTTGTTATGATTAAATCTGGTTTATAGTGATTATATAAGCTTATTTCTAGGTCTATACAATTTTTAAGGTATAAATAATCGCATACCTGCCTTAAATGAGGTATCCGAGTTGAATTTGATTTATCAAAGTTAAGCTCATGAGTTTCATGATATAAAATTAAATCATTTACATTAAGTCTATCAATATGTTCTCTAGAGCTCGGTGCAGTCACAAAAATAACGGAATGTGAGTCTTGTTTTAGTAAGTTAGATAAAGCAAAACAATGGTTAATAATTCCATGAGCAGGACCAACGAAAAACATTATTTTCATAGTATTATTCTTTTGAGATCTTCAGTTTTGATATCAAGAACCTTTGCTGCTGCTTCCATTCCCCTTAAAATAGCTTTATCCGAGTTAATATATAGCCATTCTCCGAATCTTCCAGCACAGAAGATATCATTATGGTGATAATAATCAAATAAAGTTTCTCGTGATTGTTTCCAATCGGATGTATATATTGGATAAGCATAGGGTAATTCAACTATGTTACATGCTAAAGGTTCTTCCTCTTTATTTACTAACCCAATTTCTACTAAACTTTTAAATACACCTTCTAATAATTTATCTTTATTTACCTTTTTATATCGTGAAAAGCTTACTTCCGCTTGAAAGCTAAATACTTTCTTATTTCTTAAAAAATCTGATGAATTACTGTTTAGAACTAGTTTATGAAATGGTACATCTGGATCAGCAGAGTATACTCTTTGTTTATCAGAAATATTAGGCTTATTTATTACTATATTTACTAAATACAAACTAAAATGCTCGAGTTTGCTTGCTGCATCTAAATATTGCTGTGGAATATCTTTGGTACAATTTACAAGATGTGTTAATGGTAATGTGGATATAATTTTATCAAAATTTAAATGCTGACCACTAGCTAACTTTATTATTTTACTTTTTAGGTCAATCTCTCTAGCTTCATCATGTATTAAATATTTACCCATATCAAAAGATTTAGCAAATTCTTGAAACATCTCTTCAAATCCACCGTTCTGAGGGTATGAAACTATATGATTAGGATAATTATCAAAATTACTACTTTGTAATGCTCCTGTTATTATTTCTTTATAATTAGGTTGTACAATTCTATCACCAGCCCAATTGGTAACAATTTTATCTAGCGGGAAAGCCCAAATTTTTTCATTATATGGAACCATAAAATGTTTAGCTATACCAGATCCAAAAGATTGATATATCCATTCAAGCATATTATTAGGAGGGCTTTTTTCATCAGTCACCAAGTTATCGTAGAGTCCTATTAGACATTCTGCAATTATATTTTGAGGTAAATTGTATAGATTTGCTTGGAAAGGGTATTTTAGATAATTATTAAAAGAATGAACCCAAGCTGATCTATTCTGTTTATAAAGTGGTTTAGATAAAACTTTATTTAATAAAGAATCAAGATATTTATCATTAGAAAAAAATGCATGCCCTCCTAAATCAAAATAAGTTCCACCTAACTCAAAAGATTGACATAATCCGCCAATTTTTTTTTCTTTTTCTAAAATAATAAAATCTTTTTTTGCTTTATACAAGTGATAAGCTGCACTTATACCAGCAGGTCCTGCCCCAATTATAATTACCATTTTTACTCCTAATTTATAACTTATGCTAAGCACGAAATATCAGTTACTTCTCCAAAACAACTTACTTCATAATCATGAGAAATAGAAGAGTCTGATTGTGTTGACCCATTTTGTTCATGAGGTTTTGTTGTAAGTTTAGAAGAATTTATTGTATCTAATGAAGCTGTCCACCAATTATATGAAAGATTTAAGTTAAGATCACTTAATACTTTTTTCTTATCAGAATCATGTGCACCACAAACTACATTAAATTGATCTACATCTTCTGGTAATTTAACACTTAAATTTAATAATAAGGTTTTACCAATTGTATCCCAAGCTGTTGGAGATTTTAATGCAAAATCATCAACTTTGCATATTTTTTTTGGCTTAAAGTGTTCTGGTATTCCACTAATATCACCTATAATAAAACCGTTAATACCATTATTTAAATGAAGTAGAGAGATATACCTTTGTTTTTGCTGAATAACGTAATCAAAAAACTCTGCTTGTTCTTCATTAGAATTATGTGCCATTTTCCAAAATAATGGTTGTACCTTGGAATACTCAAACCTTTTTTTATAACTTAATGATACAATATTCTGAATGTGTTCTTTAGTTACATGAGTTATATCTGAAGAAATAGGCCCTTTTGGAATTTGTCCAGTCCACCATTGTGAACAATTGGAAAGTCCGATTTTCTTAAAAAAACTTTGCTGTGCGTGATCATTGTTAGGGGATACTAGTATTACCTGTGTAGATTTTAATACTTTTGCGTCATAGCAAACTTTTTTTAATAGATTTAGTCCTATAGTATTCCATGTATTATCATCTGATACGCAAAAATCTTCAATAAAACATGTAAGCCCAGCACTATATACAGAAGGTGGCATTATAACTTTAGCGGTAATCATACCATCAATTTTATCTCCAGTTTTGTGTACATACCCTAGTCCATTTTTGCTGAAGTGTTTTTCTAAATATTTTTGATAATCGTAATGAAAGCTAGTAGATAATTGCCAAATTTTGGGATTTACTAATGAATATTTGTAAGCTTTAGATATCATTAAATTAGGCAATACATCTAAGTCGTTAGCTAAAGGACGAAGAATTTTTAATTTACTCATAATTTACCTTATTTTGATTAAAAGTTACAATTAATTACAACATTATGATACAAAATTGCACCTTCTATTCTAGAATTGTTTATTTATCAAAAAATATAATAATTGAATATCTTAAACTAATTGAATACTTTAAATAAAGTCTAAATATATTAAATATGATAATACGAATTGAGTCTCAAATATGCAACAGCAACTAATTAGTCCATTTACTAAAAATAAACACGATAAAATTTTGTCAGAAATGTATCCCTTTTATTTACAGTTTTCTGAGGTTAATAAGAACTGGGAAGAAAATAGCTTCTGGTTTCAAGATAGTATGCACCATCCAGATATTCAATTACCTTTTGAAACAATTATTCCAGAAGCTATAAGAATAGGAATTAGTCAGAACAATTCTAGAATACTTGCTGTTCCTTCAGCTTATGGTATTGAACAGCGTTTATATAATGGATACATTTATTTTTCTCCTATACTTGAGGTAGATCCCCAAATAATTGATAATAGAGCAAAGCATTTTGAAGAACGTATACCTTATTATTATGACAATTGGGATTCAATATACACAAATTGGAAACAAAAAGTAATAACTCTTATAAAAGATACTGAAAAATTAGTGTTACCTAGGTTACCGTTACTAGAACCAATTTCATTAGTTAAATCATCAAAAGGAGTAAGTTCAGGATTTAATTTAATAAAATCATATAATATACTAATAGATAATCTATTTCTAGCGTGGCAATACCACTTTGAAATGTTAAATGTTGGCTACATAGCATACCTTAATTTTATCAATTTTTGTCAAGAGAAATTTCCATCACTGGGTGAAAAGATAATTTCAGAAATGGTTAAAGGCATTGATAGTACACTTTATCAACCACATAAAGAGCTTATTAAACTAGCAAAACTATCGATACAGCTAAAAATTGAAAATTTAATATTAGATAATGGATATAAAGATGGTGCTATACTGTTAAGTAGTAATTTAAATGGAAAAAAGTGGTTATCCAGTTTTGAGGCAGCTAAATATCCTTGGTTTTATATGTCTAAAGGTACAGGGTTTTATCATAACCATGGCTCATGGATAGAGGATCTAGAGGTACCATGGCAAATAATAGCACGTATGATATCACAACTAATTTCTGGCCAAGAGATTGAACAAGATTTACAATTATTATTAAACGAACGAGACAAAAAAACTAAAAAGTTTAGAGATTTGCTTTATTCAAATAATGACAAGAAAGCATTTGATGAAAATTTAAGGCTAGCAAGACTGGTTTCAGGATATTTAGAAGACCATAATTTTTATATTGAAAATTGGTTTCATACAATATTTTGGCAAAAAATTAAAGAAGTTGCGCAAATTTTTTATGAAAATAATTATATAGACAATATAGAAGACTTATATTATCTAAACAGGTGGGAAATAGGACAAGCATTATATGAAATGGTTGCAACGTGGGCTACTAATGCGCCACCTCATGGTCCAAAATTACTACAAGATAAGATCGAACAACGAAAAATAGTCATTAATGAACTCAAGTGTTTTTCACCTCCCCCTGCTATAGGTAAAATTACTGATCAAATTAATGAACCTTTAACAATAACTTTATTTGGTATTTCAAAAGGTACTATGGATGAATGTTTAGGTAGCAATACTAATAATCAAAATTGTTTACAAGGTATTGGTGCATCAAAAGGAATTGTTAAGGCAAAAGTCAGAATTGTAAACAATTTTGATGACTTATCTAAGTTAAGTACTGAAGATGAGATATTAGTGTGTAGTAGTTTAGCTCCTTCTTGGACAATATATCTAAAACAATTTAAAGGAGTTGTTACTGCAATAGGTGGAATAATGTCTCATAGTGCTATAATTTGCAGAGAATATGGTATACCTGCAGTAGTTTCTGTACCGACTATAATACAGCATATAAAAAATACGGATTTGATATCTATTGATGGTACTCAAGGTACGGTAATAATTCATTAATTTATAATCATACTATGAAGAAGACTAATAATGATTTTATTTTAGAATTAAAACAGGGAATTAATTGTGATCTTTCTGAAGTTGGAAGTAAAGCTTATAATCTTGCTTTATTAATAGATAATGGTTTTAATGTTCCTAGTAGTTTTGTAATAACGACTAAAGCTTTTAATTATTATTATAATAATAGTAAGGAGTTTAGTAAAAATAACTATTTACCTCAAGATTTATTAAATAGTATAGAATATGCGTTTAATATTTTAAAAAATTCATATGATAAATCTTTTGTGGTTAGATCAAGTGCTCTAATAGAGGATACAAAAGAGAGATCATGTGCTGGTTTGTTTAATACAGAATTAGGTATAACAACATTTGAAGAATTACAAACTGCCATAATAAAATGCTGGTCAAATTTTTTTAAAATATTAAAAGATAATGACTACTTTGAAAAGCACAGTATAACTAAAGATAATATTGCTTTACCATTGATCGTACAACCGCTTCTAAATCCTATATCTTCAGGAGTTTTATTCAGTGTTCATCCAATTAATGGAGATTTTACTAAACAAGTATTAGAAGCATCTTACGGTATGTGTTATGGAATAGTTGAAGGTAAAGTTGCTGTTGATAGGTATATATTAGATAAACTAAACAATAATATTACTAAACAAATAGCTCAAAAAAATAAAGCATATTACTTTGATTACCATAACAATAAATTATTTAAAAAAAAATTGGCTAAAAATTTGATAAATAGTGAATGTATAAGTACTTTTAATACTAAGAACCTATTTAGTATTGCTGATCAAGTCTCTAATGTTATAGGATACCCACAAGATATAGAATGGTCTATTGTTGAAAAAGATAAAAATTTATTAATTTATTTACTTCAAACTAGACCTATCAGTACGGTAAACTCTCAAAATCAAACTAATGTTATAGCTAGAATTTCTAGTTTATTTACAAATTAATGCTAAGTTTTTAAGATTCAGATTAATTTCTATGCTATATTTTGCAATTATTGACTTATCGTATAATTTTGGTAGATGGATGTTATATACAGTATTGACTGTTCTAACATTTTCAAGTGGTGGTATAGAAAATCTTAGCTACTTAATTTTAAGTTACTCTTTACCCACAATAGCTTTAAGTTCTTCAATAGGCAGAATTATAATAAATTATAATAAATTTAAAATTATTAAATATACTATAATTATAAATTTATTTATATTTTTACTGATAATATATTATTCTAACAACGTACCATTAATTTTAGCATTGAGTGCTATTGAATCTATAATATCAACATCTAATTATTTATCTGTAAGGTTTATAATAAATCAATATAGCAAAAGTCAAAAACTCTTAGCAATTAATCACAGTCATATTATAATGGCTCAATTATGTGCTAACACTTTAGGGAGTTCACTTGGGGGGTACTTAGTATACAATAAACAGTTAGTATATGTTATTATTTTAATAATTGTATCTTCTATAACATCATTAATTATATCTACTTTTGTAAATTTTAACACTACTATAAATAATAGTAGTATTCCTGATGAACGAAAAGAATTTAATTTTAAGGAAGTAAAAAACCTTATAAATGTTCAGAATTATTCATATAGTACATTTGTAATATTTGGTTGTATATATACTCAATATTTAGTAGCTTATACTGAGTATAAGATGCCTGGTGTAAATAATGCATATTCTTTAATGCTGTTTTTTAATGGAGTAGCAACAATAATTGGTATATATGCATGTAATTTTTTACTTTCTAGATATGATGTAAAGAATACAATAAAGATATTTTACGTCTGCTCCTTTTTATGGGGAATTACTATACTTGTACTATCTCTTGTACAAGATTATTTAATTATAATGATATTTAGTTTTGTTTATAGCTTACAGTCTGCCATGTTAAGAAAATATCATAATTTTATCCTTTGTATTTTAACCCCAATTAATTTAAACAGTATAGTACTTGGGAAGTCAAACGCCTTATGGAATGCAGCTACTTTAATTGGAAACCTTACAGGAGCACACTTAATTCAAAATATAAATATTGATTATACCTTAATATTTTGCGGGACAGCAATTATATTGCTGTCAATTTTTTTTACAGTAGTTAAAATTTTTACAACTAATAAAATATCGGCTAATTAACTAGTTTGTTTTAATAACTTATTGTACTCTTTTGCTAATACCTTTACTCCCAATATCCATATTAATCCTATAGCACCAAAAATAGTTGCTAAGAAACCTGTTACATCTTGATACTCAGAATTTGGCATTGTAGTAAATATTACAAATTGAATTATAGAACCTAGTGATTTACCAATTTTTGTACCTATTATATCAACTGCTGCTTTACCTTTTGTTTTCATTTCATTATCTAATGGGATATATGACATTTCTTTAGTAGTATCAAATAATGAATACTTTGTTCCTTTACAGAGAACATTTTGTAAACCTCCAATAAAAACTATAATGATTAATGGTGTAATTAATGGAGAATCTTTGCATATTATGTTTAGTTTTTCTTCGTTAATAATTAAGATAAAAAATAACATTCCAACAACTGTGATCATTACTGGAGTAACTATAGCTCCAATAAACCATCCATACCTTCTTATTATAATACTTCCAATAAATGTACAAAAAATAGTAAACACCCCTGTCCAGAATAATACATTACCTTGATAATTCATAAAATCTTGTGCCATAGGATAAAGGGTTTTAACCTTTGACATCCATAAACCTTCAATTAAATTGATAGTTGTATTGTAAGAAAAGATAAGCAAAAAAATAAAACCAAGATAACGGGATTTCATAATCATCTTAATACTGTCTTTTAAGCCTAGATTTAATATTATTGTTTCTCTATTAATAATATTAGTATTGTATTTATTAGAAATAATTTTCTTTTCAATAAAATAGTGCAAACATAAGCTTATTAAGCCAGTAAAAATTACAACAGTAATTATAGACTTTAATACTACTTCAGTAGTATCCTCTAAGTCACCGTATATAACAAGTAAAAAGTGCTCCTGCTTAACAAAATAGCATATTACAATACCAGAAATCAATAAGTTTGATTGACCAAATAAATTAAAGAAAGAGTAAAATCTTTTTGCTTCTTCAGTTTTTGTAATTTTATTTGCTAATTGCCAGAATAAGAGAGTAAAAATAACTATGGGCCATAGTTCACCCATAACATAAAATAAGATAAAACTCCACTTTCCCCAAAGAACAATGAACCATTTCACATGCGGATGTTGTTCTACATAATAACTAATTACTACGGGATCAGGATGAAAATAGAATTGATAAGGATATAAAATAAAGGCAAAAACAGCAAAAAAAGTTAAAAAAAATACTACAATTATTCGAAATACTTGTTCAGTAGTCATTATATTACATAATTTTGAATATATTATAACGAATAAAATACCTGCTGGCATTTCGCACCATAGCTTAATAAAGCTAATTACTTCTGGTCCTACTATAGTCATTATAAAACTATCTTTTAAAGCTCTGATTAAGTTTTGATTTAGTAAAATTGTAAACATTAGAGTTGCCATTTGAATGAACTTAGTAAACTCAAATGATTTTATTGGCCAAAGTATTTGATAGAAATTACTATTTCTAAAGTTATGTAAAGTACTACTAGCTACACTAAAAAAATTATTCATTGCTTAAATATTTAAAGTATTATTATCAAACAAAACCCATCCCTTAATAGTTTATAATATAATCACTTTTTTAGATAACATGAATACCCTAATTTTACATATTATATCCTAAAGAATAAAAACTAAGATTATTCTTTCTTAAAGAATTAGGATCTATAGTAAGACATAAATCTATAATTAGCGGATCACCGGCTAAATTTTTTAATTTATTGAAATCTAACATGCTAAATTCTTTCCAATCAGTAGCTATTATGATTACCTTACAATTTTGTATAGCTTTATATTTAGAACTGCAAAACGTTATACTACCTTTTGTAAACTTTCGTTGACTAATTTTTTTCATTCCTTTAGGGTCGTATATCCTGATTTTATAGCCACGCTCAAGTAGTTGTTCAGTTAAATAAACACCAGGACTATCTCGTATATCGTCAGTATTACGTTTAAATGTTAAACCTAAAATTGATATTTCTTGAAAATTACTAGCTTTACTATCAATTAAACTAATAATTTTTTTTATCAGATCGTTTTTTCTTTTGTCATTGTATTCTACAACCTTTTCTATAATTGAACAAGATACACCCTTACTATTAGCAATATTAATAAATGCTCTTGTATCCTTTGGTAGACAAGATCCTCCAAACCATGGACCTGGTTTGAAATATTTTTTTCCTATACGTGAATCAAGGCTAACAGCTTTTATTAAAGCTTGTGAATCAACCTTCAGTTGAACAGCAATATCATTAATTTGATTAACATAAGACACTCTCATAGCTAAATAACTATTTGCAACATATTTTATAAGTTCTGCAGTATCATTGTCAGTGAATATAAAAGGAACTTTTTTATCTATCCATGACTGATATAATTTTTTGATTATTATTAAAGCTGAGTCATTGTCATAACCTACTACTACTCTTTCCGGTTTAAGAAAATCGTTAACTGCACTACCTTCTCTTAAAAATTCAGGTGTAGAAACAACAGATAGTTTATTATTTTTTGTTTCTAGAAAACTTCTTACATGCTTGGCTGTCCCAACAGGAACAGTAGACTTTATCATTACTACTCTTTCTTTCTCATTGACTAATGCTTTTGATATATCATTTATAGAATTAAACAAACTATCAGTATTTACTGATCCATTATACAAACTTGGAGTATCAACTGTTATTATTATAATATCAGCTAATTCTATTAATTTTTTATCAGAAGTAAATGTAATGTTACCAAAGTATGTTGTGATCAAATTAGCAAGTCCAGGTTCATATATAGGTATTTCCTTATTTTGAAGTTGTTTAATTAAAGCACTATTCTCATCTATACATATTATCTTGAAGCCTAAGCTAGCTAAACATGCTCCCGTTACTAATCCAACATAACCAGTACCTATTACCACTACTATCATTTAAAACCCTTAAATCAATTATTTGACTTAGCTAATTTATCTGAGTACAAAAATGATTGATAGTTTTTTAAAAAAAATTTGTTATCTATATCAAAAAGTCCTTATATTTGTGTAACATTTGTGTACATATACATATGCTAAATACGAAACTCGTAACTAAATCGAAAAAATACGAGTTTAGGATAAAGAAAAGGAAAAACCTAAGTATTAGTTGGATTTGAAGTATAGAAAGTGTTGAGTTACGATGTATTTTTTTATCAAAAATAACCCCACATAAAAAATGTATCATAACAGTCTTCTTCTTAGTAGATAATTTTTGTAAAATATTTAAAAACTGAGAAAGACACAATCTATTGCTTTCTATAAAAATTAGGCAAAGAGCTAGAAACATAACATTATTAAAACTTTTATCTATAGTGTTATTTTTCTATTTATCACCATGTCATGGTTTCAAAAATTATTACATTTATTATTTACCCGATAAATATCCAAAATACTTCAAATTGGTTAGCTATAGTAGAATTATTGAACTGTGACAGAGGTTAATCTTACCTATATCGATTATTATGTACATGCTTACGAGAGAGCATACAGAAATATATTTTGTAGATTCAACTAAGCTAGAAATTTGTTATAAAAAATGCACTGCAAGCAATAGGGTTTTCAAGAGAATAGCTAAAGGTGTAGTTAGTAGTTATGGTTATTTTTAGGTTTTACATTGCATTTAATTATTAATAACAAAGAAGAAATTATAGTTATAAAATTACTCAAGGAAATAAGAGTGACCTATCTGCAATCCCCGCTCTTATTAAAGATTTAAAGGATAAATTATTTGCCAACAAAGGCTATATTTCCAAAGACGTATTTAATGGTTTATTTAAGAAGGACTTGCTATTATTTACTGGTATTAAGCAAAATATGAAAAATCATTTACTAGAATTAGATGACAAAAAATTATCACGAACATAGGTACTTATTGAATCAGTTTTTAATGTGCTCAAAAACCATATGAACCTGGAATATACAAGACATAGATCACTAGTAAATTCCTAGTTCATATAATACATTACTGCTTATGCTATTAAAAAGGCGTATTTAAAATTAGAAAATTCTGCTAATAAATCTCCTCTCTTATCCTAAACTCGCATTTATAGAGTTTTTGTTAAGTATATTTTGCAACACCAAATAAATTATTATTAATAATATAAAATATTAGCTAATAATAAATTGGCATTATTAATACTAGTATTTAATATAGAATTTGTATTATCTGACCAATATTTACTTCATGTCGTTTACTAATCAAAAATATTTTGCTTTATATAAGCTCTATCAACTTTTATATGATAAACATTTATCTGAAGATAATTTCTATAATTTACTTGATTTATGTTTTAAATTATTAAAAATTAACTCAATAAATTTCAAAGAAGATACATTTTTAGATGATAATAATTATAAAGGTCTTACTTTATTTACTAGACATCTATATTTGTATAAAAAGATGTTGAACAGTATTAATACTTCAAATATACAATTAAATAATGAATCTTTTGCAACAGAACAAAAATTATATTCATTACTAATATTATTAGGGTTAATTAACACACAAAATAATAGTAACGTTTTAGAGTTAAATCTAGCATTAGGATCATTAAGATTAAGTGGGGTAAGAAATTTTCTACATCCTCATAAATCAAATTGCTCTCCTCTTTCTTTGGCTGGAAGATATTGCTTAATTTATTGGACTATGCGTAGCATTAGTTTATCTTTTCTTTTTTTAACAAATAATTTGCCTTTATGTGAACTAGCAGTAACCTTAGCAAGGGCTACATTAATAATTAATACCCCTAATATAGTAGATCTAAATAATACAATAAATTATTTAGATAATTATGTTAAGTCTATACATCCATGTTTAGGAATAGAGTTTATTCAAGAACCCATTAGTTTAAAAAATATATTTAATGGATTATTAAATTTAAAAACTTATAATTGTAATTCTTCTGCTAATTCTAAAACTGCCGAAAAAAGAGACTTTTATTATAATAATTTAGATCAAACGTATGATTTAGAAAAATCTTCAAAAGATTTAGAAAGAGTGTTTATAGATCATATGAATACTAGTGAAATGTTTATAATTGTTGAATTAGCGGAGAAAAATAAATTAGGAGGTGCTTTACCTGTTACTTATACAAGTGAAAATAATATACAAAAAGTAATTAAAAAACATTTTACAATAAGAATAAAAATACAGGACTTGTTTCCTACTCAAATTCCTTTAAATATAAAACACTTCGCATATAATCATTTAAACAATCTACTGCAACATAATAAAGCAAATAATCCAGGAGTTTTAAGAATTGATGTAAGCTCTTTTTTAGAAAAAATGGCAAATTATTCTGATGGTGTACTATATAAACAACAAATTTATCGTTTACTTCATCAAAAATTCTTTATTATAGAAATTCCAAACATAGTTAAGAAAATAAATGAAAACCTTGATCTAGATGAATATATTTTAATAATGCACTCGATTTTAGATGATTGTATTTGTTTTGGAAATAAAAAAGACTTAAAACTTCTTAGTGAATTACTAAATGACATATATCAAAAAAATTGGGATGGTGCTTTAAAGTTCGCTTTTGCAGAACTTGAACAAAATTCAACCGCTGCAGATATGAGTTATAAAGCATTAGTACAACTTTAATTGCAAGATAAAATTATGGATTTACAGAAATTTTGGAACACTAATTCTAAGTACTGGTCTGATAACATTAATAAAGGTAGTGATCATACTCGTGATCTATTCGGTTTGCCATCTTTTTTAGAATTTTTAGGTAATATTACAGGTAAAAGAATCCTAGATGCAGGTTGTGGAGATGGTAATTTTTCAAGAAAATTAGCTACAAATGGTGCAATAGTTACTGGCTTTGATTTTTCACAAAATATGATTGATATAGCAAAAAGTTATGAATTAGAAAATAAACAAGGAATTAAATACTTTACATGTAGTATTGATAAAGTAGAGAAATACTGTAATTCAGAATATTTTGACATTATAGTAAGTTATATGGTATTGTGTTGCTGTAAAGAGATTGACCAATTCTTTAAACAATCATGGAATATATTAAGAAAAGATGGTTATTTGATTATTGGAATTCCTCATCCCTGTTTTAACAATTATCCATATTCTTGGATTAAAGATAAAAATAATAATATTAATGGATTACTTATAAGTAATTATTTTGATGAAACTAAGTATGTAAGATCATGGGACTTTGCTTCTATGATAAAGCAAGACTCCCAAAATAAAATGACAGAAGCTCGATATCCATGGACTTTATCAACGTATCTTAATTTATTATCTAGTAATGGATTTAAACTGCAGGAAATAAGAGAGCCAAGACCAACTAAAGAATCGGTCAGACTGCTTCCTAGGTTAAAAAGATGGTATAAGCATGCCGCTTGTTTTTTATTTATTAAAGTACAAAAATATGATTAACACAAATAATCGTAAGAATTATATTACTAGTAAAAATTTTTATTTCTTTCTTTAATAGAAAATACATTAGAATTTTAAGATATTCCTCCAGATCAATTTTACAGGTATTTAATCAGTTGGCTTGCTTTTGCTACAGCTTTTTTTGCACGTCCAATAGGAGGAATGCTATTTGGAGCTATTGGAGATATATATGATAATTCAATGATTACTATGTCTGTTGCAACCTTAAGTATAGGATTATTGCCTAATTATTATTCAATAGGTTATCTAGCCCCTACTTTATTATTTATACTACGTTTTGTCCAAGGGTTATGTGTTGGTGGAGAATGTAATGGTATAACCATATACTTATTTGAAGCAAATTATTCGAGTAAAAGCTATTTAAGTTCTATAGTAACCGCTTCTTCTATGTTAGGTGCACTATTAGCAATAATAATTAGAACTATTAAATCCTGATTCCTGTCGTTACACAGGCACCTCTTTTGCTTTTAATATAGTATGGCTATATTTGGTGGTACGCAGGTATATCATTTGCATTAATGGATTTCATTCCTAATTGATATTTGTTTATTAAGTATATACTCATGTTTCTTGGGTATAGTTTTTATAATTATTATAAAAACTACCACAATTAATAGGTTCTGAGTTTATTTTATATTTTTTAATGTATTAGCAGTTTTTTAATAATTAATATCTTGTACTTTATTTATACAATTAGTCCAAAAATTAATAAAATCAACTTCAGAAATTTCTCCATCAGTATAACGACTACCTGCTAAGTATTCTAACCCTTGAAAATTTATATTTGGGTTATATAAATTTAAAGCATATCTTACATCATCAATATTTTCTTTTTTGTCATCAACTAATATTATAATTTTAGGTGTTAATTTATTTTTTTCTAAAAAATTTACTAATAAATTTCCTTTTGATGAACTTCTTCCATTTGTAGATAATATCCCTTTGTAGAATACAGGATAGTTGCCTAGATAAGATGGTATATCTTGAAAAATTATATAATCTTTACTAGGAAAAGAACTACTAAAATCTATACCTAAGTTTTTTAATGTTTGATATCGCCACTTTTCAAGTTTTTTAATGTGAGCTAAACTACCTGTTAAAGCTGCAGATAATGCTATTGTTTTAATACCCAATTGTTGTAATGAGTATAAAACATCAGGAGTATTAGATTCTATAAGTTTCTGTTCAACTAATTTTGTAGCGAAACTCAAAAATAAATCTTGCTGTGTCGCTGTAAGATTTGTTTTTATTTTTTTAAAAATATCCTTGTGTTTAAGGATATTAGGAATTTGTACAGCCCTATGTACTGGTATAGTCAACGTTAGATCTATATCAAAAATAATTAAAACTTCATTTATATCATAATTCTTTAAGAAATTATGAATATTTTCTTTTACTTCATTTATATCTTGGCAAGAGATAGTTTTACCATGAGTTATGTTTATGCTGAAAATTAAAAAGAATAATAATATCATTTTATATAAAAAGCGATATTTAATGTATTTTTTCTGTTTTAGTAAATTCATTACTAGAAAGATTAAAAATTTAGTGATAAGTATATCTTATACATAAGCAATACAAAATCTAGAGGTAAGTTACTCAAAGATGGGGGTTTTGACAAGAGCATGCCAAATCCGACATTAGGTTGATTATTTGAGTCTTTTGAATCAATTGTGTAAATTCAGCCATAAGCACCTTAAATTCTATCCTCAAATTTTATCAAAAAATGAGCCATGGCTTCATTTCAATTTTGGATGGGCATAGTCCATTTTCTCACAATGTAGTCTATAGTCAAGTATAGAGTCTTAAAAACCGATTCATCACTTGGAAAAACTCGTTTGTTTTTTGTAACTTTTCTCAGCTGATTATTCAGGGATTATCGAGTAGACGCAAAAGTTACCCTTTGCGCCCCTCACAGAACCGGACTTACAGATTTCCCATATCCGGCTCTTCGACAAGAACTAACATACTGGCTCTTAGTTTATGTATTTAGAATGAGGTAACCATGGTTTTATCAAGGGATATCGTTCCAGCATTTTCCAAAACTTTTCCCATTTTATATAACCTCGTTGACTTCTACGGCTTAAATACCTATGCCAAGTCTTTTGTATGTGGCGATAAAATGCACAAATACTTGAATAGTTGCTACTTATACCATAGTAATTGTAATGCCCCCTTAGTACCGCATTTAAATATCTTGCTTGCCACTCTACAGCTTGATGCCTATTCTCTTTGCACCATTGAGTAACTCGGTTCATTGTCACATTTAGTCTTTTCGACTCTGTACGACAACCTACCTTATATTTACCTGCTCTACTAGTTCCGTTATAGAATGTAAAACCTAAAAAGTTAAAGGTCGCTCTGTTTTCGCTGTGTCTTTTGCTATTTTCTTTAGCAAATTTTCCAAAACGACATAGCTTGGTCTTTTGATCATTTATCTTGAGACCAAACTTTTGGAGTCTTGCCTTCAACATTTCTCTGAATTTCATTGCTTGATTTTCATGTTGAAAGCAAAATAATAGATCATCGGCATACCTAAAACTATACATTTCTCCTTTTATTTCCTTAACTGCTACTTTACTAACCCATAAGTCAATTACATAGTGTAAGTAAATATTTGCCAAAGTAGGGCTAATTACTCCTCCTTGCGGAGAACCTGTAGATGTTGCAGTAAGCTTTCCATCTTCCATTACGCCTGCTTTGAGCCAAGAATTTATGTATTTTAGTAGCCTCTTATCTTTTATCCTATGACTTATAAATTTTATAAGCCACTCATGCTCCATGTCGTCAAAGAAGGATGCTATATCTACATCAAGCACGAACGATACTTTCTTCGTTGCTATTGTTTCTTTTGCATCTTCTACTGCTTTTAGCGCGCTTTTGCCTTCTCTAAATCCATATGATATCGGTAAGAATTCTTGCTCAAACACCGCCTGCAATATATAATTTATGGCATTTTGCGCCACTTTATCCTCTATTGTAGGCAATCCTAAAGCTCGTTTCTTACCATCGGCTTTCGGTATATAGATTCTTTTTACAGGTTGCGCATTATATTTACCTTGTTTCATTCTATATAATAAGCTATCTAGATTTTGCTCTAGATTTCCTGCATACATCTCGGTGCTTATTGCATCAATGCCGAATGCAGCGCCTTTGCGCAACTTCTTCCATGATTCGCTAAGCCACTCCTTATCTACTAGATGCATT
>Ga0214923_10002694_pt1 | contig 23220 bp, 30 predicted proteins | sample LL1510_MetaG_FD_177993 | JGI IMG/M metagenome (GOLD analysis project Ga0214923, IMG submission 177993) | Freshwater microbial communities from Lake Lanier, Atlanta, Georgia, United States - LL-1510 | ecosystem: Environmental > Aquatic > Freshwater > Lake | place: USA: Georgia | collected...
GAATACGCTATCGGACTTGTTTGCAGCGAGAAATTCACGTAGACTCATACGTTCTGCCATCGTGTAATTGAAGGTTGAGACAATTAGTTGGAAGGATGTCCGTTTTTAACGAAGGACAAAAACGGATTTATCTGCAATGCATCAATTGCTGCAAAAGATGGAATACTATCGCACAAACACTGTAAAGGTATTTGATATCCTTCGCGACCTTGAGGGCGATGTTCCTCGACTGAGGACTGATCCTGAGTGGCAGCGAGGGGATGTGTGGACTCCAGCACTTCGTATTAAATTCATTGAGACTGTTTTGTTGAACATGCCTGTTCCGCAAATTACACTTTGGAAGCGTCCGAATGGACGTTCTGTAGTTGTAGATGGAAGGCAGCGTATTACAACACTACAGATGTATCGTTACGGAAAGATTCCAATTGGTAAGTCTATTATTACGAAATACAGCGATCTAACTGAAGAGGAGCAGACTCGTTTTAATGAAACTCCAATCCTTGTTCTTGAGTTTCCCCAGACTGTAGACGTAGAAGATATTTGTGATTACTTTGAGCGAATCAATGCAGGAGGAAAGTCTCTAAGTCACGGCGAGCTAATGAATAACCGTATTGCAACTTCTGCAATTATCCAAGAAGTGAACAAGCTGTTCTTTCAAGACGAATCTAATTTCAAAAGAAATTGGGAGGACATGTTTGGAGACATTGATGGTGAAACTAAGCGTATGTCGCATTATGAAAATACTGTTCCATACCTGACTTCATCATTGCGTGGAGCAAAATATTTGACAAAATCATATCCAGTTCTTGTGTCTCTTCTGAAAGAGACCACACCAGAGGAAGTTCATGAACATCTCCCACTATTCATAGAGAGATTGAACTCTCTTATGGATATTATTGCTGATATCAACAATGCAGTCCCTGAATGGATTGGCAAACAAAATTGGAAAGGAGGACTTCCGCTCATTCGTCAAATTGCAGCTATATGGTATACTGTTATCAATCCGTCTGTTTTAGACGGAAAAGTTCCCTCCGCTTCTCAGCTATGGTGTCAATTTTATACCCGCATTGCCAATGAGTCGCGATTGTCATTCGTCTGGGAAAACATGCTTCGTAAGAATGCAAAACCCCAACAGATTAATGCCGAAGTAACTTTTGCTATGCAGATGATTTAAAATGGATTCCAAAAATCTAAGATAGTAGTCTTTACTACCATGTTCACCTATTTCTTTGCCTGGCTACGTATATTGCTGACAAAGAAAAGAGGAATCGGACGTTCGCCTCCATCAAACGAGAGGACGTGTGGGTTGGGCGGGTCAGGCACCATGTATGATGGGTCTGACTATGCCCGTAATATTGGAACCTGACGCCTTCGGGCAATTTTTGATTTAAAATGGATTAGAGTATTGATAAGTAACAACAAGGAAAAATGAAGTTCTGCCCTTCTTGCCGCAACATGCTGTATGCAATTGATGAGTCGACTAATGAGGAGGGAGTCAAGTTTGCTGTTCTCTCTTGTCGCAAATGTGAATATACTGAGTCATTGACTCGTGACAACCCTGTAGTATACGAGCATATTCTGCGTGAAGATAAGTCGGACCGACTAGCATTAAATCCGTACCTAAAGTTTGATCCTACACTTCCCAGGTTTACGGAGATTGTGTGTCCGACTAAAGATTGCCCTTCAAAGAATGGTAAGTCTGATGTCGTTGGAGTCAAGTTGGATGCCAAGGACATGGTTTGGATGTATCAGTGTGCAAGATGTGATACTACGTGGAAGCAGAGTGCTCGTGCTGTGTGATCTACAATTCGGTAAAAAATCTACCTAATAAGTAAATGGCAAGGCGTATGAGAGGAGGAAATCACGGAGCTGCAACGTTTAGTGTACTGATTATTGTAGCTGCATTGATATTATCAATTTACTATTACTTATACCCGACTGATTCTGCGGGAAAGGAGATTGCTTTTTGGTGTATGTTAGTTTTTGGTACAACAATATTTTCGGCTGTCTTTTTTCAGTTATTTGGGAAGTATATAGATGATGATTAATTTATGATTAGTGAATAAATGGCAAGGATGAGAGGAGGAAGCAGGGCACTTGCGATGAATATAATGGTATTTTGTTTAGTTATTTCGATGATAGCTATGTTTGATTATTATGCAGATGATCCACAACTAAGGTATTATTCGTATTGGATTTTTTTGATTTTTGGTTATGTAACATTTTCTATTGTCATGTTTGACTTTGTAGGGGGATCATTCGATGATTAAAAATGGAAACTTACATACTCAGTTCAATATAATATAAAGATGGAGCAGCTTCGTGAATCATCAAAGCTTCTGCATCCTGAAGTTCTATCTGTGACTCGTCAGTCAGTTGAAGAGTCGCAAAAAGGTAAGCGTGTTACGTTACCATACTATTCTAAATATGAGTATACAGCTCTGCTAGGAACTCGTGCACAGCAACTAGCAGAAGGAGCTAAGCCATTGGTCAGCCTGGAAGGACTGATTGCATCAGCACCAGACTTTCCCGTAAATCTGGCAAAGAAAGAAATTTTGGAGCAGAAGTTGCCATTTATTATTCATCGCCGTCTCCCAAACGGTGTTTCTGAGTATTGGTCGACCATGGAACTTTCTGTGATATGGTAATATAAATGGCAGGTGGAGCAAGATTTCTTGGACAACGTGGAACAAAAACTATGATTCTTGGGTTACAAGTAGCAATAGCCTGCCTAGTTGGATATCTTGTAATGTGGGGTGTTCGTTTAGCACTGGGACATACGCCTAGTTCCGCTGGTTATGAAGTATTAGCTGCTTTGCCATTCTTACTTGGTGTAAGCGCTGGGCTATACTACTTTTTCCATGTTCCAGCTAATGTTGAAATACTTTGATCACTGATAATGAAAGTTTCTGTGATATGGTAAAAAAAACATTTACATATAATAAATGGGTTTCTTTGAACAAGCTTTTACGTATGTTAATAGTTATCAATGGAGTTGGTTAATTGCATTATTTCTTCTTTCTCTAACTAACACAGTTAGCATGGATTTTGTTCGTGTTTCTGTTATATTATTAGGAATGTCAGCGATTCTAGAAATAATTCTAAGCGGAACTTGGGTATGGGGATCAAGCAGAACTAACTCGTTGTTACTATATTTATTTTTGAACGTATTTATCCTCATGTATGTGACACCATCTTTAATTACAAGAATGATTGTCTTCCTATATGTGCGACCATAATTCATTTGACACGATAATAATAAATACAAAATGACGGGAAAAACAAAATCAACGAGAGAGCTTGTAGAGCTATATAAGATCATGATGCCAATTCTAAAGCAAGTAAAAGTCAACATGATTCTTTTTTACGGAAGCTTGCTAGGCTATCACCGAGAATCTAACTTTATCGAAGGAGATGATGATGTCGATGTGCTTGTTAGTCGGGATGATTTCCACAAAATAGTTCAATTTTTACAACATGCTACGCTTACACCAGTGAGTCGTAAAATTTACAATTGTTTTGGTATTACGTATAACTTCTGGAGTAATATTCCATATAAGTTTTGGCGTGAAACAGGTCTATTACAGATTTATTATAGGGGTATAGGACCATTTGACATTTTTGCATATGATTTAATTGGCGACAATGTTGTAGTAAAGTCATGTTCCAACCACGCATTCCCAATAAGTGTTATATTTCCGATAGTTCCTATCACCCTTCATGATTTTGCGATATCTATCCCAGCAAATGTAGAAGAGACTATAATTTTGTCATATGGTAAGGAGTGGAGAATCCCTAAAGTAAAAAATAAGGATTATGTATGGGAGGAAATTCCTGAAGTAATATGTCTTAAAGATGTATAAATGTCAGTTGAATGTTCGGGTGTCTATGTTAAGAAGGGTCAACATGGGTATGGAGTATATGCAGCGAGGGATTTTAAAGCAGGAGACGTTGTTGAGCGAGGGATTATGACCAGAATGGTTAATGTAGATGGGAATGAGAATCCCCATCTATTTACGTGGAGTGATGATCGAACTGTATGGGCAGCAGCTAGCGGATGTATTCCATTTTACAATCATTCAGACACACCGAATGTCGTTAAGAAGGGTGACCTTCCTAATGACTTGATGACAATCTATGCTTTGGTCGATATCAAAAAGGATGATGAGCTCTGTAATACGTATTTTTCTAAGAAATGGAGAACATGCTTTCAGTCATTTTAATCTCCGTTCATATCACGCTGAACTTCTGCAGACGGAGGAAATACCAGGAGTTCTGGGAATTCAGGTTGAACAAGCAAATGAGGAAGATTATGAACAACAGTGCCATTAGCAAATTGAAGATCGATACTAGTCGTAGGATCAAATCGAGCTTGATCGCGACCAATTTCTAAGTGAAGGCGGCGATCATCGGATCGAGGCCAAGTGCTCCACATAGTTTTTAGCAGATAGACTGACATCAGTCCTGCTACAAGCGCTGTAGCAGGAAGTTTACAACAATATAAAGTCACTATACTTCCGAGAAGGAGAGCAGTAGACAGTGGGCGGCCAAGAAATAGAAGCATTTCAAGGGCTTGTGGGAACTGAGATCCTAATGCGAGCATTCCTGCAAAAAGTCCTATAAGGACGATAGCTCCTGCTAAATCTTTCTTCATTATACCTTTCCGTAGAAAATGGATATAGACAATGCTATAGAACAAAGAATAAAAATGATCATTCCTATTCGTTGTGTTTCATGCAATAATGTGCTTGCAGGTAAGTGGTTGACTTATCTACAGAGGGTAGAAGAGCTAAAGAAGAAAGATGGTCGTCCAGCAGGCGATGAGATGCAATATTTAACTCAGACGACTGTGAAGACGGCTGAAGGGCGTGCTTTGGATGAGTTGGGACTAGTACGCACTTGCTGTCGCCGCCACATGTTGACTCATGTTGATCTGATTTAAAATCCTGGGAAAACACAAATGTCTTACACGGATTATTTGAACCGAATGAAGATTAACAGTCCCGTTCTTATTGATGCTCGGATGAGAATGCCCGATGCGTCGTCCTTTACGTGGCGTACTAAGTTGGCAGCTACACGGATAAATCGTCGCACTGACCACGTGATTAACAATTCTCAAGATACTCCTGCACCAAGACTTTTTAGTCCTCAAGTTATGGGTTATCCTGGTTCTGGATTTGGAGGAAGAGTTCAAGATGCTTCAAGCTTTACCTTGGCACAATCTGCAGGATCATTAGGTCATGATGTATTTTCTGGTTATGGCGGTGGAAGACACAGAACTTCTACGAATGCAATTTTCCAATGTTTGACTCGTCCTCCAGCATCTCAGGTTGTTTCTGAGTTTGGTAATGCAGAAGACAAGGATGCTCTAAACATAGAAGATAGTCCTCTTGCTGGATTAAATATGGGTTATATGCGCCAGATATATATTGTTAATGCTCCTATTAGTCCAGCTCCTCCTCCTTTTCTTGTAGGACAGGCTGAGCTATGCACTTCCGAGTTTCATCCTTTAACTAAGTCTCAGTTTGTTGACACAATTCCAGATTTGAAGACACACAAGATTGGAACGCAATCAAGAGATCCAGGTGATCACTTAGGTAGGCAGCGTGTTCAGAATACTATTAGGTGTGTTACTACGAATACTTCGGGTGATGCAAAAGGTGAAATTGCGGATGCAAATGGTATTAATTTACCTACTTTGAAGGATATTGCTCCATTTAATTCATATTCTGCTCTTCCTAACAATTCAGTAGGTTCTGGTGCTAACTTGGTGCATGGAGCATTTGTTACGGGAGTTCAAGGTCCTCAAGTTGGTGGTTCTCAATTTCCTAATGGGCGTGCAGATAAGGCTGGAGGTATATCTGTTGTGCAAAAGGGAGTGATTACTCATCGTGGATGGGGTGGTAGAACTCGTATGCCATATCCTTATCCTCGTGTGCCTCCTCGAGGAGCTCCTGCTCAGAAAAAGATTAATGAACCTAATCACTATAAAGTATAAAAACGGATTATCAGTATTTCAAGCAAATATGAGTATTCTACTGCAATGAGCTCTAATCTCGTGAACCAGTATTTTGACAATGTTGTCGAAAAGTTCGCATCTGCGTTCTTTCGACAGTCACCATTTGATGGCCCAGGGACCTGTATGGTAACATACTCCCGTGAGCTGACAGTAGTAAAATGCTACACCGACAATGAGTTCTACAAGCCCCTATTTTGGGGATTCTGCCTATTTATAGGCATGAACATCCTTGTCTGGCTGGTCCGCAAGAGCTGCTGTAACTAATACCATGAAAATGGAATTTTTCATTACTAGGTGATTTATGGTAACAAATGACCGATCAGATTCGGTTTATCGCATGTTTCGCAACTCAGGTTGGCGTATGCACAGGTATTATTGCTATTGTTACTGGTAGCCCCATATTTTACTGCGCGGGTTTCACATGTATTATTGTTGGCCTAGGTGCCACGTTTATTTGCTTATCTAGAGACTTAGGTGTTAACTAGAAACTTATATTAAATGCTACAGTTATATTTATATTTCAAAGATTTTGAAAAACTTAGATTAGATTGTGATATTGACATGTCAAAAATACCCATTGATAGATTAGCTGATGAGTGTGATAACATTCTACAGCATCACAAGACATGCAAACTTTTTTTTGGTTATCTAGATGTTGGTTGGATGTTGGATCCAAAGCACGAGGCTCGTATCCGTAATTGTGTCCGTAAGTTTGAGGTTCACATGATTACGTTTCATCTTGATAGTGTTCCTTACTCATGGAAAAACGAAATCGATACTCTGCATGTTAGCAGCTTAGAAAATGGAGACTCCAAAGTTATCAACGATGGTTGTTCTCTACAACCTGAATCTAAAGCTGAAGACTGATGAGCTTTTGACTCGTCTTCCCATCACCGAAGACATCATCAAGATTGAGAAGCGAGGTGTTCTACGCAGAGGAGAGAGTTCACGTGACAAGATTCGCCGTCGTTCTAAGAAGAATGAGAAGGCTAGTACGACTGGGTTTGGTCATAATTCTATTACAATTGTGATGATGAACAATGGTGATGGAAGTGTGCCAATGAAAGAGATTACTATCAAGATCTTTCAGAATGGTGTATTTCATCTGACTGGTATCTTGCATGATAGTTATGATAAGTCTTGCATTGATAAGTTGCTTGGAACTGTATGGACTGAGTGTCGTGATTGCATTGCTGAGCCTCCAGAGATGTGGAAGGTTATACAGCGTCGTGTTGTATTGATGAATTATACGTCCGAGCTTATGCCTAAGACAACTGTTGCTCGTGAAGCACTATACAATTCTGTTCGTCACCAAGAGGGCATTATGTCATCATATAATCCTGATGTATATCCAGGAGTCAAGATACAGTTTATGCCATCTAAGTGGACTGCCAAGATATTCCGAACAGGTAAGATTATCTTGACGGGCATTACGACACATGAAGACTGCTTACAGTTTGTTATAGAGCTGAAAGCACTTCTTGAAAATTCACTACCTAAAGTAAAGGAATGATTGGACTCCTAATATGTGGGCCATCTGGAGTTGGTAAGACATCAAATATAAACAAGATGCTTGAAAATGCTGGTATTCGTGCAAAAGAACTAGTTGGTATTGATCCAGATCAACAAAAACAAAAAACGCATGAAGAAAGATCTAAAGCAGCTCTTGACTTAGTTAAGGAAACGATTGATCTTAATAAACCTTTTTACTATACTGCTACTTGCGGAGGAAATCAGGTTGTTAACGACTTATTGATGAGAATGCGTGCTAAGAAATATAGGATAGTTGTTGCAATAGTTTATACGACATTGTCAACGGCATTAGAACGAATCCGTAAACGAACGGAACAACCCGTGCCAGATATAGTTGTAGAAGACTTGCATGCTTTTTTTAAGACGAAAGCAGAACGATTTATGAAATTACCAGTAGAGATCTATTTGTATAACAACGAAACAGATTTCAACTTGTTGTATTCCAGGAAGAATAAGAAGATTGTATGCCGCGATGGTGATGCTGACTTTTACTTTGATATCTCACGATACTGTGGCGGAAGTTGATTGTTTTGGTAATTGTTGAAAGTAATCTGAAAGTATTTTTACGTAGACTAGAAGTCCGATAGAAATAGCTGTCATGAAAACTAGCCAAAAGAAGAGGCCGTAACCATATGTAAAGTATTTGTATGAGTAGTCTCCTGTTGTGCTATCTTTTACGGTTGCGACGGCTAGACCTCCTAGAACGACGAAGATGCTTGACGCGACTCCTCCTATGAGTCCTAGACTTGTTGGATCTGCCATGCTTTGTTTTACGTCTATGTTTTCGTCCTGCGATGACAACGGGTTCTTCATATGGATCGATAATATGGCCTAAAGGTGTACGTCTACGATGAGTCTTTAATGCAGGACCGCGATGGCGTCTTCCTCCGACCTTGTAAGGTTGTGTTCCGATTAGTCCGTCATAAACAGCCCCTGCTTTGAGTTGGTTGGCTGCACTGATTAGTGCTGCATGATTTCCTTTAAACGACACGCCAGGAACACTACCACCTTCGGCAGCTGGGGGAACATTGATTACTGTTCCGCCACCTTTCATGGTAGCGCCTGCTGCTTTAGCTTGTGCTGATTGTTCTGCTATAGAAGCAGCAGTTTTTGCGGCTGCGGCGTTAAGAAGGCCACCTGCTACATTTGATGCAACACCCTTTATCTCTGTTGGAGCTCCAGTTGCTATGAGCTGCCCACTCCCGTGAACTGACATTGGCGCTGAATTAACCATCTTAATGTATCACTGAGAAATAAGACAAATGACAACGTTGAGTGCAATCCAGATTCAAGCAATGGTTCGTGACATGGATGAATCTTTTCGTAAATATCGCAGCATCAAAGAGAGCAATCCGACTCTTTGGGCTGAGAAGATGAAAGAGGATAATAAGAAGTTAGTTGATGAATTCCCTACTGTGTTTAATATGCATATGAATGGCAAACTTGATCAGACGTTTTTTGACATGCTTCACCTTAAACGTAAGATAGAGAAAGGTGAAATGACTGAAGATGAGGCTTCGATAGTTGTTGGGCAAAAGTTGTTTAATAGGTATGTTGACCCAGTAATTAAGAATCAGCCTGCTCCTCCTACACTTTCTTATGAAGCATATTACAATGCACAGACCGCAAATAACGTGCCAGGGTCCAATACCTCGGAGTAATGTTCAAGCATTCCCTGTATACAAAGCTAGCAGTGTTAAGTTGAGCTCCGCTATTAAGAAAGGTCCGCAGATGATCTATAGGCCTACTGTTGGCACTGTTCAAGTAAAATGTTGTTTACCTAAAACCTAAGAGGAAGTATAATAGTATGTCTCAAATAGTGACATTACAATTTAGAAGAGGAACAGAGTCTGGTCCTACTGGTTGGGCTGCTGTGAATACTACGCTGTCTCAGGGCGAGCCAGGTCTTGCTACGGATACGGGTGTATTAAAGATTGGTGACGGACAAACTAAATGGAATGATCTTCCTATTACTTCGCAGTCTTATCCTGATGTTGGAAGCCCTATCATAATTGGAAATAGTGCGGATGGTAATGATGCAACTATTTCAATTGGTGGAGGAGCAGGTTCTACTGGTCAAAGAGAGTATTCAATAGCGATTGGTTTATTTGCAGGGCAGAAAAATCAAAAAAGTGCGAGTGTAGCATTGGGTGTATATGCTGCACAGGAAAATCAGGGTTTAGGTTCTGTTGCAGTAGGAACAGGAGCAGGACAGATTGATCAAGGACAACAATCTATTGCAATAGGTGCTGGTGCTGGTAATACTAATCAGCCAGATCATACTATAATTTTGAACGCAAGCACAGATAATTTGGATGGAATACCTGGTCAAACGGGGTCATTTTATGTTGATCCTATTCGCAATGCTGGGGCATCCTATTCTTTGATGTATAATACGACTACTAAAGAGGTAACTTATTCAGAACCTCAAGCTGATGCATCTCAATGGGCTGGATTCCCTGCAATAACTTCTGTAGATATGGGAAGTTTTGAAATTAATGGTGCTTCAAATATAAGTACTACAACAGTTAGTGTTGCATATAACGGTTCGCTACGCACTCCAGCTATTAATCTTTATAATTTTGACACAACTCCTGGACAAATTTTTATGCAAGATAATACAGGAACACCTCACACTTTAGAATCAGTTTCTGGTAATTTATGTTTTGATGGCCAAACACTAGCTAGATCTGCGGATATTCAAAACGTTTCTGATTGGGCACAATATCCTGCTGTACAACCTATTGACATTTCTTTTCAAGAAATTAAGAATGTAAGTCAAATTAGTGGAGCGTATGGTCTTCCTGTGTCATTAAGAGCAACTATTTTAATAGTAGGTGGGATAACAGGCCTTAAGATGGAGGCTGGCGAGGGGTTTTTTGGCCAATCAGGAGAAGTTCTGACTTCTGACGGAGAATATGCAACATGGCAAAAACTTCCTGCTGGCGCATCGGGATGGGCTGGATTCCCTGCTATATCTGATAGTGATATGGCAGGATTTGGAATAAGTGGAGCATCTTTTATTAGGACTCAAACTATAAGTTCTGATGGTGTGTTTGGAAGTACTGGGCAATATTTATCTTCAGATGGTTCAAAAATTGTATGGGTAGATTTACCGCAAGGTACTCCAGGTACTACTATTTCAGTATCTCCAAACACTATTTTATGGAGTCCAGACGGAACGTCTGTGACAGGAACAACAGGATTACAATATTCTTCTGGTGTAGGTATCACCATGGATGTACTAAAAATCCAAGGTTCTCCTTACCCTGGCACTATTAGTATTGGATATGCTGCTGGTCAAGGTGGTCAAGGAGATTACGCAGTTGCAATTGGATTAAACTCGGGTCAAGGTCAGGGAGAAGGTTCAGTTGCTATTGGATATGCTGCTGGATATACTGCACAAGAGGATTTTTGTGTAGCTGTTGGAAATAATGCAGGAATTACTGGACAAAAAGAACGTGCTGTAGCTGTTGGACAAAGTGCTGGAAATACAGTACAAGGGGCATATAGTGTTGCAGTTGGTGATTCTGCAGGATATACTGGGCAAAGAGATTATTCTGTAGCGGTTGGGCCAGCTGCTGGATATACTGAACAAGGCGCAAATTCTGTAGCGGTTGGAAATAGAGCTGGAGAAATCAACCAGTTTCAATTTGCAGTAGCTATTGGAGATAGTGCCGGAAACACTGGTCAAAAATCATCTTCAGTAGCTATTGGGCGTTCTTCTGGAAACATCGATCAAGGACAAAATTCAGTAGCTATTGGGCGTTCTTCTGGTGAAGGTAACCAAGGACAGCAAGCAGTAGCTATTGGATATTCTTCTGGACAACTTAATCAAGGAGATTATTCAGTAGCTATTGGAGCTCTTGCTGGAGATGCAGGTCAAGCAGCAAATACAATTATTTTAAATGCTAGCGGAGCAGACCTTAATGGTGTTCCAGCACAAACTAATTCTTTTTATGTAAAACCAATTCGAAGCATTACTGGAGCATCAACTGGTAATATATTCTATGCTGTATCATATAATCCAGTTACTGGTGAATTAACTATTCCTTAAACTCATCTCTCAGCGCCATCATAATCTTGCCTAATCTGTTTTGTCCTTTCCACTTACTTGGATCAGCTGACTTATCAGTATTCTCGGATGTTCCAATACCCCAAAAGGAATCACGAGCATCTGCTTCACCAATTTGACGATCACCTGTTTCCAGTAATTGTTTCTGCAATTCTGGATGCTGAACAAATTTAGCTTTTACTCCACGCATCATAATCTCAAGTCTTTTAGCGTCCCATACTTCTTTGTGGAAGTTTTTTACCTTCTTTCCAAGAGCTTTTACAGCTTTTCCAGATGGAGTTTCCAAGATCTTTTTGTAGATTTCATCATCACCAAATTCTTTAGCTTTCATGGCTTGAAAGTAATGTTCGACTGACGGGTAACGGACATCTTCAATTTGGATAGGATATTCTGCTTGATTAGAGAATGTTCTGAACTCTCCCTTATCTTCTCCAGGCTGACTGAAGAGCACAGGCTTTTCTGTTACTTCTCCTCCTTTTTTGAGTTTGCGTGTCTTCTTTTCAGGGATAGGTGCAGGTTCATCATTAGGTTCTGGTTTTGGTTCGGGTTTCTCACCACGCGTGAATACAAAAGTTCTGTTTAAGAATGAGTATGTTTGCTGTTCAGGTGTCAGTGTGAGTTTAGTTTGGCGAGTATACAGCTCTGAGAACATGTTAGATTCCTTTAAGTCGAATCCATGCTCCTTCATAATTTCAGTAACTTTTCCGAAAGGAACAAGGTATTCTTTGGTAGGTTTATCAAGTGATTCAAGAGAGACATTGATAGCCATTCCAAACTCTTCTACCCATGATTGTTTATCTTCGTACTGTTTGGTAAATTCGCCACCAACATCTTTACCGTTTGTGAAGATATGTGTTTGCTTTCCTATAAGCAATGAGTATACTGTTTTGCCATCTAAACATGTTCCAAAGAATGTTTCCTTAGTATGCATATCAATATTCTTTACGAATGCACGGAATGTTTCTTCTGACTCACATGCATAGTGGATAGTGAATTGAGACGATGAAGCATCAAACTTCTTAATATCTTCGAATTGTTCCAGATACTTGGTAGTTGCTTTTTCTGCACCCGAAAGGATCTTATACTTTTGACTTGCTTGTTCATATAGAGGTTCTGTCATTGTTCCTTCAATAAATAGAACAGCTGGACGAAAGTCGGATGGATGTTTCTCCTTGTCCTGAAGATACCGAGTGCAAGCTTCTTTCAAGCCTCTGATAGCAGGATCGATGCCAACAACTTTTGCTACACGTGTTCGTTTCCACCTAATAAAGTCACCTCCTTTGCCGACACCAAATTCCAGTAGTGTTTGCTTTACTACATCTGCATAAAGACCATCTTTGACTTTGTTGTGAAACTCGTATGATGGTTGAAGGATGCGTGCTTTGCGGTTCAATTCCTCCTTGTAATAAATTTCATCCTCTTGGGAGTCATCTATTGGGATTGAAGCAAAGTTAGATAACATTTCTTCACTGACTGGGATATGGATCGAAGACCAGATATTATCTGCTACTGATCTTTCATTACCGTATTGCGTTCTGTTGAGGATTCGATACTCGTAAGTCTTGTCATAACGGGTTCTCATTACTTTCCACCTTTGCGTCTCTAAGTCGTATGAGCATTCTATGATGGTATTATCTTCGACTCTATTTGCTTCTTCATCAAAAGCAAGACCATTGTCATCTACTGGCACCATGATTCTATAAGCTTCAGGATCGCGTGGGCTGGAAGGTTGGAAAAGAGATGGGATGTATGTGCTGGTTTCTGTAAGTTTTTGCAGATCGGTTGGAAGTTGTTTAGGAACATATTCACCAGTAAGAGTTTCGCATGGATACAGAATTGAGTCGTATGATGAGCGACCAATGTATAGTTCTCCTTTTCTGACCATAGTATCCTGGACTGGATCATAAGTAGTTTCATTTCCCAACTTTAGTAGAAAGTCGATGCTATTTTGGTATGGTGGTTTCCACTTGTAGACAGTTGTCCATGTGCTGCCTTTTACTAGAGTTCTAGGGGCAACAGGACTTAGGCGAGGAGTAAAGATAAGTCCATCAGTTTCATACTCAAATTCGGTTGATAGAAGTTGTTTGATTGATTCCTCCATGACTTTTCCATCACCAGCCAGAAATAGTTTAGTTTCAATGCGGATTGGATTAGTTGTTGATTCTGTTATGAACTTTGTTGAAATATCTTTTGCAAACAAGCTTGCACAACCAAGGCGAGATTCTGCTGGTTCTGATCCTTTCATGAGCGGGAGAGAGTGAATATCACGACCTTTATAGCGATAGATATCGAAGATGCAGAATAGATTCTTTTGAGGAATGTATTCACCATCAACAAAGTCGCCAATATATGCATCATCTGTTGTGCGCAGACCTGTCCATGTTACCTTATTTTGCTTGTTGATTCGTAGAACTTTCTTGTCTCGGGCGACATAAAGGCCGAAACGTTCTCCATCTGCTTTTACGGTGACTGTATAATCTGACCAAATGTTATGGGGGCGTTCTTTCTTGAGAGTGCGGCGTTCCAATGTTACTGGGTTATAGAAAGCTAGCTTGGACATTCTGAACTCCTGGATGTAACGTTCCTGGTCTGTAGGAGTCAAGAGAAACTCAGATTCTTGATATGCTTGCAGAATAGTATTGATCACTTTTAGCAGAGAGTTTGTTACTACTTCTGATGTCATTGTTGTGATTTTATTTACAAACTCTATCTCAAGTTCGTAGATGTGTTGTTCTTTGAGAACATCTCTGAGTGAGTGTTTCTTATCTTTGCGTGATTTGACCATAGCAAAGTCTATACGAAAGAGTTCGTCCATAGTTATGAAGCTGCGTCGGTTGAGTAGACGTATGGAGCTTACGCGAGGATCATTTGGAGATGCTTCCCAGTCTTTGCGGATAGTTTCTTCAAGGCGAAGACGAAATCTGGAATAGATATCTGGTAGATCGATATTTTTGACTCCTTGGTATTGTGTTTTGCGTTCAACAATGACTGGAACACCTTTGAATGAGGATGTTGAGCAGACGCGTTGAATATGTTGAGGAGTTTCAACTTCTACTCGAATGTTATCTGGGTAGAAGATTCTCAGGATGGTTGTTTCAGTAGGGGGGCCTAAAGAGAGTGTTTTGATAGCTGATAGAATTCTGTCTGCAGTATCCTTTGTTTGGATGATGCCTGGGAGAACTGAGCATTCAAACTCAGCTTTCTTATCTTTTTTAGCGATATCAATAAAATTATGGATAGATTTTGTATCCATTTCTTATTATCTTTATACCTGGAAATTGGCACGTCCATTTTTCACCTGATGTAATACAAATGAAAGGCGGAGGCTTAATTGAAGGACTTTACACGCTGTTATTCATTGCAGCAGTTGTTGGAGCAATGGTATTGGGTGGGTGGCTTGTTTTGAAATATTATAAGCCTGTTGCTGCTCCTCCACCAAAAAAGCCTGAGCCAGAACGTCGTCCTGATTGGGATCCAGGATCTACAACGGGTGGTGCATTTAGCCCTGATCCTTGGACACCAGATTATAATCCTGATATTCCCAACCCAGCACCTCCGCCATCAGCTCCCCCTGATAACTTTAAACCTGTTCTAACTCTGCTTGATGCAAAGTATGATTCCATAAATAGACAGATATTGGTTTCATATAAGATTCTACCTAGTGGATCGATACCTCCAACGAAGTCTTTTTCTATTTCGTATGACATCATGGTTGCTGGGAAAAGGCTTACAGAAATTCCTGAAGATGAGCCATTGACTGCAGCAGAGATGACTGGATTGCAGAATCAGTCATTGATTCCTGTGACTGGATCTTCATCTGAAGTTAAGGCATCTGATATGACGGTGAGTGCGCAGATACATTTCCGTGAAAATGGAACTGCAAGCATGGGAGTAATTGGCGTGCCAGTAACAATTAATGTTGCGTAAAAATAAATCATGCTTGATATGCTCGATATTGTCTTTTTGCTATTCGTGGTCGGAGTTTTGTATTATGTGTATCTTCTTATAAATCCATCGACACATCGTTGGGCTTTAGATAATGTTTTGTATGTTGCAGTTGTATCATTTGTTGGATATCAGCTGGTGTCCTATTCTATTAAAAGAGAAAATCAGAACCGCTCAAAGCTGGATAAGTTATTGAGTGGACCTTTTAGTTCAGAAGGTGGTCGTCGCAGAAGATAAATTACTCAACCATACGTTCATAAGTCTTACGAGTTTTGAGATCTTCATCCATTCGTGAGCGTTGATCAATACAATACAGAATATATTGTTCCATCTCTTTCAGGCACTCCTGTGAGAGATGTTCCGATGAAACAAAAATTCCATTTGGAGCTTGTGTTGTTTTTGCATTATCTTTCATAACAATCCCATAAATTTGGGTATGTTCAGTAATATCAAGCTTTTCAATTTGATCCTTCATCCATTCCAACCTTGAGCGATTCATTTGAATCTACTATGGTTGGTTTCTTTAACTTCCTTGTCTTCTTAGGAGCTTCTGTTGGATTAACTGTTACAACTTTCTCTTCTGAGGAAGTCCCCATATTGCTGGTCATAGTAGGAAGTTCTACTGTTGGTAATGCATGTAGTAGAGGTTGAAGAGGGGCTGGCTTTAGTGCTGTGCGAAGTCGACCGACAACAACAATGACCTTATCTTGTTGCTTGAACTGAGGACCAATAACTTCAAACTCAAATTCCTGACCAATGTCTAGAGTATCAAATTCTTTGTTTCCGATATGAAGGTCACGAGGAATTAGAATTTTTAGTGGAGAAACATCTGCATGGATACCGATCTTGGTTCTGAGATCAGCTGTTGCCTTAAATATTTGACCAGGATGAGGGAGGCATACATCTGCTTGGAATGATACATCATAGTCAACACCTCCCTTAGTATAGCTTGTGCGTCCTAAAGAATACTTTAGAATGGTTACACTGTCTTGTTGAATATATCCTTCGGATGAACATCTTCCTTCCATGTTCATCTTGAGTTGAGCAAGAATTGATGGAAGCATATTTTTTTGAATAAATTTGGAATGAATATGAACCTTGCGAGTTAGCTCACGACGTTCAAACAGTGGGTCCATTCTTTCTTATTGTATTGTTAAGTTTAAACAGATTCATTTTCATTTGAAGCAAGGAAGGCATCCAACACTTGCAGCAACAGTTTGTGCTGTCTTTAGACCTGCAAGAACTTTGTCTTTCTCTGGAACTTCTGATAGCACCCATTCAGCAATTTTCTCTTGGAGAGTTCCCATAAGTTTTAGGGCATCAGCAACAGATGTTGGCTTTTGTGCTACCAGATCAGTTACAATCTTTAGAAGAGCCTGATGATCAAGCCCAGCATCGACGTCTACGACCACTGGATCACGAACAGTTACAGTTTCAACAGGAGACTCAGGAAGTGACATTTTAATTATTAGTAACAATTTAATCCTTAAGCGTGTATAAAGGAAAATGTTTCGTGCATTGACAGAAGAACTTGCTGGTTTTAAAAATATTACAACTGATGTCCGTCGTGGTATCACGCACACTGAGATCAGAATTATTGGAGATTCTGAGAAAATTCGTAATCCTGGTTTTGTTGTTGATATTTATGTTCATCGTCGGACCCAAGATTTGTCTGTAGCAAGAATTGATAACAAAGATGATAAGACTTTACGTAAAGTTAAGGAAATTGTATCACGCTTTAAGTTTTAGTAGAATATCTTTGCGATTTGAGTCTTCATCGAATATTGCCCACTCTTCAGGCGTCCACCACATCAAATCTGGTTTTGTTCCGTCTAATACTACTTGCCTTATGGCTAGAGCTAAAAACTGGCATCTGTCTGTTTTTGTCTTTATTGATTCGGGAAAGGGATAACCTAGCCAGTTTACAAATTTGATAAGTGTTGGTTCCAGATATGATCCACAAGCTTTTCCTTTAATAACTTTTGAGCGTTCTACACGTTTTAATGTGTCTGCTGCATTATCTATATTAAATGCAATGCGTCCATCTTGCATTGCCGCAAAGAGTTGGGTTTTTGAAGCAAGGAATAGATCAATTCTTTGCTTTAGCCATTTGTAATAATCATCTGCTTGTTTCCCGATAGGTGTAATGTGTTCATTTTCTTCGTTATATATCTGCTTGGATCCTAAGATTTTTATATCACCAGCTTTCAGAACTTTGGCATATATTGGTGGGTTATCCCAGTCGAGTGTAAGCATGTGTTGTATTCTTTCAGATTCGGTCATTTCATGGTCTAATATGTACCAATCAATTACTATTTGATCAAATCTGGATTTGATGTCAGCATCTAAACGAAAGGTCTTGCGTTTCTCTTCCATTGATGATTCGACTTTTGGTTTAGATTCTCTAATTTCGAGTGGAATTTGTTTACCTTTATCTTCTTTGACGTATCTATCTTGCATTGCATTAAATTCTCCGAGTGTGAATGCATACATTGATCCTTTAGATTCTAGAAACCCGATGCGTCCATTACGATCTTTTAATTGAAATCCAGTTTCAATAGCATTGTGAAGAGTATACAGTATGATGTTGCGATCATACATGCGAAGTTGTGGTGAGCTATAAAGAGATTCTAGGGTCCATATAGGTTTTTTTGCAAAAAGTTTCATAAATTTATCTAGAAGTTCATCACGGACATCTAGGTATGATGACAACGGCCTTTCATGTTCTTCTTCCTTTGATTCTTCTACATTGCATACAACATCTAACTTACCAAACACAGGTGATGCCATTTCTCCTAAAGAAAGTGTAACAATTTTGTTATCTTGCGAGCGGCGTTGTTCTATGCGTAAGTTTCTCCACTCGGCTGGAAGGCTGTTGATGTCAGTTTGAAGAGGGCAATCCATAGCAGATTCCATAATTATTTGTTTCACTGTTGCGATTGACTTTGCTTTGGCTTCTACCATTGTTCTGTAATAGAATTCATCAATGAGTTCACGATCAGAATCTGGAAGTTTACAGACGTGTAGATAGACTGTGCAATTTTGATCTTCAAAAGGAAGAGCCTGGTGTGAGCATGTTCGAATACCTCTACCAACAACTTGTTCAATTCTGCTCATATTCCACCAATATTCTAGGACGTGAACTTGTCTAACATACGAAAGGTCGACACCTTCAGAAATAGATGGAGATGCAATAATAACTTTGATATCTTCTCCATTAATGTTGTCTGGGCTTTTGACTCTGTCAAGAGCTTTGCGCCGTTCTGTTTCGGAAAGATCGGAAGTAAAAAGAATGTATTTGCCCATTGAGCCTCTTTCAACTTCATTTGCAGTTGTTTTAAGAAGTCTTGTACCAATTGCTGATTCGTATCCATGTTCTTCCAGGCACATAGCAAATAGTTGAGCACCTGAATCGACAAGATTAGAATAAACAAAAATGACTCCTTTAGACTTGTTGATTAATTTTGTGATAAGTGTAAACTTTGAGCTATGTTCTGCTATTTTGGATGGAGCAAGAAACTTGTAATCATATTCGTATTGAGAATCCTCATCTTGAGACTTTTTGAATGTTGTTCTGAAAGTAGCATTTTCTGGAAAGACGCAAATAGTTGATTCTGCTGCAGCAAAACCTAATTTGATTTCTTTGGTTGATTTCAAAACTTCTGCTTGAATTCCGTAAACGTATGAGTGTGTTAGAGTTAAGACATTCCTTCTTTCTTTTTCTGGTAGGTGTCTATTTTTCATGTCACGAGTAGCAGGAGCAGCAATGAGTTCAACGGGTGGAGGAAGTCGGAATGGGAATGTAAGAGGGTTGTCACCTCTGATGAAGGACACGTAGTCTTGGCACCAGCCTCTGAATGTTTTTTCCATGCCTGACTGAAAATTTCCAGATTTGGTGAACACCTTACTGGGCAAGAGCTGTGAGTCTAAAGGTTGTCTGCGATCATTCCATAGGAAGAGATTGAAGTAAAATATAATTTCATCATAGCTATCGAACATTGGGGTAGCAGTAAGAAGGATAAGAGTTACGTTCTTTGCTGTTTTGATAATGCGATCAAGTGCCATGCTGATAAGTTTGCTAGGAGTTCCTTCTTCTGGGTTGCGAATGCTATGAGCTTCATCAATAATTATTAGGCGATCATCGAAATTTTTATGGATCCAAGCATCAATACCTCCACGTTCTTCTTGTTCGCTTACCATGTTTGCAAAGACTCGATAGCCTTGAAACTCATAAAATTCAGAAATAATTCGTTGAGCAATTGCATTCATGCGTTCCCTGGAAGCTTTGTCAGACCATTTGAGAGGTTCACTTTGAATGCGAAGAAGCATATCTAGATAGCGTCTGCCTGTGCATTGTTTTGAAAGCAAGATACCATCTGGATCAACACTGACTTTTGACATTGCAAAGATTTGTGTTTTGAAGTTTTCTTGGACGGCAGGATTGGCTAAGACAAGGACACGTTTCTCTTGAAATTCTGGTCTAATAATATATTCTTCTGCTATTTGAATTGCTGTGCAAGTCTTACCAGTTCCCGTTCCATGAACCATGAGAAGGCAGCGGACTGGTGAGTCTGGAGAAAGAACACGGCGAAGGAACCGTTGATAGTTTTGTAATTTGAAATCACGTGAAGTGGATTGAGAACACATCTCTTCACGTAATTGTTTGAGTGTATCTTCGCTAGCAGGAGGTAAAACCTGGCTTTTAGTTTCTTTTAATTCTGGAAACGTTAAGTTAACCATCTTACTTCTTTCCTACTTTTTTTAATGCATCAAGTTCATCGAAATGTTCGGCTACCATGCCACCAATAGCTAGCAAGGCTAATGCTCCAGTAAGAGCGTAGCTAGAATATGATGCCGCCATGCTCTTTTTGTCGGAATGAATGTGTTCTGGAATTACGTAATATTCAACGATGAAATATGCAGCAATAAGGACTACGGCGATTATAATGTTAAAGATGCGGTATCTATGTTTGTGTGCACCCATTTATGTTATTAAAACGGAAATTAAGAAGAACCGTGTATCATTAACAAACAAGATGGATCGCTGCGCAAAGTGCAACAAGAAGTCTCACATCATCTGCCCTTGCACATGCCGAAAGGTATTCTGCATGAAGTGTCGGATGCCAGAGGACCATGGGTGCACGTTTGACCACAAAGCGGCGCACCAGGAGTTACTAAAACTCAGAAATCCAAAAGTGGTAGCAAAAAAAGTAGAGTCTGTATAAATGCTCTCAATACTATCTTCCGTTGTGTGGGTAGACTTTTTCACTATACTTGCGTCGAAGTATATTCCGATGGGCAAATCACTAAACAAATGGTATGAGCAGTTTGGCATTATAGCAGTAATAAGTGATTGTTTGGTTATTGTGTTGGGTATTCTACTTGCTAAGATGATATTTCCATCTGCTAGTGGATGGAATCTGGTTTTATTTGCAGTGATAATTCAGTTAGTTCATGACATTCTATTTTACATTTTTGTAATTAGAGGGTTGCCTACTGGAACAAACAAGATGATTGATCTGTTCAAGGAGTATGGAAATGAGAATGGGTGGAAGATACTTGCATATGATTCATTTATGATGGCGTCTACTGTGCTTTTGGCAGATGCATTAGAAGAGTATAGTGTCCAAGAGCAATCTTTTGCTGGATTGTTGGGTGTATATGCATTGACATACGTAATGTATACTAAAAATTTATGATGATGAGTCCTCTGCTTGAGCGCGAATAGTTTCAAGTTTCTCTATTGCTATTTCAAGTTTGTGTCTAGCAATGCTTAGTTCCCATTCCAGATCATCTATCTGATCAGTAAGTTTTTGAACGTCTCTTTTATTAGTGCATGTGCTGAGCATAAAACCAAAAACAATTGCACAAACGTAAATAGTCGGTAGAACTATAAGGTCTGTCATTTGATTATTTCGTAATGTAATGCGTAAATCAAAAAGAGGTCCATTTCCTGCATCCTCCCTACTCAATTGCCCAGGAAACCCTCCTGACCAAAATTTCGTTTCCCCGGTAGCCGTCCAGGTCAATTCCCGAAACGCGGGTATACTCTGACTTTCGCTTTCGCTATCTAATGACATTGCTATCTATCCGTAGGACACTCAGCACTAATTCTGTAAAAAAAGAATCCGTTTTTATGCAATTAAAAATTGTGGGGAAGTTAGGCTGTGTAAACCCCGCTAACTTCATTGAGCCGCTCTTAAGTCGCCTAAACTATCCCCACTCACCACCAAATCTGTAAAAAAAGAATCCGTTTTTATGGCTAAAAGACAAGTTTTTACAAATGCAAGCAAAAATTACGGCCTAGTTTTTAAGGAGGTTGAACAGGCTAATCCCCCGCTAACTGTCTTGTTTGTAAATTTATAATCCGTTTTTATCTTTCTCGACCAGAGGGAGAAGCAAATTCGGGAAAGTTGTTTGAAGCAAAAGTAAAATTGTTTTAGAACTTTGTATGCTATCCCAAAAATGTCTTTATCAAATCTGGAAATATTCCATTCAAAGCAGATATATCTTTGCTTTGAATGTCGTATTATTTGCTTTAAAGTGATTGTTTAGACCTGGTATTGATCAATATTAGCTTCGCGTCTTAATGCAATCACTTATACGGGTCTTTTCGCCAATTTGCTAAATTTTTGACTCCAAGAAGGCCTTCATACTTATGATTTGCTCATTCATCTGACGCTCAAACAACACAATACTGTCATTCAATGACTTCTTATGTGTTTCAAAGGAACGCAATAAGCCATATACTCCATTGTATGCTTTTAGTATCTCACCAATTCTGGAATCCTTCACACATTCAACAGCAGAAGTCTTCTCGAGTATCTTTGCATTGATAACTTCCATGAAATATACTGCTTGTAAGATACTTTGTGGAACCTTCTCAGCAAATCCAATGATAAATATGCAGCAACTTATCCCATCAGAGTCATTATAGATAGACATATCAGTTGTATTGAAATTTGCAAACTTACTTGAGTAACTTACCAGGATTCCACAGCGGGCATTTCTGGATTTCATGTCTCTCTGAAGTTTAGTATAACCTTTTTCTTTAGATACAGTATTCTTATAGTTTTTACATTCTACCAGAATATCGCCTCCTTTTGTTACAATAATAATGTCTGCTGATTCTTTCTCTTTGTTTACAACTTGAATACTGTACTCATTTGATGATAAGTTACTTGTTAGGTAATCCTCAAGTATCTTTTCACCAACTTTACCTTTATCAACCGATCTTTCTAAGCAAGGTAATCTGCTATTATACTCTGCTAACTCATCTGCTGCTTCCTGTAATGTCTCCAGCACTGGATCCATACGCTCAATACATGATGTTTGTATGGTTTGTATAATATCTGCACTCGCATAACTCAAAAGTGAGCTACTTTGTGCAGAAAATATACTATGTTGTTGGTCTAATACAGCAAGAATATAGCTTTCTGGATCTGGAAGTTTACCAAACAAAGGATATCTGCTTAAATTTATCGTAATCATCGGTGTTTTTGCTTTGAAGCAAAATATATTCCTCTTAATTCATTTTTATAGAGACACTTTTTGGGGGGTAGGGGGGTTTTTTCACTGATTTTTGGCGTTATATCTCATTGTTCTATTGAATAGTAACCTAAATAACAGTCTCCTTACCCAATTTGTT
>Ga0214923_10002696_pt1 | contig 23211 bp, 27 predicted proteins | sample LL1510_MetaG_FD_177993 | JGI IMG/M metagenome (GOLD analysis project Ga0214923, IMG submission 177993) | Freshwater microbial communities from Lake Lanier, Atlanta, Georgia, United States - LL-1510 | ecosystem: Environmental > Aquatic > Freshwater > Lake | place: USA: Georgia | collected...
ATTCTTTATAAGAAAAAACAAAATGTTTGTAAAAGTAAGCCCTTTCTTCTTCAGTCCAAGTATCAACAATTTGTAAGTCTTCATTAACTGATTGAATAATTTTTTCACTTCGAGTTAAAGTATCATTTAAAAATTGTTTGTTTAGGGAGTAGGCATCGCAACCTGCATGTTTTGAAGTTTTACAACTAAATACAGATAAAGATAGAATTGATAAAAAAATTAGTTTTTTCATGGTTGATTAATTTATTTTGTTTTTAATATTTCTACAAATATAAGAAAAAAAATATAAACAAAAAAATTTTAAAAAAATAATTTATTTAACAAAAAGGTGGGGAACATCTTTTCTTTCCATCAAGACCTTTAATTTTACCCTTACAAACTTGAACAGCGTGACCATTTGAATAAGCACTTGGGTACACGTCATATTTTGCCTTAGCAGATGCCTTACCTCTAGCACAAAGTTTTGTTCCTGTTTTTTTTCTACCCTCGGTCATCATATCATTGGGGTCATTTTCACTTTCTAATTCGTTCATTAAAAAATCAAAAACTTGATCCATGTTGTTTTTTGCTTCACTGATATGATCTTGAGCCCAATCATGACCATTTTCTAAAATTTCTTCGACCATATCATGGTCTAAATCCAACAATAAATCACATTGTCTTCTCATTTGTTCTAAATTAGAAAAAAACATGTATCTTGAAGATTGTTTTTCTGATGTTTCTCTAATAACTTTTCTAATAATATTATTTAAATTTCTCATAATTAATTATTTAATCCATTTTCTCCTCCTAATACAATCATATCTAACTGAATAACAGAATTGCCTTTGTTATCTGTCCAGACAGGATGTGGTACTATTGTTTGAAATGTTGATCCACTACATTCTTCACACATTATGTATTCAGTATTTGCACTAAAAGTTTCCATGTTTTTTTATTTATAAATATCTCAAATTTTTATTTTTTATTTACTATTTGAAATTTTATTTGATTTTTATAAGTTGTGATTTCTCCTGATGATAAAACTTTGATATCTAAATAATAATCGTTTGGTATTTTATCTCTACAATCAAATATAAAATAATATTCGTTTGGTGTTCGGTTTATTTTAGTCCAATCTTGTACTTGTACTTCCGTTTGACCTTCTCTAACATAAATTCTATAATATGCATCTATATCAATAATTTGTATATTTGTTGTATAGGCCTTTTTTATTATTATGGTGACTTTTCTTACATCAGTATTTAAAATTTTTTCATTTTGTTTTATGCCAGTAAAATTAAATCCAAATGATGATTCTTGATTTGAAGAAGTACTTATTTGTATTGATTTTTGTAAATTATAAATTGTGAATTCATTATTAATGTTTGGTAAATTAAAATTATTTAATTTTAAATTTGACCAAGTATCATAAAATGTACATGGTGTTTTATAACCTAATAATGGTGGAATTGTAATTTCATAAATACCTCGCGTTTTTAAACACGAATTTAAATTTGTTAACCCAACAATTGGCTCTCCTGTAGAATCACTAATGGTTACTTTAGGATTTTCATCTAAATTTATTGGGTTACCGTTATCATACAAATATAAATATAAATTATTTGTTTTACCTAAAACAAAATTATTTCTATTGTCTAAAATTAAATCATCATAATTAGTTTCTAAATATGGTTCATAAAAAGTTTGAGTGTGTCGCGAAAAAAAACTAACAGAATAACTTCCTGTTGTTCCAGTCAAATTTTCAACTTGAGGTAGAAAAGATATTCCCCACCCAACCGAGTTAATCAAAGTGCCGTTTAATATTGAATTTATTTCATTTGTCATATCAAAAAAAATGTTTTCATATCCAAATTCAAAATGTTGTTTATCAATAATAGTTAATCCAGAAAATGGTACTTCACCAAGATTTTTATTATTGTATATACCTGGTGTTTGCCAAAAATCTATGGTCGTTGTCTGATACCAATTTGACGGTCTGTCTGAAAAATTTTTATCTGTTGGTATTGTTGTTAAAATGTCTGCATAATCATACCCAACACCTTCATCCCATATTTGGGGTTGGTTTGGGTTATTTTCAAAATAAGGAATTCTAAAAAGTATTAAATCAAAAGATGTTGCTCTTAATCTACCTGATGACGTGGTTGTATTTAAAAGAAATTCTTTGTCAAAAAATGATGTATTAGTCATTTTTAATGTGTGTTTTATTTTTGGTATACAATCCAAACTAATAGTTCCATTAGAATATTTTTCTTTTAGTAACTCTAAATCCAAATTAAATATAAATCTACTAAATCCAACAGGATTAGTAAAAGTACTATTACCATAAAATAGTTCCACTATTGGGTTTTTGCCTGTATTTGTTAAACTATTTGAGATTAAAGTATTGTTTCTATTAAAATATGAATTATTTATTGACATCTATTTTTTTAATATAAATATCAATTAATTCGAATATTTTGATTTAAAATTGTTTGTGGAGCATTTTGTAATTGTTGTAAAATTTCTTCAGTTCTTGTTCCATCTCTACCAACGGGAACTGGAGATAGACCGTGAAATGGATGCACATGTGATATTAAATATTTTACAATTAGATTTATTAATTTCATTAATTCATCTCCCCTTACCATAGGATCTGTATTTGGAATTATGTTTTCAGTAAATTTTTTTTCTTCTATTCCATATAAAGTTTTAGTCAAATCAATTTTATTTTTTGAAGGAATTTGACTTAAATGTGATAATAAAAACATTTTATCTGAACCCAAAGTTGTAATCGTTGTTGGTGTTTGAAAAAAATTAATTGGTCTGAAATTTATAACATCAATTTTAATTGGTTTATTTGTGTTGTTATATTCCCAAACTAAACTACTACCAAAAGAACTATCATTTTGTAATAATTTTATTTTATTATATATTGTGGTTATGTTTCCAATTTCTAAAGCCGTTGATCCAGTCAAATTAACCATTTTTTGATATGTTGTCAAAGTGGGTCTAAAATAAAAAGGAAATTGGTTTTGTATATTATAAATTGGGTAGTTTTCTATATTTATTATTCCATCATTAACACCTTTAATAAAATTGTTAATTAAAACCGCAACTTCATCTGATGTTTTTCCAAAAAATTGAATATAATATTCGGGTGCTCCGGCAATACCATCTATGTTTGTTAATATTGAAAAGTCTTTAGATTCTAAAGAAATTGGATTACCGGTAAATGGGGTTGGTGTATAAGATGGTACATTTGGTAAATTATACAAATAAATTGTGCCAGTGAATGCGTTTTGTTGATTTTCTGGATTAATAATATCCCAATTAATAACTTTTCTTACTGGCTTAGAATCTATTTTAATTACTTCTTTAGATTGTTCATTACCTAATTCGGAACTTTGTTTAAAATTTGATAACTGTAAAAACGCTCGTCTATCATTTGAAATCGGAAAAAAATTTGGATTAAATTCACTATTAGTCTTGCCACTTCGCAAAATTAATTCATCTTGTTTAATTATAACATCAGAACTACCTCTACCCATAATCGCAATGTCATTATTTTCTGGAAAAATACCGAAAGAATTTTTATTTCTATATGAATTCTCTTTATTTTTAAGTGATAAATTCTGTTCAATTTGAGTTCCTAATGTTGTAAATTTTTTTGATCCTTGAAAAAATTCAAAATTTGTTGACAATGGGGATGAAAATGGACCTTTAATATAATATTGGTTTTGATTATCATAATTTTTGTCTTGATAAATTATTGTAACCAATTCATCTTTTTGAGGCACATTCCAAAAATAAAAAGGTATTAAAGGATAAAAAATTAAAGGATCATCGTTTGACCAAACTTTTGATTCATCCCAATTTTGTATTGATGAAATAATTGATTCATATTTTTTTACTTCAGGACGAATTCTTAATCTTCCTAAAACCATAGGATCTTTATTATCAATAACTACACCAGGAAATAATATTTGATTTTCATTTGTTGCCATTTCTTGAAGTGTGTTCTTTTAATATAACATTATAGGTGTTTTCTAATTTATCTAAATGATGGGTTAATAAAATAACTTTTTCTTTTGTGGTGTTAAACTCATTATTTAAAAAATCCATTATTTTTTCTAAATCTTTATTAGATTGATTTTTATAATCCTCAATCATTTTAGTAATTGTTTCAAGTTCTTTTGTATTCATTTTATAAACTTTTACCTGTACTTGTCATTGGTAATACTTGACCATTTGGTAACCAAACCCCAAAATCGGTTAGAGCCTCAACTTTACCATTTTCATCATCTTCTTTTTTTGTACCTTTTAATTGACCAAAAACAGAAACCATTCCAAGATTTGTACTACCATCAGGCAGTGGACCTGTAGGTAATCCTAATTTTTGATACTCTTCAATTACATTTACAAATGCTCTTGAAGCTGAAAACCCACCTAAAAGTTTAGTCGCAATTAATAATGGTTTTGGTATTGTATTTCCAAAAAAACCACCAACAATTTTTAATAGTGCAAGTAGTTCATCAACTACACTTTTACATTGTCTAAAATCTTTTACTAATCTTGCAACAGTTAAAAGTAATTCAATTAATCTTAGTATGACTCTTGTTCTTGTTTCGTTTTTTTCATTAGTTACATCTAAAATAAGTGCTTGTATTAATGATTGTATATCGGATTTGATTATATTAAATAATTCTTCAATAAATATTGCACCTATTTTAGATATAATATTTGAAACTAAAGAAAACATTTTTTGTGCAAAAACTACAAGTGAATCTATCAAATCAAATACTGAATTTCCCAGTGCTTTTAAAAAAATTGCAATTGGTAATATAATTTTAGGTGAAAAAAGAGCGTACAATAACGCTTTTGGAATTGATTTTAATAAATTTTTGTCAAAACTTATTTTAATACCAAAACCATTATTGTTGTTTTGAGGAACAACAGCAGTTATAGTATTATTTATCGTATCTTCTACTGTTTGATCTGGAACAAAAACAAATTGATTTATAGAGTTGGTAATATTGCTAGGTTGGATTGGTATAGTAACATTATCGCAATCAATAAATTTTATAACTCCTTGGTGAATGTTTGAAATTGTTTCTTCTATATCACTCAAGTCAATACTAGTAAATTCAAAAAATGAATCGTCTATATTGTCCAGCTCAGAAGTTTTAGATGTTCCCATTACATCAATTTCTTTATTATCATCAAAGCATAATCCTAACATCCTTTGTAATAATATTTCAAATTTTTTCATATCTGCAATTTGCAAATCACCAGAACCAATTTGTATTTGTAAAAACCCTGTTAAAATATCCATAAGTCTAGCAACAACATTGTTAAAGTCTAAAATATCTAAACTTGCGTAGTAATCTTTTATTGCTTCCTGTATATTATTAATACCTTGTCTTGGTTTTAAAGTTATTTTAAAAAAGTCTCCAAAATTACCGGATCCATCAACATTTGTATATTCAATATCAAATAAATCTTGAGTAGATGCTCCTTTATAAAAATTACCATATTGAGTACTAAAAGACACATTTGGTTGTTGTAATCTTTCGTACAACTCTTTGTTCATTGCAAATGGAATTGTACCTACATTGATACCAAACTTTTCATATAGTATTTTATTTTCATCAGTATTCGGATTTAATTTTAACATTCCAAATAAATCAACTGATCGTACTTTTATATATAAAACTTGATTAGCCTGATATGTTTGATTTTGACCACACCCAATCGCATCGACAGATTCTTTTAACAAAATTTCAAGTATCTTTGGTTTAGAATTTGCAATTGTTTTTGTAAAAACTTTTTTTAAATATTCTATTGTATTTCTAGGTTTGCTTTGAGATGATGAAGATATATCAATCAACTCGTCTAATTGTGTTTTTTGATTTCTTTGGGATCTATTTTTATTTTTTTTGGATTCTGATAATGGTTTTGTGTTTTTGGTTTTATTTTCTTCTTCATTATCGCCCTTTTTTTGAGATAATTTTTTTATATCTTTTTTTATTTGATTGTAAGTTTTTGCAGCATTTATTTTGCTTTTTACTTCTGAATATTTAAATTTTAAATCTCCCATAAATAATTACATTTTATAAGTACTTTTATTAATATCTTTATTTAATAGATTTTTAAAAACTTCATCTTCAATATCTAAATCGTTTATTGAAAAATCTTCTTCTTTGTTATTTGTTTTTTGCCATATTTGAGATTGTAATTTTGATAACGTTAATTTTTTCTCAACACAATCATTTATAATTTTTTGTTGTTTTTCAATGACAGGTCCGATCAATGTCATATCTTCAGGTTCTTTCATCATTGTCAACATTTTGTTCTGAATTCGAATCGCCGTATTTCTTTGTTCAACTAACTCATTATAAATTTCTTGCATTAGTGATAACATAGATTCCTTACTAAGATTAATTTGTTTTTTTTGAGGTCTTGGCATGATAAACGTATTTATTATTTATATATTTCAGAAATTAATTCTTGATATATTTTTTTATATTTTTTTAAAGATAATCTTATTTCTTTAGTAGATAAATTTGTCATTTCTCTAATTTCAAATAGAATTACATTTTTATTAAATTTATTGTTGTTATTTTGTTCCAAAAATATAGAATTGTAGTTTTGAAAAATTACTATTAATGCCTCTCCCAATCTCTGTTCTGATTCAGAAATTTCACGTTCAGATAAAATATCATTTAATTTTTTAATAAATTTAATTATTACTTCATCTTTAGTAATTATGTCATTGTCTATGTGGTAGATCATATCAGGAGTATCCAACAAATCAGAAGAAATATCTTCATAAGAAAGTTTACGATTTGTTTCTTTTTGATCTTTTAAAATTTGCCCCATTAAATAATTTTTACATATTGTTCCCAAATAAGAATATGCTTTTTTTTCTTTTGATGGTTTAAATTTATCTATTTTGGTCATCAAAAATGAGTGAGTATCAACATGAATTTCTTCAAATACCATGTTCTTTCTGTATAATTTATATCTTCTTATTATCGAAGATATCATTTTATCTAAAGGATCTTTTAAAAATGTATTATATATTTTATTCTTTTCGTCAAATGTAGTTGCTGATAAATATAATCTAACAGCGGATTCTTCTTTTTCATCAAAATATTTACTTTCTTTACTTTTTCTTCCTTTCTTTTTCTTTTCACACTGTAATAATTCTATATTAGTTTCTTCTATCATTAAACCTCCTGAGGTTCATAGTTTATATCTCTTTTGTTAGTATAAAAATATTCTTTCTTTGCTGAATCTATCCAAAATTTTACTTCATCAGGAGTCAGTTTATTTTTACCATTTTTATAATTCCAAAAAATTGACCCTTCTCTCATGTTTGTGTGTTTGTATCCAATTTTAGGTATTGACATTACTTTATTATTTTTAGTTAATCTTAATAAAAATTCATAACCAAATGTAAGTTTAATGTTTGATTTTAACCCTCCTATATTTTCAAAAACTTCTTTTTTAATTACCATACCAGAAATTTGAAAATTTTGATAATTCATTAGTGTTTCATTTGTTAAATATCCCATTTCTTGTGAAATATTTGAAGCAAATGTTGCTTCATTTGTAAAACCAACAAATACCCCCATTTCGTTAGTATCAACCACTATAGGTAAAAAAGCGGAAACGTCAGTATAAATATTTGAATATTTATGTACGTTTTTAAACCAAATTTGAGAATATTCATCATCAAATTCATAAAATGTTACAAAATCTGAATTTGATACCTTTACTCCGTAATTTATTTGATCACAAAAATTAGCCTCTTTTAACCAAATTTCTTTTCTTACATTTATATTTCCAAAATCATAAGATTCTAAAAATTTTACTAGTTCAGTCTCATCAGTATGTACAATAATTAATTCATTAAAAAATTCAGTTTGACCTGATAATGAAATAATACATTTTTCAAAATAATCTTTAAATGTTTTTGGTTTACCTGATTTTATAGGTAACACCACTGAAATTGTTTTTTTGTTTTCCATCATTGTTCTATTGTTTCAAATTTATTTAGTTGAGATTCAAAATTTAATGTTCTGGTTTTAAAAATTTCATCAAATAAATTTTCAATTTCAGAATTAAAATTTTCTTCTGTTTGTAATTCAGATACAGTTTTTTCCATTTCAGAAAATATGCTTGGGCTAATATTATCTTCGAGCCAATTTTGAATAAAGTCTGCCAGTACGTCAACCAACATCATTTGATTATTCACCCAAATACCGTTATTTTCATTCATCCATTCTGGCACTAAATTGGGAGTTAAACCAATTACAGGTATACCCATTTTAAATGATTCTAAAGGAAAAGTTCCATAACCACTAATTTGATCAATCCAAACAGAAACAAAACTTTCTTTCATGGCATTTGTAAATTGTGTTTCGGATAATCCTCTCAAATCTCTAAATGTAATCCATCTGTATTGTGGATATTTAGAATAAAATATTTTTACTAAATTTGTTGTATCCCTTTGGTCTCTTGTGTGTAATGAAACTATTGTTTTAGGTGGTAAATTTTGTTTTTCAAATTTATCAGATATCAATGGCCTAATAACTTCAAAAGACATGTTTCTAACAACAGTTTGTATATATTCTTTTTGTCTTTCACTTGTTGTTATACATTTTAAAAAACCTAAAGTTGACCAAGATTGACCAGGATTTAAAGTTTCAAAAATATAATCGTAAGATTGACACAAAACAATTTTACCACAAGGTAAATTTGTAATTTGATCCATAACAAATCCATAAATTTCAGGAATAATAATTAAATCATCAGGAGAAACTTCTAAACTAGTCCCTTCAATAGACAAATGAGTTAATGACATATAATCTTCTTCTAACCAACTTGATACTCCAAAATAATCAGGTTTTTCGTGTAACATCATAACATTATATCCTTTATTCTTCAATACCATTGCCATTTGATATATGTACTTTACCGATGCTTTGGCGTTTCCTTTAGTGTCTTGTACCATAAAATAAACTCTTGACTGTTTATTTTTCATTCTACTAATTGATTCTTCTAATTTTTTTTGTAAGTTGTTTTCCATAATTTTAATATTTATTAATTATTTTTTTATTTAAAAGGGTGTTAAAAGCAATTTTAAATTGCGGACTTAAACCTGATGCTTTCATGCCCAAATTTTCATCAATATTATCTTCTTCAGATAAAATTGTTTCTAACATCAATTTTACAGTTTCATATTTAATTAAATGTATTTGAGTTTCTGCAGTAAAATTATTTTCCAATTCACATTCATCAACTAATCGATCGATGTCTATATAATAGTTTTCATTAAAAATTGTAAACATTTGTTATTATTTCTATTGTTGGTATTAATTCAGACAAACTTTTAATTTTAAATTCCGAATCAATTTGTTTATTGTAATTAGTTTCAAATTTTATTAAAACTTTTCCATTTGGTTTATATAATAATAAATTAGGATTAGAAGTAAGTAAAATATCTACCTTATTCCATAAATTTTTTTTTGTTATTTTGTTATAAAAAAATAATTCTTCAATTAAACAACCAAATTTTGATAAAAAAAACAATGATGCTGGTTTAGATTTACCTATTTCTTCTGAAATAATAATAATATCATTTGTTTCTCTAAATTTATAATAAAATTCATTTAATAAATTAAAAGTATTTAATTCTGTAGATGGTGCGTGACCAAAAATTTCCATAGTATAATCTTCGTACATAAAAGAAAATAATTCATCTTCATTCTTAAATGTAAAATGGTTCATTAAATTAACTGAATCCACTTCACTTTTAATTTTGTAATCAAAATTTTTTTCCAGTTGATTTTCTTTTGTGTTTCCACTTATATCAACATTAAAAGTTTGATTTTCAAAATCATCATCGTGATTATCTATTAAATTTTTTTGATAAACCTGTTTAAATTTTTCTATCGTATTTCTCAATACACCGTTTAAATCAATTCCTATCTTCATCATATTTGTTTAATATTTTTGATATCAAAGGATTTCTAACAATATCTTTCTCATTAAATTCAAAAACTCCAATATCGTCAATAAATTTAAATCTTGTTATAGCGTCATATAATCCAGATTGTTTTTTATCTTTATATCTATCAGTTTGTTCTAAATCTCCTGAAATAAAAAATTTACTAGAAAACCCTATTCTTGTTAACAAAAGTTTCATTTGATTAGGTGTTGAGTTTTGAGCTTCTTCAAAAATCAAAATAGAATTATCAATATTCATACCCCTCATATATGCCAAAGCAAAAACTTCTATTATTTCTGTTTCTTTTAATTTTTCTCTAGCTTCTTTACCAATAATTTTATTTAATAAATAATAAGATGGAAATATATATGGGTCTAATTTTTCTTCCAAATTTCCTGGTAATGATCCTAATTTTTCTTCTGCTTCTACAGCTGGTCTAACTATTATAATTTTTTCATAGTTATTGTTATTATCAATTAATAAATCAATTGCCGCTTTCATTGCTATAAAACTTTTACCCACACCTGCCGGACCTGAACATATTGTTATTTGATTATTAATTAATTTATTGTAATATTCTTTTTGATTTTCAGTTAAAAATTTATTTTTAATTTTCTTTTTTATTACCATATTTATGAATTCTTTTTTTGTTTGTGATAAAAAAACAATGTCATCTTGGTTTATTTTTTTTTTATTCATTCAATTTGAATTAAATTTTATTTATTTAAAATCTATGAAAAAAAACAAAAAAGAAAATATTTTTAATTTTCGAAATGTTTACCTTCATTTTTTTTTGGTATAAAAACAAGAATTTTATTCATAAAAATTTTTTTTGGTATTACCTCCCATAATTTTTTTACAACCCTATAATCAGAACATTTCCATTGATCCCAAACTGCAAAATTTTTATATTTACTGTGAAAAGTAAAACATGGAGTCCCTATAAAATTTATTAATGGTCCCATTTTTAAATCATTTTTTTTTGGAATTACAAATCCATCAGAATATTTAATTGACCATATTATTAATGTGTCTTCGTCATTTTTTTCTATTTCATAATTTATTTTTGATAAAGAATCATCATCTATGTAATAATCATCATCATCAATATAAGTTATCCATCCTTGATTGACTTTATTTTGTAAAAAATTCATATATAAGTTATAATGCGCAGTTGTAGGTTTGTTTTGATAAAGATTTGGATTTTCTAATAAAATTTTTTCTTTATCTATATAAAAAAAATTTTGAATATTATTATCTTTTATATATTCTATACTTTTTGTGTCATCTGTACCAACAATCAAATTATAATTTTTAAATGTTTGTGACTTTAAACTTTCAATTAACTTAGTGAAGGATAAAGGTCTTTTGGATGTTCTTATTAAGATATTTAACATTTAAACCAATGAAATAAAATATTTTTTAATTTTTTCGTAATTTTCAGACACAAATGGAAGTAAATTTTTTTCATAATCGTAATACAATTTTTCTAATTTTTTTGGATCTTGATTTCTAGTTTTAGATTCGTAATGATATGCAACGCAATTGCCACATGTAAAATTTGAAAGTCCTAAAACTTTAGTTTTAACGTTTAACTCAACGTCCTCAAAACAAGAAATATAATTTTCGTTAAACATTCCGCAATTTAAAAATACGTTTTTTCTTATCATCATTAATGCCGCGGTATTTCCGAATGTTTCTGTAGTATCAGTTTTATAATTATAATAAGAACCAATATTTAAATGACCAACACCTAAATTTTTATTTGATTTATGTATTCCCATAAAAATTCCATTATGTTGTACAGTATTATCATCAAAATGTAGTCTACATCCTACTGTACCTACTTTAGGGTTTTTTTCAAACACAGACAACATACCTACTAATACGTTATTAAGAATTTTTACATCATTATTACAAAATAATAAAAATTCATGATTGTCATTTGTATAATTTTTTACAATATCATTATTTATCTTTGAAAAATTATAAAAATCATACTCTACTAATTTAACATTTGGTTTTGTTTGAATTTCTTTTTTAATAATTTTTTTTTCTTCAACACTTGATCCTGTATCGGCAATTATAATTTCAAAAGTTTCTATATTACAATTATCAAAAAAAGAATTAATACAATCTATTAATAAGTTAACATTTCCTTTAGTTGGAATTATAATTGCAATTTTTTTAAATTTTTTGAATATTTTATTTTTAATTTCTGGTACGTCAACAAAATTTGGTTTTAAATCCAAAGGTAATTTAGATTTCCATTTTTCAACAAACTTTTCTTTTGATTCCCAAAATTCTTCATTTGGTTGGCCTACAGATTTGTGAGTAATTTCAAATGAAGAAGTAACTCCTAATTTGATACCATCTAAATAATTTGGTATACAAAATCCATGATCGTAAAAATGAAATTTACCAATTGTTTCATCAAAATAATATTTAATTTTAGTTTTATCAAAAGATATAAATAATCCATCAATTGTTACAACAGGAATTAAATATGATAATTTGACCGAATACTTATTAATCCATTTTTTTTGACCTTCAGGGTGATGGTAGACTTGACCAACCATTGTTTGATTTAATTTTTCCCAATAAATTCCTGACTCAGGGAAATAACAAGATCCCGCTTTACCAATTATACCAAAATCGGGGTAATTAGAAAAATCACTTAACAGTTTTTTACCCCAATTTTTTTCTAATTTAATATCATTATGAATACAACAAACAATGTTATATATAGATTCTGTAATTCCTGAATTATAAACTTGAGATAAAGAGTATTGATTATTATTGACATATTCTAATATTTGTACGTTTTTTAATCCTACAGTATCTAATAGGTGTTTTTTGAATTTATCATTATAATCAGAATCTTTATGTGTTGAATATATTATTGTTATCATAAAAAGGAATTAAATAAGTTATTATAATAATCGTATGATTTTTTATTTTTTATATATATATCTTTCAAATTGCCATTACTGTCTAAATCAGACAAAGATAGTACGTTAATTGGTTTTATACCATGAAAGTGTATTATTTTTGCCTTTTCATTAATTCCCCAATAAGGTTTCCAATTATATAGTAGAGGTAATTTATTTATACCTTCATTAAGGTATAGATGATTATACATAGTTTGATCCCATGTTTCTAAATTTTCGAAATTTTTATTTATAAAATTTAAAATTTTATTATCCTCATTTTTTAAAAAATTAATATTCATTAACATTACTCCAGCGTTTATATAAGACCAATCATTCATTTCATATTCAGGACATGATGCAAAAATTTTAGGTTTTAATATATTTAAATCTGAATAATCTCCAGGTAAAAAAATTACATCATAATCGGTATATAAAATAAATTCATCATCATCGTTTAAAACGTCTAATAAATAAGGTATTTCAGTTCTCAGGAAAGTACTAGACGAAATTTGTAAACAATTTTTAACTGTTTTACATTTTTTAGAATTTTTAAATGTTTTATAACATCTATGTTTGTGAGTTATTATTTTAACTTTTTCAGGTAAGGTTAAATTTTTTTTTTTACCATCAAAAATAACATAAATTTCAAAATTTGTATTTTTTAATGCTGAGTTTACTGCGACTTCTAACATTTTTATGTTAGGTGTATTCAAGGTTAATTCATTGGTTGCTAAAAATAATTTCATTTTTAAATGCCTGTACTTCCAAATCCATTATCATTCCTATCTTTGTTTTCAATTGAATCAACTCTCATTAAATTTATCCATTTTCCACAAACTACTGGACATAAAACTGCTTGTGCAATTTTTTGACCTTTTTCAACTTTAATTTTTTCATTTGTTGTGTTAAAAATTATAACTTGTATTTCTCCTGTGTATCCTTGATCAACCGTTCCAGGTGAATTTAAAACCATTAAACCTTGTTTTAAAGCTAAACCACTTTTAGATCTTATTTGAATTTCATAATTTTTAGGAATATTAAAATTAAGTCCTGTTGGTATAAGAGCCCTATCATTTGGGTGTATCCAAATGTCTTTTGATGACTTTAAATCAAATCCTGAATCAGACTCGTAGTTATATGATAAATCTTCTATTTCATCACTTATTTTTGTGTAAAATAAATTTAATTTTTCATAATTTTCTTTTATTGCGTCATCAAGATTATTAATATCTATACCAAAATTTTCCATAATTAAATTGTAATCGATATCATCGTCACTAAATAAATTATTTAATAATTCTTCATTGTTTTCTTCCATTATTTCAAACTTTTTAATTTCATTATTGCATCAATTAAAACATTAACATCTTTTTTACAATATTCTGAAATTTCTTTTAATCTACCGTGATTCCAATAAGCATCATGAACCATTCCTCCATTTATTTCTCCATCTTTTGGTGTTGGAATATCTAAACAAGCGCACATCAAATCTAAAGAACCAATTGAGGTGTATGCTCCGTATTGCCAAATTTCTTTTGTATCAATTGCTTTAATTTCCCAAGGTTTAGTGTCGTATGAGGGAAGAATTTTTGATGGCATAATTCCATTGATAATCATTCGTTTTGCTAACATCGGAATATCAAAATTTTTAAGGTTATGACCACATAAATAAAAATCTAATTTATGACAACGATCTAAAAGATTTCTAACATCTAAAAGAAGTTTGTTTTCGTCATCGTCAGAAAATGTTTGCATCTTTGTTTGTCCATTATCTAAAACAAATGCAACAGAAACACATACAATCTTTGCAAACTCAGGAACAAGGGCGGCTCTTTTTTTGAATACAATATCCATAAACTCTTCTGTTGATCTATCTCGTTCCCATTCTTTGTCTTCAGGAAATCTTTTTAAAAACCAATCAAAATATTTATCATATTGTTCTGCAACTTTTGGATTTGTTTTAATACATGTTTGATAGTCAGAACATCCACCAACAGTTTCAATATCTAAAAATAAAATTTTTGTTATTGGTATGTTAATCATTTTTTATTTAATTAAAGATTTATAAAATTCTGCTCTTGTTTTTGATATTTGATTCAAATCATATTTGTCTTTTACTGTTTCATACAATCTTTGTCCTAAATCATAAACAAAAGATCTATTATTATTTAATTTTTTTATAAATTTTGCCCAATCACTGTGATTTCTTTTTTCATCAACTAAAAGTGCGTTACCATCTGTAAACTCTCCATTCTTCATTGCATGTTTTAAATCAATTGTATAAGGACCAACATTTGAAGCAATTAAAGCCTTTTTATAAAAACCTGCTTCTATTACTTTCAATTGAGATTTCATTCTATTAAAAATGTGATTCTTAATTGGTGCTAGTGAAACATCAAATTTTGCATAATTTTTTGCGTAATCAGTTACCGGTCTTGTCCAAACCCTTACATAATTTTCATTTTCAATTGATGGATAATCACCATCTTCAAATTTATCTAAAAAATTTTTATAATTATTTGATACAATTTTGTAATTGTTTGTAAAAATTTGTTCATATTTGATCCAAACAGTTTCTTCAGGTTTTATAGGCCTTTGATTTTTTTCTCCTGTTTTATTGTTAATTTCTGTGACCATCCCTCTTATGTCAAAACCACATATATAATATTGTAAATTATTTTGTTGATCATTTAATTTTGAAACCATCCCATCTAATAATTTTAAATCATGAAGATGTGATGATCCTCCAAGCCATCCTATTCTTAATTTTTTTGATTCTTCTGATGGTTGATTAAATTGCGAATCTTTGGGGTCTATTCCATTTGGAAAAACTACAACATTTTTATTTATTTTTTTTATTTCATCGGCAAAAAATTCAGTTGTTGTTGTAACATAATTAGCCTCTTTTAAATTATTTCTTATAAATTCATGAATTTTGTTTTGGATTATTAAACTATGAATAGGATGTTCTTTAGTTGGTAACCAATAATCGTCAATATCAAATATTACAATTATTCCCAAACTTTTTAATTTTTTTGTAATTTCTAAGGATTTGTTGTAATCCTGACCAATATTTCTATGAACATGTATTATTTGATATTTTTTCCAATAATCTAAATCATCTAATTTTGGTTGATAATCTATATCTATGTGGAAATCGTTCGGATAATTTATTTGTAAATTTACGTGTGGATCTACTGATCTGAATTTTCCTACCCCTGATTGATCTGATGGTAGTACTAAAATTTTTATTTTTTCTTTAGTCATATTTCTGTGAATGAATTACAGAAATAATAAGTTTTATTTATATATAAGTCAACTCGCAATTTTTTTAATTCTTGTAACTCTACCTTCAAATATGTGTTTACCAACTTTAAATTTAAATTCTTCATTTGATTTATTTTCAGACTCAACTAATAAACCATTTTCATTTAAAACTTCTTTTAAAACTTCTTTTAAAATATTTCTAAAATTTTTTCCATTAAAAAAATTATCATAATTTATATTTTCTGATACAATTTTAGAAGTTTTATTTTCATTTTGTATTTTTGTTTCTTTATTGTTCAAGTTCATCAATCTCGATGCTTTTTCAACTAATTCTTCAGAAATAATCGAGGGTCCATTCATGCTTGTTGGTTGATTAATTGGGTATTCTAACATTAATCTTTTAATTTCTTCAGGAAGTTTTGAATTCAAAATTTTATCTTCACTTAAATCTTCACTAATAAAGTTTTTTTTATATGAATTTTCTTCTAAATATTCATTTGGTATATTGTAATTTGTAGATATTGAATTAAAATTTTCTTCTACGGGTCTTGTATTTGTGAATTCAGTATTTCTTTTAATATCATTATGCTTATCCATTATTTTTTTTGATATTAGAAGTTTTTGCATTAAATCATTTTCTGTTGACATGTTGTAAATTTTTAATCGAAATTAGCGTTTATGATAACTCTAGACATGCTTTTATCCCCTGTTGGATTATAATTTGGTCTTGGGTCATTGAAAGTTTCTAATGTAGGTCTAAATACAAGAATTTTATCAATTCTAAACAATCTCCAACTTGGTAGTGGTTTTTCGCCTATATATGATCTATGCGAAGAACCTTCTAAATCCCAAGCCCTTAAAACCGGATTTCCTTTTTTACTATAACCAAAACAAACAGGTTCAATCATTCTTAGTCCTTTTCCACCAGGTTCATCACCATCATAGTATATAACAACTTTTCTTTTTTTCTTTATTGCGTCAACTACAGATGAAATGGCGGCCACTTCAACAATAAGACTTTTTAAAGAATTGTAAAGTTTCATTATGCGGGTTTTGTATATGGTGTTTGTGCTTTGTATTTATTAAATTTAGTTTCAGCAATTCTTTCTGCAATATCTACAGAAGACCCTCCATTTGTTGTGTCTAAAAAATTACCCGTACCTTTACCATAAGCATCACCATCGCTAATTGCATCTGGATTTACAGACGAATATTTATTAGTTTCTTTGTAATCATTTTTTGGTAAAAGTTTTTTTCTTTCGGCATCCGCATATTCCGACATTTTATTTTCGGGTTGGGAAAAATCTAATGGTTCTAATGTTGGCATTTTAAACTGTTTTTTTTATTAAATTATTTATTCTTGATATTGATTCGTTGATTTTTAATTTATCTATTGTACCATAATGGTCATCAGATGGATTATCAAAATCAACTAACCAGCCTAAGTCTTTTAATTCATCATCATTATTAAATATTGGTTTTTTATATTCGTTATCTATTTTTTTTTGAAATTTATCTCCATTTCTCATAATACCCAAAGTTTGGTCTACCCAATTTCTCATAAAATCACCACCATTTAATACATATGATGTTTCATCTTTTTCTCCATTAAAATTGTCAAAAAAATTTTTTATTCTACCTAATTGTTGATAGGTGGCATATTTATTATTTCTTAAATCTAAATTTCTTTTATGCCCTTCTGTATTAGTGTCTGAATTTGGCACTTGTTTAAAACAAACAAGAAGATTGTTTAAAATTTCTTTTGGTAAATAAATAATTTCATTATACAGATCTTTATTCACCTTTTTTTATAATATTGATTAATTTATTTTTATCAATCCCTTCTTTATTAGCTATTTTTGATATTGATTTTAAATTTTTTTCTAAAACTTTGTATATTGCAGATGTTTCATTTTCGTTTCTTTTTTTTGTAACGTCTTTTGTTTCAGATTTTTTTGATAATAAAATTTCATCAATCATTTTTTCCATTCGATTTTTTCCTAACTCTGTTAATCTTTTTTTTACAAAACATTTTTTACATTTTCCTTTTTTTTGTTGTTTTTTTAAATTTGAGTCTAATTCCTTATCAAAACCAAATTTTTTTAATCTACTTATTCTTTCACTATTATCTTTAACACCTAATGATTTTAGAATTTTGTTTGCTTGGTTATAGTTTTTTGCATTTTTTGTTTCTTTATCACCAAACCATTCTGATTGGTCTATTTCATCAATTAAATTATTTTTTTCTTCTTCTGACTCACCATAATACACACGAATAAAAGGAAATTGAGAAGATCTTGCCATTTTTACAGTTTGATCTGTTGTTTTTCTTGGGTGTAGGTCTAATTTTAAAATTGGTATATTTGAGCCAATAAATGTTCCGTCATCATTAACTAATTCATCAATTTCTCCTTTTTGTTTTTCTGTTTTAATATTTTTTTTTATTTCTTTTTTTAAAGATTCAATAAAATTATTTTTTAAATTTTTTCCAATAAAAATTTTGCCAACAATGTTTGGTACATAATCTACCATCTCTTTTGATAAATCTTTTAAAAAGTTAGATTCATTTTTATTCAAAATAATTTTTTTATCACTAATATAGTTTTTAGAAAGCTTTTCAATTAATTTAATTAATTGAGTTTTTTTATTTCCAATATTTTGTTTATTTATCATTGGGCTTTTTATAATAAATACTTTAATAAGTTGTATTTATAAAATAAAAAATGTTTTATCAAAATATAAATCATAATCAGTTTGAAAAATACAAGATTAATCTTGTATATGATTGTCAAGATATGTCATTAGCATCTGATCAAAAAGATTTTAAAGAAGAAGTTATTTTTTCGCCTTATTTAATTGCAGAAACATGGGGAAAAAAATTACCAATAAATTTTGACATAAATAATTTAAATTCTGCTCAAAACATACCATTATATTATGGTCAATACAATTTTAATAATGTAATTATTTCTCAAAATTTTTATGAAACAAATTCAAATTGTTTTAGTGCTAATTCTGTTTGTGATATTGGATTAACTGGTATTGATAATGGGTTAGTTACTCAAATGACAGGACAAACATTATTTTTTACAAACGGTATTTTTTCTGATTCAGTAAAATTTAATAGAATGTATTACGATAGTCGAATGAAAATGTTTCAAGTTACTGGTCATACTTCTACAAATAATGTTTTTTCAGGTCGTCCTAATACTACTTTGTATGAAATAGTATCAAAAGAAAACAATATGGTAGGTAGATACCATGAACTTTATGGTGGTTTTTATCAAGGATTTTATAAACTTTTTGGTTTTGATTATGAAATTTTACCTGAAAGAGTTGAAAAAGGTTGGTCTGTTGAAATGGTTTTGCGTCCCAGATTAAATAATGAATTTGAGCCAAATTTAGAACAAACAACATTAAATAAACTTTATCCAAACAATAAAAATACTTTTTTTTATTTGGGGTCAAGGGCTGAAAATAAATTTTACCACCATGCTGATGGATCTCCTAAATGTTTTTCTAATTATAATAGAATAACAAGTAATTTAAAAAATTGCGTTCAAACTTGTGATTGTTGTGATTACAACATTTTAAATAGTAGATGTATCTATGTATATCCACCGCGATCTAAAAATAACCAACATGATTCACATATCAATTATGGTTGTAATATTTGTAATGGAAATACAGAAAAACAACTAACTTGTGGTTGTAATTGTAATCAAGATTCTTGTGAAAATTGTGGTTGGGAATGTCAATATCATGTTTGTAATAACATAATAAATATAACACCTACCCCAACACCCACCCCAACACCTACACCTAATTGTAAAAATGTGAGTCCGGTTTGTACACCTTCATGTCATAAATGTAATAATTGTGATAATTGTTATCCAATTTGTACACCAAAAAAATTTACATCAATAGAAGATACTTGCGAAAAAGATCCAATATTTGATATATTGTCTAATAATATATCATTTAGGTTATGTGGCGATCCAAAAAATCCAAGTATTGGCGTTAGGTCATTAAAAATTACTGGTGATTGTGAATCTAAAATTAATTGTGATTCTGATGTTAAATTTACTACAGGGTATACTGTACAAGACATATGTACAAATCCAATATATAGTCAATGTGAAAAAGAATGTCCTGATTGGCTTAATATCGAACATTGGTTATATTTGAATATTGTGTGGGAAAGATATTCTTATTTTGATAAATGTGATTTAAAATATTTTGGGGGTATAGGAGACATAACAAAAATAGAATATTTAGATAGTTTGGCAAACAATTCTACTAATTTGATACAACCTCCACATTTTGAAAATAGCCCAAATCAAGAAAAAATTGAAATTGTAAAATTAAATGATCGTTGGTTAAATAATAAAAACTATAGGAATGGTAGATTAAAAATTTACGTTAATGGTAAAATATTTCATACTATAGAAAATTTTGAGGAAATTATTCCTAGAGCTTTAAATGTTGATAAAGAAAAACAATTAGGAGTGCCATTTAACATTAGTTGGGGCGGAGGTACTCAAGGATTGCACGAAAACTTAACATTTTCTTCTTGTAATGATTTAACAAATAATTATGTACAAGATCCTGAATGTTTTCCAAATAAAATTTTATCTAATACTACTTTTTCTTCTCTAACAACAAATATTTTATTAGAAGAATATTTTGCCGGCACTTTTGAGGGCGCCATATCACAATTAAGAATGTATGTAGAACCACTATCATCTGATGAAATTAAACACAATTTTAAAATTTTAAAACCTAAATTTAATTTTTTTGACCCTGATTGTCCTAATTGTGACCCTAATTCTTGTTTACCTAATGATTTTACATATGAAATAAATCAAGTTGTTACAACATCAACCACACAATTTTTATAATGATTTTAAGTGTTACAATTGAAAGTTTAAATTACGACGGTGAATTAGCAAATGTGTTGTTCAAACCTGATAATAGTTTTGATACTATTAATTTAGGCACAGTTTCTTTGCCTTTTATTTTTTATCCTAATTTATTATTGCCACCTAAAGAAATTTATGGTACTTATACAATTGTTATAACAAATGTAAATTGTTCCCCTAACTGTACAAATATTTTAAATATACCAAGACCAACTTCTACTCCTACCCCAACACCAACTTCTACTCCTACCCCAACACCTACTTCTACTCCTACCCCAACACCAACCCCTTCATCTAACCCATGTAAAACACCAACGCCAACACAAACAATGTCATTAACACCATCTATAACTCAAACAAATACACCGACTCCAACTTTATCGTTTGATCCTTGTTCAGTTTAAATTTATTATCTTGAATTTGTTTTTATTTTCATTAATTACTGTCAAACATTCATTATGAATGTTTTAAACTCTTTTTGAATTCATATTTATTTAAGTTAATGAATATTATTTCATGATACAGAAATATTTAAAATAAGATGCCAATATATAATAGATTAACAGACCGTCAAAAAGTTTCTGCAGTAACTTTAAATGATATATTTCACGTAGTGGTTACTGGAGACACATCACAAAGCCCACAAGGATCATCATATTATGCCCCCTTGAAACATTTACAAGCAATTTTGAGCGGCTCAACAGGTCCTGCAGGGACTTCAGGAACTAATGGTTCAAGCGGAACAAGTGGTATTAATGGAACATCAGGAACAAACGGCACAAGTGGTAGTAATGGAACATCAGGAACTAATGGTTCAAGCGGAACAAGTGGTATTAATGGAACATCAGGAACAAACGGCACAAGTGGTAGTAATGGAACATCAGGAACTAATGGTTCAAGAGGAACAAGTGGATTAAGCGGAGCAACAGGAACAAGCGGAACTTCTGGAACTAGCGGATTGAGTGGGGCAACGGGAACAAGTGGAACAAGCGGTGTAAATGGAGTTTCGGGAGGAGCAATATATTACTTTAATGAGTCAGTAACACAAACACCATATAAGGAGTTTGCAACAACGGCAACTACATCATCTCAACAAACAGTATCAGTTAGTATTTCTAATGGAGCAACAGCAACAATTCAATCTTATTTAACACCTTCAAACATTCCAAATGTAACGACTATACCTGCAGGAATTTGGTCATTTTACCTACACGCATATAAACAAAACAGTAATGTTTCTTTTGATATATTTTGTGAAGTTTATTCGAGAACAACAGGTGGAACTGAAACTTTACTTTTTACAACTGACCCCGCTCCTGTGACATCAAACTCACCAAATCCATCAATGGTATTATCTGATGTTTATCAAAGCGGTTCATCAATTAATATTTCAGATAGAATTTTAGTCAAAGTAAGAGCAACTAATACTTCGAATCAATCACATACTATTACATTTGTAACTGAAGGTAATGTTCATTATTCTTACGGACAAACAACTTTAGGTGTTGTAAATGGAACATCAGGAACAAGTGGAGCTTCAGGCTCATCAGGAACTAGCGGATTAAGCGGAGCGACAGGTAGTAGTGGAACATCAGGAACAAGCGGAACAAGTCCAATAATTTATAAATCAGCAACAACATTATCTATTACAGGATTTACTGAAACAATTTATGGAACGTTTGCCATACCCACAAATATTTCTTCAGGCATGATTAGATGCACCTTTGTAAATGAGAATACTGTTGCTGGCACGCCTTCTGGTGGTGGTGTGTCAAGAATTAGAATTGGAACTGTTCAAAACCCAGATTCTTCTCAATTAAACGGAATGCAAATACTTGCAATAAATGCTGTTACTGCAACAACAAGTATTAATATTTTTAGAAGTTTTCCTGTTATTGGTGGTTCTTCTGGTAGTATTAATTGTATATCACAAACATCTAACATTATTTCTGACCAATCAACGGCAGCCGCATATTCATTAGTTTCTAATAATTTTACAACTCAAACATATCTTCATTTTACAATTGTTGGAAATAGTGCTCTTTCTGTCTGTAAATCTTATTTAGCAATTGTTGAAATTTATTAGAAACTA
>Ga0214923_10002697_pt1 | contig 23210 bp, 23 predicted proteins | sample LL1510_MetaG_FD_177993 | JGI IMG/M metagenome (GOLD analysis project Ga0214923, IMG submission 177993) | Freshwater microbial communities from Lake Lanier, Atlanta, Georgia, United States - LL-1510 | ecosystem: Environmental > Aquatic > Freshwater > Lake | place: USA: Georgia | collected...
GCCACATCACCGAAGCTGCCGACGGACTGGCCGTGGATGCGGGCGCCATGGGCCTGGGCACAGTCTTCGATCACCGCGATGCCGTGGGCGCAGGCCAGCTCGAGGATCGCGGGCATGTCGGCGGGCCAGCCGCCGAGGTGCACCACGGAAATGGCCTTGGTGCGGGGGGTGATCAGCGGCGCGATGGTGCCGGCAGTGATGGCACCGGAATCGGCATCCACATCGGCGAATACCGGCCTAGCACCAAGCAACACGGCGCTGGAGGCAGTAGCGATGAAGGTGCGCGGTGTGGTAATAAGCTCATCGCCAGAGCCCAGTCCAATGGCTAAATAGGCAGAGGAAAGGGCCAACGAACCATTGGAAAGAGCGATGACGTGTGTAGAGTCAGTAGAAGCAGCAAACTCCCGCTCAAAAGCAGAAGTTTCTTCGCCGGTCCAATAATTGACATTACCAGAAGAGAGAACTTGAGCCGCAGCTGCAATCTGCTCTTCATCAAACAGAGGCCAGGGAGCTAGAGACACGCGAAAAACAAAAGGAAGGAAAGCGTACGCCAAATATGCACGCCACCACCGCAGGGACGGCCATCCAAGCAGCCGAGAAAAGGATCTAGAGCACTCGGGCTGAAGAACAGGGCGAGAATTGCTGCTTTTGAAAAGAAGAGCCCAATAAGCGTCGCGCCGAAAACAAAGAAAAAATGGAAGATCTTAAGATAATGAGATCATATAATCACCAAAAAAAGAGTGATAGAGACGGCCAAGATTCAAGCAGCAAAGGAATTCAACCAAGCTACGCCAACAGGTTAACAAACGCAATCAGACAAAGCGGGACTGACAAGAGTACCCTAGCAATGTCAACCAAGAAATGATTGCATTTTAGAGACGAGAGAAGAAACACTCAAGCCATACGCATCAAGAAGATGCTCATAAGTTCCGGATGTAAGATACTGAGCAGGCAAAGAAACACTGGATATACGACATGAAAGTGTAAGTTCGGCCCCCAGAAGCGACTCTGCAACCATGCTTGACAAGCCTCCAACAGCAGAATGCTCATCTACAATAAGAACATTTGAAAAAGATGCCATAGTCTCAAGGAGATCTTCCGGTAAAGGCCACAAAGAGGGCAAAGAACACACCTGGATGCTTGCGTCAGGCAAAGATCCGGCGGCAGCAAGAACTGAAGAAACTATTGATCCTGAAGCTAAGACAAGCAAATCATGGCCGTATCCATGGTAGACTATTTTACCAGGGCTAAAAATGTACTCAGAATTGAATATCGACGGATTAGGCGCAACACCAGTCAAACGAAGATAAGCAGGACCATCAAAGCCAGAAAGGTACTTAAGTATTTGATATAGCTCATAACAATCAGAAGGTTGAAAGATAGGGATATTGGGCAGCGAGCGGATAATAGATATATCCTCCAAGCCGAAGTGAGAGTTACCAAGGTACCCCATAGAGATTCCGCTACCTATTGAAACAAGCTTAACATTCGACTTCATATAGGACAAGTTCATTCTTACTTGTTCGCCAGCACGCAAAGTAAGGAATGGAGCAAAGCTTGAAACAAATACGTTATTACCAAGAGAAGAAAGACCGGCAGCAAATCCAATCATGTGCTGCTCAGATATCCCAATGTTCAAGAACCTATCAGGCAAATCGCGCTTAAATCGGTCTAGGCCAGAAGAATTACCAAGGTCGGCGCTGATCGCATAGATTGAGTCATTTGTACGGGCTAATTCTAAGAGTGAAGTTCCATAAACACCACGCTGGCCTGTTCGTTGCCAATTCCTGAGAGTGGCCGTAGATACATTCATTCGTACACCTTGTAAAGAGTAGAGATAGCTTCTTGGAAGTACTTATCGGTAAGGCGACCATGGTGCCAGGCATTATCACCTTCCATAAAGGGTACACCTTTGCCTTTGACTGTACTTGAAAGAATAAGTTTAGGGCGGTCGGTAGTAGTGGAAAAAGCAGAGAAAAGACTTTCTACATGGTGGCCATTAACAGAAAAGACATTCCAGCCAAACGAAGACCATTTAGCTGCAAGGTTGTGATCACTGATTATTTCCGAGGTAGGTCCATCACTTTGCAACTTATTATTGTCTACAATGCATGTTAGGTTTGATAGGCAGAGTTGAGATGATGACATCGCAGCTTCCCAGACAGAACCTTCATTACACTCACCATCACCAAGCAGTACATACACTTTACTTTTTGAATTCTTTTTAATAAGACCATGCGCTACACCAGACGCATAAGAAAGACCATGGCCCAGGCTTCCGTTAGAAGATTCTATTCCATGATCGTAATTTTTGATAGGGTGAGAAATTAGTTGAGAACCAGGGGTTTTATACGATGCATAGATAGAGTCTGACAAGAATCCATAATAATGAAGAACAGGGTAGAAACCCAAAACCCCATGCCCCTTGGAAAGAATAAATCGGTCTCTATCTGGATGAGTGACTGTACTTGGAGTAATATTTAAGAATGAGGAATATAGAGTACACATAATCTCAATCATGGAAAGACCTCCGCCAAGATGCTGACCTCCCGAAGAACTATAAGCAAGCTTTAAAAGTGAGCTGCGTACGCAAAAGCAATCACGAATGATAGAAGAGAAATCAGTCATGGCAGACCACCGTCAATTCTGAAGACCTGACCATTAACATGAGAAGCCCCTGGTGTGCTTAGAAAGTATACCATTGCAGCAATATGATGGGGCTCACCGATTTTACCAAGTGAAGAAGAATTGATCTGATCCTCGATTGCACGTGAGGACATTTCGGTGAGCATAGGCGTATTAGTGACGCCGGGTGCTATGCAGTTGACTCGGATACCCATTGACGAGAATTCAAAAGATAACTGCTTAGTCGCATAGTTTATAGCGGCTTTAGAAGATGCGTAGGCAAGAGTCCCAGGATCGAATCGGAAGGCACTAGATGAAGAAATAAAGATGACTTGAGACGGTGATGACTTGGATAAATAGCGAGAGGCAAGCTTGGAAAGAAATAAGGGTGAAAAGTAGTTAACATCAAAGACTCGTTTAAAATCAGCAAGATCAAGAAGAGAAAGCAATCCACCATGGGCAATACCAGCACAATGTACTAATAAGTTCAGCTGTTTATGAGACGACCAGATATTGCGCAAGACAGATTTAAACGATTCATGGTCGGTAACATCTAAGGTGAAAAGGAGAAAAGTATAAGGATATTTCTCAGTTAATGCTTGAGCATCAGGATTAATGCTACGAGAGACTCCGTAGACAACATAACCTCGTGAGAGAAGGTATTCAGAAACGGATAGACCGATCCCACGCGAAGCACCAGTTATGAGGCATATAAGCTGATCAGATGTCGACATAGAGCTAGTAGAGATGAGAGGGCAAAAGCTTAAGCTTCGCAAGTATTTCAGGGGATGAAAAACTGCCGACTAAGAGTAATTCAGCAAAGTCAGCAAGAAATCGACTAATAGCTTCAGAGGTATAGCCGTACTCGATTAAACATAACTTGAGCTCATCAATTGATTGAAGAGAATGCCCTTCAAAGGGAATGGTGGAAAGAATATGACAATGATAATCGAAAAACCTTTCAACAAGATAACTTACATAAGCGTTAGAAGTAACGCTAAAAGAGAGTAATGCTGAAACGGAAAGTGAATAATCAACAGGAGGGATTAGAACATTAGCCAGAGAAAGAAGAGAAGCGGGAAAAGTATTAGACATGACAAGCTGTAGAGAGAAATTGGGTAGCTAGATATAGAGACAATGCCTGAACAGTCGAACAAGGATTGACCCCTGAAGAAGATGGAAACATGGAAGAGTCAAAAACGTATAGATTACAAATATCATGGGATCTGCCAAATGAATTAACAACCGAATCAGAGGGATTAGCGCCCATTATACAAGTACCATGAATATGCCAGCCTGTATTAAAGACGGGACCGGACACAAGTACTTTATATGCACCAGACGCTTTAAGTAGAGTTTTAATAGACTGAAGGCCATGAGACAACATCTTTTTAGAGTTGTCTGAGAGTGAATAAGAGACTTTGATCCCAGGAAAACCGTGGCGGTCTAATTTAGAATGATTAAGAGAAATATAGTTGTCAATCGAGGGTGTATCTTCGCAAATAACGGTAAGGTGAGAGGTGTGGTTATACAAAGAAAAAAAGTTTGACCAGAAGTTATCACCGAATTTCAAGAGACGTTTTTTATAGAAAGAGAGAGCAGCTTCTACAGGTAAAGGGCCTCTTAATGATTGAATAGTGTAACCGCGTTTAAAATTGCGGTCTTGTGATGTTTCATAAAACTGCTGTGAGATAAGACAACAGCCTTGTGGGCCATAGTTTGAGCTTAGGTTTTCTTCATAGTATCCCTCACCATAGCCCAAAGGATGTAGCATTAGATTCTTTCCAACCATACCAGATGAATTAGAAAGTCCATTTGGGTATTCAGGAGATGAGCTATTTAATAGTAGGCGAGGTGTGCCAATTCCGCCTGCGCAGATGAAGTAGTTTCGAGCTTTTAAAGAGAAAGAATAATTATTTGAGTTAATACATTCAAGAGAGCTGACCCGTCCTTTAGAAGAATTTAGTCGCAAGACTTTGGTGTTTTTGAGCAGTACGAGGCCAAGATTAAGGCATAAAGGTAGATATGTGTTATTAACTGAACCCTTTGAGCCCGTAAGATCACCTAGATTAGTAGGGCGATGAAAGTTATCAGATGGTCTTCCATTATAGGGAACTGTGTTTAGAGCAGCATAAGAAGGCCAGTGATGCCAGCCCAGATCTGTGAATGCTTTCTTAAGTCTAAGGCCAAGTATTCCAAGAGGTACAGGCGGCAAAAAAGGACCATTCCAGTCAGGGTACATAGGATCACCAGGTAAACCAGCAACCCCAGTAATAGACTCATTTAGGTTGTAGAATGGAACCAAAGAGTCATAAGACAATGGCCAGTCCCTGCCAATTCCGTCCAAAGAGAATATTCGAAAATCAGAACGATGAAAGCGAGGATACTGACTTGAATGAACGAGAGTTGAGCCCCCTACACCATGATAGAAAAGAGGTTTGATTGAAGAATTAGACGTATCTACGTTAAAAGAAGAGAAGTCATGGTGATCATTAATATCGTAGGAAAGACTGGTAAACCGCTCTACCTCTCCGCCATGCTCAAGTGATGTAAGGCCACAAAGATCATTACCTTGCTCAACACAACAAACTTTGAGACCAGCTTTTAGGAGAATGTAAGCTGCGCTTAAGCCAGATGCACCAGCTCCAACAATAATAACATCAAATGCTGAATTCACAAATACTTAAGCAGAGACCGGCAAGTAAGAGGTAAAGATCTCAGGTATAGTTATTGTCATTTCAGCGGAGGAGACTTTAGTTCCATCAACTGTACAAACGGCGGTACCTTTACCAATTCCTCTCCTCCATGAATTAAGCTTTGCATGAATATCAAGTCTATCGCCGGGCCTAACTTCTTGGAAGAATCTAACCCTGTGCTCAAGTGCATGGGTGACTGAACCCTTAAGATCAGGAAGGGTTGTAATTACTACAGTTAACATCTGAGCCATGGCTTCAAGCTGCAAGGCTCCCGGCATATTAGGATTATCGCTGAAATGCTTTGGGAAATACCATTCGTTATTAGTCAGATTCTTAAAGCCAATGGAGTAGTAACCCGGAGAGACCTCAGTGACACGATCGATCATCAAGAACGGATAGCGATTGGGCTGGTATTCTTGCAACTGATGGGAGTCGAGAGAAAATGGCATGGGATGCAGAATTAGAAGAAGACTTGTCGAGAGATAGTACGAATTATATCATGGCCATCCCAGTGTAGATGCATATCAATAGCCTGACCGGGCCTTACAAGACGATCAAACGAATGATAGTATTTATCAAAAAAGATTTGCCTTGATTGATGGTCTGGATAAGGGAGAAATACAATTGTTTGATAGTGATAGTTAAACTTTAAATTGTCGATGCTGCCTTCAAGGCTGAATGTAAGATTACCATGCTTGCGATTAGGAGCAAGAACATCATGAGTGTCAGAGGTATTAGTGTAACAGGTTCGAAGATATCTCCCAGAATAAAGTGGGGTCAATGAAGTAAAAGCAAGGTTAAGACTAAGAGCGGATTCAAGACACTCCTTTGGTGAATAAAATTTGGTTTCAAGCGATGAAATAGAACGGTCAAGGCTTTCGAAGAATTTGTAAATAGAATGAATATCGTCGCGGCTACTATCAACAAAGAATATATGCAAAGGAGATGAGCATGCTTGCTGGGAAAACATAGCGATATCTTTCGCAAATCGCGATAGAATATCGTCGGGATACTGGGCTGAACAAAGGGCTTTTAAGTTAACGATTGCGCACGATTGGCGATTCGGGAAGAAGATATCCTTGCAACCTGGAGGGCAGGGAAGCTTACGAATCTGAGTTGCTGTGGAGTCTCCACCCCAAACGACACGAGAACTACACAATTCAGAAATAAGTGAGGTTAGCGGAGAAGACCTTGGATAGCTGATAATTGAATAGGCGGGAATCGAATCACGGTAATTTGTATATATGCTATCGATGATAGGAAAGAACTCGCCCAAGGCAGAGATCGTGATTTGGGAAATACGTAAAACACATGGAGAACCTGAAAGGAGTGTGAACAGCAGCGAATAAAGAGAATTAAGAGGAACGTTAGAAGGCGAAATATTGAGGGACAGGCCTAAGCCAACGCTACTATGAGAATAAGATGATTCTTGAAAAAGCTTCTTTAAGTTTTTTGATCTAATATAGAAAAAGAAAGCAGAGAAAGGGCGTAGGTCTTCACGTTTACAGAGAGGGAGACACTGTCGTGATATTGCATCAAAGAAGTTAATAACCGGTGAGGAAAAGACTGGAAACGTCTTTGATGTAAAAAGAATGTCTAATTTGTTGCCACTGATGAGCTGATAGTCATGGCCTTTAAACTGATTGATAGGTATCACTGCAACCTCTTGGCTCGGATTTGGGAATTCGTCCATGGATCTTAAACGGGAGACCCTTCATTCCACAAGTGCAATCATCTACAGGATATGGAATGGTTATCAGATCATCAGTTAGAAGGCTATGACCAGGATAACTAGTTGGCAGAGCAGAAAGAACCTGCGCAATACGAGGATGGTCGCCAACACTGAAGTCTGGGGTCAGACTATCTACATTCCTTGGTATAAGAGAAGCAAGGCTATTTGTATGCATATAGCCGTGCGGACATTCGAAAAAGATTGTGCCTGTCTGTTCGACCATTCCATAATAGTTAATAACATTTGATATCTGAGTCTTGCGGAGAACTAGGTTGTTGAATTGAAATGTAGAGAGCGAAAGATCTTTCAGCTTTTTCCAGCCACCACCATGAAGAAAAACAACTTTAAGGATTGGAGGAAGACTAGGAAATGATTGTACTTGGGTAAGAAAGTATTTATATGCTATGAACGTGAAGCCAAATATCAACAGCTGAGAAGAGGAATCAATGGCTGATTCAATGGACTCATAATTAATAGTGAAGTCGTCTTTAAGCGCATAAAAGGATTTTCTGCACAAGGAGGAGAAGCCAAGAATTCCAGCCTTGCGCGCAGTAAATGGAGCCTGCCGAGAAGCAGTAGCCGGTGTATCAAGAATTAAGATGTTAGGACGAGAAAGCTTAGTGTGGGAAGTAAACAATGTAGAAAGTGCAATCTGTTGATGCTTTGAGTTGATACGGTCTAGGTATATTCTAGAGGGAGCTTGCCCTGATGTGCCAGAAGATTGGAGGATTCTATACACTTGATCGTCCGATATAGATTTGAGAGCATAGTATTTAAATAATGACACCGGAATAAATGGAATGCCAGAGTAAGACAGATCTGGAGAGAAGTGTCTTGAGATGATGCTATAGTCTGAAGAATAGGCTAAGTGGAAGTCATGTATTGCATTTAAGTGATTCCAAAAGACAGGAGAACTATAGTTATCTATGTGAGGACCTGTGCTTGAGAGCAGGTCACTGACTAATTCTTGAATTGAGACTAGGGTAGTCAACCTTTCCGGAATCATTGCGTGGAATCGAATCTAGAGGAACGAGACGAAATACTCGGGAAGGCAAAGAAGAATGAGACTTAAGAGAGGCTAGCACTTCCGAAGGTTGTAATGTTGATGAATGAAAGACATAAACATAATTATCGTCGGAAACACAAGCAATATCAGCAAGGCCAGATTGGGACTCAAGGTCATCGAGAGATATTCTAATCCCATTAATCTTTGCGAAGCGAGATATTCTCCCTATAATAAAATAGAAACCATCAGAGTCCTGAAAAGCTAAATCACCGGTTCTTAGAAACTTGGGGGCTGGGGAAACAATATAAATATCGCTTAGAGAAGATGCATAACCGTGGGTAACATTTGGCCCACTATAAACAAGTTCACCACAGGGATGCGAATTAATATGCGGAAGTTCATCGAATACATCGATGGTAAAGGAACCGGAGGGAATAGGGACACCTATACTTCCAACCTTTGTGGATGAGGAATCAAAGGGTAGATAAGACATCCTTGCTGTAGCTTCAGTTTGCCCGTACATAACAATAAATTCTGCACTTGAATCAGAGGCAATGCCATAAAAGTATTTAACCAACTTTGAAGAGAGTTTTCCGCCAGCTTGTGTATACTGCGTGAATGGAAGCGAAATAAGACGATCTCGTTTGAAGCGTGCAAGAGTCTGATATGTATATGGTACACCAGAAATTGTAGTAGGCCGCAAATTAGAAACCAAATCCCAAAAGCAAGAATCAATTAAAGAGTAATCATTGAGGATTAGTGATGCACCAACTGATAAATGTGTGTTAATACAGGAGAGGCCATACGTGTAACTAAAAGGCAAAGAGCAAATATGGCGAGAAAGAGAGGTTAAGCGAAGATATTCAATAATGCTTTTTGTATTAGAGCGTAGATTATCAAAGGATACTTTGACTAGTTTGCGTGTTCCAGTTGAACCCGAGGTGGGGAGTAAAAGAGCAGGCAAATCATGTTGCTGATCCAAAGTGGGTGCATCATGACAAACTGCAAGATAATCATCCTGAAGCTTATAATTAGAGCCAATAAGGTAGTCGCTATCAAAATTAAAGAGCTGGCGTGGGTAGAAGTCTAATAAATAACGGTCAAGAATAACTTTTGATAATGTATTAGGGAGTAATACTAAGGGGGAATTTCTAGAAAGACAGGCCAGATAAAATGCTAGGACATGTAAAGAGTTGGCACCTACGACTAAGGAAACAGTACGTGGACGGATTAAAAAAGAATAATGAGACGCCAACGAATAAAGATCTTCATACGTAAACCAGGAGCCACCGTAAAAACAGCATAGATCACTTGTGTTATTAAGTTTTATTCCTAGAGGTGATAGAATCATTGATCAAATTTAATGCCGTATTTGGCAAGGGTTTCTAGACCTTTAGCGTATGAGGAAAAGTCGATTATATCATCCATCTCAAGTACAATGTCAAACGCATCCTCAAGCTCAGACATCAGCGACATGTGGCCAACAGAGTCCCAGTTTTCGATACCTTGATATTTAAGAGCGGATGGATCAGCGTCTACAGGCAACTCGAATGCGGATTTGAAGCACTCGGAGTACTTGGAAAGATTGGAAGTCATGGGAGGAGCATCAACGCTTAAATAGGGTACCAGTTTGATTGATCATTCGACTTTTGGCGGGGTCACCTTGAACAATGTGCCGTGGCTCAATGTTACGATGAACGACTGATCCCATTGACACAATGCAATGATCTTCTAGGATTAAACATTCACGAACAAGCGCACCCATACCGACATAGACTTGGCTCTTAACAATTGTTGCACCCCCCAAATTAACCATTGACGAGATGACAGAATGAGAGCCAATGACGCAATCATGGCCAACTATAGACATTGTATTTACCACGCAATTATCAGAGAGAACGGCGGAGGAAGAAATTGAACAAAAAGGGCAAACGACAGTGCCTTTGCCTATTTTTGCTGTGCTCGAAATGACAGATGATGGGTCTATGATTGTTGCATAGTTCGGACTGAAGGGCAAGAGCTTTTCATAAAGGCGTGCACGAACTACAGGCTCTCCATGTGCAATTATAATCTCATCATTAGAAGAGTGTGAGTTGACGAAAAGATCAAAGGTAACAACATTAGAGCTAAGGCCGTCAGATGCAAAGTCGTCGATAAACAGTATATCGTTCGAGTTGTAGCCAGATCTGCAGGCTATATCGAAGACTTCTTTGCCGAATCCACCAGCACAATAGATGTAAAGCATGAGAATTATTTGAAGTTGGGGAGTGGGTGTGAGGGGACTTGACTATAGGATGGTTTCAGAAGTTTAGTAGAGAACAACATGAAAGTACGCAAGAGAATGCTAATATCCATGAACAAAGAGCGATTATTGATGTAAATCAAGTCAATTTTAAGTCTGTGATTGAAGGGCAATCGCTCACCTCCATAAAGTTGCGCTAGTCCAAGTATACCTGGCTTAACGTCATATCGCTTCTTATAGCAAGGGTTTTTAGACATAAGAGTATACTCGACTGGCAGTGGCCTTGGCCCGATAAAGCTCATATTGCCAGCAACAATACAAAGTAGTTGCGGCATTTCATCAAGGCGTAACTGACGAATATAAGAGGTCAGTCGTGTAACTCTTAAATAGTCGTCTATGTTCTGACCAGGAGCTCGTGACCGCATTGTTTTAAGCTTAAGAATAGAAAAAGTCTTGCAGCGATAGCCATGTCGACTCTGCGCAAAGATGGGATTTTCATGTAGTGAAAGATAGATAAGGATGCTGAGAATAATGAAGAGTGGGAATGCAAAGGTCAACAATAGCAAAGAAAGGCTAAAGTCAATGATTCGCTTGAGCGCTGAATAAGTGCGTAAAGTGGCAAACATCTAACAAGAAGGGCACGAAGGGCTTAATTGGAGCAATGTGGGCATTAGCGAAATGATTGCACTGCGTTCCGTGGCAATATACAAAGATTAAGTTTTTACTGGGACTATGTAAGCTCTGGGAAAGCCAGCCGGACTGCGGGACAATAACCCTCTGATGGCAAGCCAGGACTGGGTTATTGGGCGGGAAGCAGCTCGGCTTCGCTGATTATGAGCAGAGCACCGCCAAAAAACAGACCAAACGGGAAAAGTTCCTCTCCGAAATGGAGGTGGTGGTGCCGTGGCAGGTATTGATGGCGCTGATTGAGCCTCATTACCCCAAAACCAGCAAGAAGGGGTGGCCGGCCTCCCTATCCCCTTGCCACCATGCTGCGTATTCACCTGCTGCGGCAATAGTATTCGCTGAGCGATCCAGCTATGGAAGAGGCCCTGATTGAAGTGCCCACTATTCGGCGATTCGCTGGGATCGACTGGATCACGGATCGGAGTCCGGATAAGGGCCGCCTAAAAGTCTGTCTGTGTAGCCCTTGCTGAGCCTGTCAGCATTGGGTTTGGTCGGCGGGTCTGAGCACTCCCCATGGCCCAAAACCGTTCCGCCGCCTTTGAGCAGGAACAGCCTGCTGATCTGATTGGCTTCCTCAAGGCGATCCCCGATGCTCGCTACCGGCGCGGCGTCCGTTATCCGCAGTGGTACCTGCTGCTGGTGGCTGTGCTCGGGATCATCAGCGGCTGCAGGAGCTCCCGCGATCTTGAAGCCTTTGCCAAGCGGCAACGGGTTGCACTCAACTCGGCACAGCGGCATCAACTTCGTTACGCCTCACCAGCGGCACAACGATGAGGCTGTGGATATCTGCCGTCACCGTGATGTTGTCTACACGCCAAAGGAATCCACAACGGTGATCGCGATCCACACGCTACTGGCCTCAACCGCAGGGGGTCTGGATCAATCCACCACCTTCAAAGATCGAATCCGAAGCAGTTACGTTGGCGATGGTTGTCTGAACAGTGGCAGGAGCGGCATCTTTCCTGGCAGAGAGTGTGGGGGGAAACCACACGCCACGCCGCATGCGGGAATAGGTGATCAAGCTCAGGTAGCTGCTCAGGCCGAGGTCGGTAGCGGAAGAAGCGCATTCGAGTATAAGAAGAGGGTGAATCCGGCAACCTCAACCCATGCGGGCTGCCACAGGAAGGACGCCTGGGACTGAATTTGAACCAACCCTGCCTTGAAGCCAGAGAGAAAGAAGAGAAAAGAATTTGGAAATACTTAACTTGCATCCAGGATAAAGTGGGCTACCCAAACAAGGTCCCCGCTATACATTATTATATCAACTAGCCTACGCCGATACAAGCTTGATCTTAGGCGCAAAGATCAACACCCGGCCGACAAAAGCTTAAATATCTGGCTGAATTTGCCAACACCTATAGCAATGGATAGATATTCCTGATAATAGTTCTTCGCATTATAGCCCATATGCTCTAATTCTGTCCGAGGCATACCGGCCAAGTGCAACGCCGCACTTGCCAATTCCTCAGGATTTTCAGGGTGAATCACAATCCCCGCAGACGAACGACGGACCAGGTCAGCCGCATCTCCATCAAGTGCCACCAACAGGGGCTTGCCTACATTCATATAAGCCTGAATCTTAGAAGGGATAGTAATTTCAAAAAGAGGGTCTCGCTTTAAATGCACCAATAAGACGTCTGCAGATCTCATCCAAAGGGCGGCATCTGTCATCGAGACCCTGGGAATAAAAACAACATTGCTCAAGCCTTGGTTAACAGCCTCAGCCCTGAGCCTGTCGACCTCCAGACCTTCACCAAGCATAATCCATAATATATTGCAATGCTTATCTTTCAACAGTGATGCGGCCTTAAGCACCACATCCAATCCCTGAGCCTTACCAATATTGCCGGCAAAGAGAATTTTGAAAAAGCCTGCTGTAGCTAAAAGATTAGATGGCAAGGGATCGGGTACATTTTTAAGCGACAACTCATCGGCCCAGTTATAAATCACGGTAAGCTTCGACTCAGGCACACCTCGATGCACAAGCAGACGCTTGAAGCCTGGAGAAAGCACCACTATCTGATCCGTATGCTCGTAAACCCAGGAACAAACCCTGGCCACAAAAGAAAGAACTCTGCCGTTGTTAACCATACCTGTTGCACGTAATGTATCCGGCCATAAATCTTGGATATCACAGACTACACGGATTCGCCGAAACAACTTGATCAGAACAGCAGCGACACCAACCGTCAAAGGAGGATGGTATGCATATATTACATTTGCAGACTGCGCAAAAAAGACTCCATATACCGTTGCAGAAATCGCGAAGGTTATATAATTAATAGCCCTCATGATGCCAGAGCGATTATGGCTTGGATACAAAGGCAACCGAGTGACTTGGATGCCATCAATCACCTCTCGTTGCATCCATTTGATATGATAGCCAGGATAGACTTTCCCTCCGGGATAGTTTGGGAAACCAGTTATGACTTCGACGTCAAAACAATGCCTTTTTAACTCTCTAGCGAAAGCCATGCCTTTAAAAGTAGGCTCAGGATCAAACCACTGAGTCAACAGAATAATGCGCACTGGATTACCTTGCAATGCCTGTATCATTGACACTGCCTCCAGACGACACGTTTTACATAGTCTGTATAGCTCAGCAAAATACGCAATACCTTATCGCTCACGTTTGGCATACTATAGTCCAAAGGTATGCGAATAGCCTTAGGACTATTGCGATTTGGCCCGCGCGACTGATTCATTAGAATTGCCAAACCTTGATGCACGCGATTGACATCAAGTCCTACCATCATGACGGCGGCTTCCTCCATGCCTTCAGGCCGCTCATGGGCCTCGCGTAAGTTCAACGCAGGAAAGTTCAGAATACTGGCTTCTTCACTAATCGTGCCACTGTCTGACAAAACTGCTTTCGCATCCAATTGAAGGTGATTATAGTCATGAAAACCCAGTGGCTTCATGAGCCTCACATGTGGGTGAAACTGTACACCTACGGCGTCAATGCGCTTCTTGGTACGTGGATGAGTGCTAACTATGACAGGAAGATTATAGTCATTGGCAACCGAGTTCAGGACTTCTACCAGCTTTGCAAAATTATTGTCTGACTCAATATTTTCTTCGCGATGGGCGCTAATCAAAAAGTAGCCTTCTGAGTCAAGGCTGAGGCGCCGCAATACATCAGACTCGTCAATTTTGTGCCTATAATACGATAATACCTCAAACATTGGACTACCGGTTTTGATAACTTGATCAGGCGGCAGCCCCTCGCGGAGCAGGTACTCACGCGCGATTGCACTATAAGTAAGGTTGATATCTGCTGTATGATCCACTATACGGCGGTTGATCTCTTCAGGTACCCGCATGTCAAAACATCTGTTCCCGGCCTCCATATGAAAGATCGGAATCTTATGGCGCTTAGCTGGAATTACTGACAGGCAGCTGTTCGTATCACCAAGAACAAGCATAGCCTCGGGCTGAGTTTTATTTAGCACTTGGTCGACAGCAATGATTAGATTGCCTATAGTGTGAGCGGGACTGGTGCTATCCTCAGCACTATTTAAGAAGAAGTCAGGTTTTCGGACTCCAAGATCCTCAAAAAAGACTTGATTGAGCTCGTAGTCGTAGTTTTGACCACTATGCACTAGTATATGGTCACAATACTCATCCAATACAGCAAGTACTCGTGACAACCTAATGATTTCAGGTCTTGTGCCGACCACGGTCAAAACTTTTAGTCTTTTCATGCTTGGAATGAGTTTCTTTTAAACAGGAAATACAAATGTATCAGGCTTGTTTCGATCAAAGATCTCATTGGCCCAAAGCATTACCACCAATTCATCTGCGCCGATGTTGGTTATATCATGAGACCAACCAGGCACCGACTCAACAATTTCGGGCTTCGTGCCATTAGACTCAATCGCGTGAGTCTCACCAGTCTGTATTTGACGGAATTTGAAGAGAGCGTTACCCTTAATAACCAAGAATTTTTCTGTCTTTGTGTGGTGGTAGTGACCGCCACGAGTGACACCAGGATGTGCAGTAAAAAATGAGAATTGGCCCGAATCAGATGTTTTGAGCATTTCAACAAAAGTACCACGCGCGTCGCAATGGATCGGCACTTTATACGAGAAGTTACTAGGCGGCAAGTAGCTCACATAAGTAGAATAGAGTGCTCGGATAAAGTCTTCGCCTACGCGATCAATTATTAGTGTTGTTCGGCTAGCATGAAATCCATCAATCAATCTGGATAATTCGCCTACTGTCACGCTATAACTGGGTGTGACCGTGCAAAATCCGTCAGTATCTACAATAGGCTGGGCACCATCCATTAGATCGACAAAGCTATTGATTACATCGTCGATATAAACAAGGTTCAAGGCGGAAGCGGGGTCATTAATCTGTATCGGCAGGCCACGAGCAATGTTGTGGCAAAAAGTGGCAACTACCGAATTGTAGTTGGGTCGGCACCACTTGCCAAACACATTTGGGAGGCGAAAGATGTATGCATTTACCTCATTGGACTGAGCAAAGGTACACAGCATATGCTCGGCTTCTCTTTTGCTGACTCCGTATGGATTGTTTTTAGCCGCTTGTGATGATGACGTGTAAATGACTGGTATTTTATGGTCACTTCTTTGCATTTCAGTCTTAATAGCTGAAAGCAATATAGAGGTGAGGTTTAAGTTGCCAATCTTAAATTCACGGTTATCTTGATGTCTATTGACTCCAGCCAAGTGAAATACAAAGTCAACCCCTGCAAGCAGGCAGGGAAGTTCAGCTACAGAGTTTGTACGTGTGAAGCAAGCAACTTCAACATCCGAGCGTTCAACCAGAAACTGCTTGAGATTTTTGCCAATAAAGCCATCGGCACCCGTAATTAATATCTTCATGGCCTCAGCACTCCTCAACGCTTGCAATTTGACCGCATGCAATGCGTTTCATTGCTTCTAGTCTAAGTAAAAGCTGTGTCATCTGAACGACGTCAAGCTGAAACGTATTGTTTGAGTTATAGTCATCTGTGTGAGAAGTTCGAGTCAGTTTTGCATCTCCTTGGTCAATGAACTTCTCATAGTTGAGATCACGACCATCAGGCGGAATGCGAAAATATTGCCCCATGTCCTCGGCACAAGCCATTTCCTCGCGACTAAGCAGTACTTCGTACAACTTTTCTCCGTGTCGAGTACCAATTATATTTACTGGGTGCTCAGGCTTGCCCAACAGTCCAATTATTGCATGAGCCAACGTCTCAATGGTCGCTGCTGGTGCTTTCTGCACAAAGATATCACCATTATTACCATATTGAAAAGCGTAAAGAACTAGATCAACAGCATCTGCGAGAGTCATCATAAAACGCGTCATACTCGGATCAGTAATTGTGATTGGCTTACCTGCCAGAATTTGCTCAACGAATAAGGGGATCACAGAGCCTCGTGATGCCATTACGTTTCCGTAGCGCGTGCCACAAATGACCGTACCTGTGCCTTCTAAATTACGGCTGGCGGCAACCATAACCTTTTCCATCATTGCCTTAGAAATACCCATGGAGTTAATCGGATAAACAGCCTTGTCGGTACTTAGGCAGACAACACGCTTCACATTCGCTGAGATAGCTGCTTCTAGTACATTCTCGGTTCCGAGCACATTAGTACGTACTGCCTGCATTGGGTGAAACTCGCATGATGGAACTTGCTTAAGTGCTGCTGCGTGAAAGACAAAGTCAACACCTCGCATCGCTTGTTTAACGCTGCACTGATCTCTCACATCACCAATATAGAACTTTAGCTTCGAGCTGTTATACTTTTTACGCATATCATCTTGTTTTTTTTCATCACGACTGAAGATCCGTATCTCAGCAATATCGGAATGCAAGAATCTCTTGAGAACTGAGTTTCCAAAGGAACCAGTGCCTCCTGTAACAAGAAGGGTTTTAGACTGAAAGACTGAATTAGTCATATGCGGGAGACGAGGGAGTGATTCAGAAAATGTGGAAAGCAATCAACTTATAAGTTCAGCGCTTCGAGATTGTTCTTAAATGGGCCATCAGTAGATGGAGCTGTTGAGCGGGCCACAAAATAGCACTCTAATTTGATGATTTGCCTTTTCAATGATGATAGACGACGGTCAGAGGTCAACATAGTTATCGCTGTTTCGTGATTTTTAAAACTTGAGGTTAAGCTTGCGTGCCGAAGTACATGCAAATGGAGCGGCTGATTATTCTCGGCCATGGCAGAGATTTAGCAATTCTCTCATTTATTTAAGCGACAGAGATGCGAGGAACTTCTAAAGAATAATAAGTTACTGCGAATCCACTAAGACCACACGGTTTTATTCGCATTTATCTAAGTAATTGAATCTGAAGTAAGACTGATCGCTACTACACATGAGATTCTTAAAGCACACCAGTTTAAGCTAGGCAGCCTGATACTTCAAAATTTATTGAACTACTTACGGAGTCGATTCGGTATCGTAATGCATATTGGCAGTTTGCTGCTAGTTCAGCCTAGGCAAGAATCATAAAGAGCTATCGCTTGACTTGGAAAGACTTACAATCAGTGCGGAAGTAGATTGCAAACGGATAGTGTCAAACCACATAAATAGAAGGGATTGAATAGAACTGGGCGAGCGATATAAAATTTTTTAGCATATGCAAGATATTAACGCTAGCTCTAGCGAATAGGATTCATCAGATCTCTATACAGTCGCACTACTGGACTAATTTTGGCTTCTCGGAAACAAGAAAGGTACATATAACTGCTAGAGGGATCCAGAGTGTCGGAGAAGTTATAAAAACATCATCGAAGATCGACATTAAGCACGGATACCAAGAAAACAGATAAACCAGCAATGCCCTTGAAGAACCTGACTTAGCCAATGAATAAATGCAACCAAGTGTTAGGCCAAAAATACATGCATGAGCAACTAATCCTAGTATTCCATAGTCCGAGTAAGCTCTAAATAGTATAGTATACACATTTGATATTTTAGCATATCCTTCATATGGCAATGGATCGCAATACTGACTTTCTACAAAGGGCTTCAAGTCTAGAAGTGATTGAAGTATGGCTGCAGCCTTCTCTGGTAGCAATACTCCGCATTCGTGCGAAAATTTAATGTCATATAGCCTAGACAGTGCACCAACAGGTGCCACTGAATAGTCAATGATAGATTTAAGAGTAGAAGACAAGAAAAAAGAGTCCTCGGAACCCTTGTTGAAAATAATTACAAAAGGTGACGACGTGAGTACAACTAATGACAGGTATAGCAATGTTCTTCTGAGTTTAAATCCATTTACCAATAGCGATCTTACATAGTGAACAATTAATGTCATAAGAATATAGGTTCTGCCAAAAGTCAGAGCTGCCGACAGAATTGACATACTGAAATATATAAAGGCTTTTTTACGTGAGCTAGTCAACAGACTTGCTACCAAAAAGATGAATACAGAAGCCCCCAGCAATCTAAGCGCAAGATAAAGTGGTCCTCTCTGCCGAAGCTCCAAGAAAAAGAAATTTCTTGCTGCCTCTCCAAATCCCATTGTTAATGTTACGGAGATGATTATAATCGAGGATATAATAAGTAGTGTGAAGGCTAATGGAATTGCCAATCGCTTCAGCTCAAGTCTTTGAAGAAGGAGGGATGAAGAGAGTGGGCGATTTTCAGTAACATGAAATAATGGCTTTAGGGCGCGGATTACTTGTCTAGAGGCAATAAGGTTGTAGGAGATAGTGAATGTAAGTAGATAAATAAATGCATGCTCTAAGACTCTTGAATTTATTCGACCAAAGCTATCAGGAAATATGGCGTAAGGGGTCAGAACTATTGCCCATAAAGACCAGAGAGGAAGTGTGTGTTGGGGCAGTCTTTTAAGCTTTATTGCCATATTCTAAGTAAGGACTTTGCGTAGCTTTAGCAAAGTCACAACAGAGGCTGATGTGGCACCAGCAAATAGCCATTTCCCTATCCTATCAGGAATAATATCAGTTATGGCGAACAAAGTGTGAGTAATGACACTAAATTGGTTGAGCTTTGGAACGGCTTTCTGTAGCATCTTGTAATTTTTTCTTAACAGCAGGACGCCTTCTTTGCCTTCAGTTGTGTAACATCTGATTATAAGCAGCCAGAGCCTAGGCAAATAGTGGTTAATAAAGTGCGCAAAAAGAGGGATTTCTAAGGTTTTTGAAACTTGGTGTAACGTCTGAAAAAGATAAAGGTGATAGTTTAGAAGGGATGACAAAGTGCTTCGATCACTCAATCTGTGGGTTTCCCCTGCGGAATCATTTTTCCCGAAACCATTTTCTCCATCACCACAAACTCTAACAAGTGTAATACCATAGTACGTAAGGCCATATTTCGCAGCAATAACCGATGAATAGTAAACTTGTGAGTAGATCCAGTTTACATAGTTGCAATGTCGCAGCTCGAGAAAAGATGATCTATTAATAATTAGGCCAGAAAAAAGGATAAAGTCATAAAACCATCTTCCCATTGCAGATGGCTTAAAGGAAATATGCTTAATCTCCTTGTTTATTAGCCTGAACTGATTTCCATCATCCTGAATATATCCTGAAACGCCAATGCTACATCCTTGCTTGATAAGTAAATTCCAGAGCTGAAGCAATGAACCTGGACAAAAGATATCATCATCAGACATTAATATTACGTACTCACCAGTGCACTCTCTAATTGCACTGTATAGATTCATGTCATACCCAATATTATGCGATGACAACGTATGTCTTAGATTAGGTACATGGATAGTATTCAGCACCTCTTCTATGATTGACTGCTTTGGTGAAGCATCATCTCTTACATAGACTTCATAATCATAATGTGCGGGAAGATCAATACTCAAAAGGCATCGAGCTAATTCAGCTGGACGATTATATGAGGTAACTGCAATACTTAGAAAGGCCATGTCTATCTTGTATCAAAGGTTCGGAGAGAGAAGTGGCATTGGAGCTAGAGTATTAACATATTAGTCGCTTTCCTTAGAAAGATGTATTTTGTGTTCCAGAATTCTGACCAGTATCTGACCAAATAAAAGAGCAATGGTTATTTTTATCAAATAAACCATCAAATGGTATTGTTTGCGAGAGATAGCCAGCCAAAAGAGAAGGGCATTAGACCTTGTAATTGATTGAATTCTCTTCAAGTTATAATTTCTCAAGTGCATCTGATAGCCAAATATAGTTATCGCAGTGCTGTCAGCTTGATGAGTTGTATGATCAAATAAAGATGGAGTATGGCAATAAGTCTCTAGTTTTAGCATATTTAGTCGGCTGCATAGCTCAATATCAAGCCCATCCAAAGGAAATCGAAGATCTATTCCGCCGATTTGATTAATCAATAAAAGATTATAGACGGTTCCACTATTGGGGAACAGGAAATATTTGTTTTGTCTTTGTCCAATGCAAGAGAACTGATTAAAGTTGATAGCAGCGTACGCACAACTGATTGAATTGATTCTTCTGGCTATATGGCTAGGAGTATAAGAATAAGAGTATGTATCTTGATCTAAGAATAGCAAGTGCTTATATCGGTGTATATGAGCATAGAATATAAAGGAGTTTAGTACGGGAGCAATAAAAAAGTTTCTGCGCGCTGCTATTAGTTGGTAGGAAGAGACTAAAGATTGGATCAAATCAATATTGCTTGATCCATTATCAAAGACAATCACATCAAAGCTTTGACCCGAAAACAGTGATATGCTTCTAGAAAGAAAGAAGGGATCAGGATTGTAACTTATAAAAAGAACTAGAGGTTTTTTGGTATTATCAAACTTGTCTGCATGCTCACGAAAATGATGTGCAACTTGTTTATCGAGCATTGGACTCTCCACACTGGCACGCAAGTAGGCTGATCAAGGCAAAGTCAAAGATTGCTCGTAAAGTCCAGGTGATTGATGCACCAACAATTTGAAATGTACGTGTCATATAAAATAGAATAGGAGCGAATAAGATTAGTTCTATCAGGCCAACTGCTAGAAGTTTCCAATTGTGTCTATTGGAAATAGACAAAATATTATATGGAGTCTGTGCAGCTCCATTAAAGAATACTCCTAGTAATAAAATGCGAAAGGTCAATACTGATGAATGAATATCGGCTTTGCCGTCTGACATGTAGCTAATTATTGGCGATGCATACGCACCTACTAGTATCAGAACAGGAATAAAAACAACGGCCAATATTTTGATCTGTCTCCTGATAAAAGAGTATACATCTTTTAAGTTTCTTACTTGAGGAAGGCTTATAATTGCTACAGCTGCAGGAACAACCAGTAACTTTAGAGCCAATGCTGAGGATGCGGAATACGAGGCAAACTGGATGTTTTCTAATCCAAGTATGCTTGCAATGAGAAATCTATCAGCTGTACTAAGGCAAAGTCCTAGTAAAGCAGCTAAAGCCATCAAAGATCGAAACTTCGAATCATCGCGGCATCTTAGGTTTGAATAGTTGGCAAAAACAGCGATCTTTACCGCTTTAATTACATTGCTATGTCTTGGCTGGCCAAGTTTATAGATAAAATAAGTTGAGACTAATCCGGCGGCTGTATACAAGGAAGCAAGTAGAGTAAAGAAATAGACCTTATCTTTGAATATTGTATGAAAACTCAGGCATAATACGGGCACGAGGGAGACTGATAAGCCCTGCACGATTTGAGCTATGCAGCTCGTGGCCAAATAGCCTCTTCCTTGTAGGCAGGCAACTAATGTAAGAAATAGGATCTGAAAGGGTACAACGAATATTCCAAGGCAAACATAGGTCATATATTGGTTACTTCCCGCCAATGACAAAATAAGAAGGGGTGCAGTGATTAACCAGATTGCAATTGTTCTTCTTCTGATTGGCGCGATTAATGATAAAATAGCATTGTAGCGCTCGCTACTTTTCCCATTCGATGCATACAGCAGTGCATTTCTAATTACCCCAAAATCTAATGTGGCGGCAAATCCTAGAGCAGTGCTAAAAAGAGTAAAAGATGAATATAATGAAACTCCTCCTGACGAGATAAATGCTCTGGCTGAATATACAGTAAGAGCTCCAATAATAGCAGATGGCAAGCCTGCATACACAAGTTTTCGAGAGTAAGCGAGTTTACTTGTTAGTATAGCCACTTGAAGTTAATGTCTTTGGGTATTGATTTCTATCGTCGGCTTAACAGAGTTGAGCAATGAAACAAAGAATTGGTTGACAAGATCAGGAGAGGGCTAAAGTTTAGGAAAAGCAAGATGTTAATTGCAGAGCTGAGTCCGAAAGCGCCATGCGCGTTAGCCAGATTGGCACTTGGGCATAAGTAGAGTTACCAAGCGCCGCAACCTTTGATTTAGATGGACCGCTCATTCGATATCTCCGGAAGCTGTATGGCATCGAGGAGCAATGAGAGGCCAATTTGGAGACAGTTTACTTGCATAACTGCTGCTACCGTACTCACTGCAATGGCCAACAGCTTGGTGAGCATGGCGTAACCTTTAACACCTTGCACTCAAATCAAGTTAAGCTCAGAATGACTTAGAGAGAAAACACAATTCGGGCACACTCAAGCGAACAGGCGCTCTGGAAGTTGATCCTTCAAGCGCGGGTTGACTTGATCCTTGCCGGACAGTTGAATCTCCACACCCTCTGGGCTTCCCCCGTTTTTAGTGTAGAAGCAACTCTCTAAACACTGTCCTTGAAAACGGGGGAGGCTCACCCAGATCTGCAGCGGCACCAGAGAAAGAGAGAGAGAGAGGAAGCCTTTTATGCGAACTCCGCATAGTCCACAGCCGGGGCAGCAGCTGCCAAAACCGTGTCCGTCCTCAGCCGCTGCGGACCGGCATCCGCAGGGCGTAGCTTCGCTCCAGATTTGAGACTGGTTTGAGGCGTCCACAGGCAATCGGTGCCATGGCTGCAGCGCTGCTGCTGGCAGCCGTGCCCGCCGTGCAGGCCGCGCAACCAATGCCTGCCAGGGCCCCGAGCGCCAATGCCGTGCAGCGCAGCCGCGTGGTGTACGACGCCTACATCCTTGGCCCGGGCGACAGCCTGCAGGTGGAGCAGCTTGACATCCCTGAGCTCAGCGGCACCTTCTCGATCGGGCCTGACGGCACCATGTATCTGCCGCGGCTGCGGGCCCTTTATGTGGAGGGGCTCACGGTGGAGGAGCTGCGCTACTTCCTCACGCAGCAATTCAAGGCCTACGTGAAGAACCCGCAGCTCTACGTGCGGCCCGTGGGCTACCGCCTGATCCGCATCTACGTGGGCGGCGAGGTGCGGCGGCCGGGGTAC
>Ga0214923_10002699_pt1 | contig 23201 bp, 20 predicted proteins | sample LL1510_MetaG_FD_177993 | JGI IMG/M metagenome (GOLD analysis project Ga0214923, IMG submission 177993) | Freshwater microbial communities from Lake Lanier, Atlanta, Georgia, United States - LL-1510 | ecosystem: Environmental > Aquatic > Freshwater > Lake | place: USA: Georgia | collected...
CGGGTCTCCCCCCGCAGCCTCGAGCGCTCTGCGCCACAGATCTTCATGTTGCTGTTTGAATCTTTCAACTTCTTCACGGGTAGGGGGCGTTCTTGGTGCGGCTGCCGCCCGTGGGTCTGGACGGGGACCTGGCGCTGGAGCAGGGGCAGGTCCCGTGCGAGTTGTATCTGTAGGTGCGGGTGTGGGGCCGGGTCCTGGCACCGGATGCCCTGGCAGCGGATGCCCCGGCAATGGTGTCGTATGGGAGCCAAGGCTGGCGAGTATCGCTCTATTCTGTTCAGCGGCGTCGGCAAAATGACCATCAGTCTGTTGTTGTCGCACAAAGGGTGCATAATCATTCAGGCGATTGGTCCAGCCCGGTATATATTGGTTTCGATTTCGACCTCTGTTCTCTGGGGCGGATACATCTATTTGATGCTGCTGTAATTTGGCGTCAGCAATCCAGCGCGCCACCTGAGCCGGATCGTGAGCGGCTACTAGCTGGTGCATGCCGGCTGCAATTCGATTCTTTTCAGCATCGGATAAATTATCGTAAGGCGTTTGACTGGCACGATTAAGATAAGGCGTATCGGTTGGAAAATTTCCTCCGCCGTGGCGATTCAGCGTGTGCGCCAAGATTGACCAGGCAACCGGCAGCCCTCTATGCATCGCAATGTCTCCAGCGACGCCTTGCAGCTGAACGGGTAGCTTGTTGAGTCCAGCGGGTAAGAAAAATCGTTCATAGGTAATGCGTGCCGCAATATCTTGGAAGGCTCTGAATCCTTGATCGCTAGCGCCATAATGGCGCAATGTTCTAGCGGCAGTGTCTCTGTCGATACCGGCGTATCTTGCGAGCGTATCTTCAGTGATGCCTGCTAATGTCGTATGTCCATCAAAAGACGGCAAAGAGAGGCGGCCTTCCCATTTCCATGTGACGCCTTTGATAAACGCTGCCATGGGTGGTGGTGTGGTGATGCGTGCCCCCAACCGTCTATGAATTTCTTCAATAGAAAGAACGGGTGGGTTGTTCAGGAATCTTACATTTCTCGTAAACGCCATACGCTCAACACCTGTCGCAATCTAAAAACAACGTTTCTGAAATGATGATCTGAGAGATTGCAGCTAAAATCTCATCGGGAGTGCTGGACCTATCGATCCGCCCCAACGATACCGCAGGCATAGCAAGCCAGCCTGCGAACGGACTGTTGTGCTTCGCTGTCAATGTTGTCTCACCTAATCAGCCTTCTTAGAAGGCATTGTTCTTTATTATTCGTAGCCGACGTAATGCCGGTGTTTAACACAGACTAAAAATGCATCTGTTGAAGTGGAAGGTTAGACTCTACAGCTGGAATCTCGTTGAGAGCGTGGAATGGGGTGCTCTCACCTGAGTCGCAGTTGGCATGGTAAGCCCGTCTGCGAACGAACGGTTGTGTGTCGCTGTCAATGTTGTCTCACCTAATCAGCCTTCTTCAGAAGGCATTGTTATTATTTTGTGGCCTCTTTAATGGGGGCTCTGTCTACTGAGTGTAGCGCAGAAGTATGACAGTTTGATGACAATGTAATAAAAATTTAATAAATAACGGGGCCTGAAGACGGCAGAAACGCTATCTTTCAGCCCTCATTCCATCTGGGCCGCTCCGCTGAGAATGGCGTCACCGTGTTCCACCCATAAAAAAGGCTCCCGTTGGGAGCCATTTTTAAGCGGCGGTCCGTAATGGATTGGATGCGAACTGTTCGGACACATTTATCGAAGCAATACAACGCGCCAGCAAGTTGTTCGACGCCGTTATGGCATATAATGATGGATTAATGAATTGTTTGGGTTAATTTCATGCCTAGAAATACAATGGGGGTGTAAGTGCGTGCAGTAGTTGTTAGTATCGTATGTTTATTTGCCGCGGCAGCGTTTGCTCAAACTATTCCTGAAAACGCCGAATCAAATTATGGGTATGGGTGGAAATGTAAGCGAGGCTTCAAACAAGTGGGGGCTAAGTGCAACCCTTTAATACTACCCCAAAATTCAGAAATTGATTGGTCGGGAAATGCATGGGCTTGCAAAAAGGGTTTTGTGCAGCGTGGTGCATCTTGCGTAGCGGTAGAAATACCTCAGAATGCAAAATTGGACTGGAGTGGTCACGGATGGGAGTGCGAACGTGGCTTTAGGCAAACAGGTTCTAATTGTGAACGAGTTTTACTTCCGCCAAATGCCAAACTCGATTGGAGTGGCCACGGATGGGAATGTGAGCGTGGATATACGCAAACCTCCACCGGATGTACGATGGTAAATATACCAGCTAATGCCCAACTAGATTGGAGTGGACATTCATGGAAATGCAATTCGGGATATAAGCAAACTGGAAGCGGTTGTGAGCCATTTGAAATACCCGTGAATGCAGTCCTGGCTTTGGGTGGCAATGATTGGAATTGTAAGCTGAATTTTAAGAAGCAGGATGAGAGCTGCGTACGTATGACGCCTCAAGAAATCCAATTTCAAAACTTAATGATAGCGCAGGCAATGGCATGTGGAAATTCACGCGATGTGGATGTCTCAGGCGATTGCGGCGGTGAAAATGTAGAAGGAGAGCTGACTGTTTGTTCAAATTCAAAAGAGGTAAGCGGTGAGCTAACTTACGATAACGGTCTAACAACCGATTTTGATGGTGAATGGGTTGGGACCGGCGAAATTGAAGGAAGCGACGATTTTGGCAATTCTTGCGACTTAGAAATTGATTAGAAATCATCGAACTTCTTGAAAGTGGCTTGCAGCTTATGGTTACTAGATATTGGGTGTCTGTCAGTCCTCTATGGTCACACCGCAATATGACTGCAATTGAACTCCCAACGGCTGGCGCTGTGAGCGCGGTTGGGCGGAGTTGGAGGATGTCGGATAAGTCATGGTGGAGCATAGGAGAGTGACGCTGCGCTACGGCTTCGCGCCCTGCGGGTCTCTCGCTGGCGCTCGATTTCCAAAACGCCTGCTGGCGTTTTGTCGAACGCTCGTTCGCCCCGTAACCGTGTTCCACCCATAAAAAAGGCTCCCGTTGGGAGCCATTTTTAAGTGGTGGAGCATAGGAGAGTCGAACTCCTGACCTCTACAATGCCATTGTAGCGCTCTACCAACTGAGCTAATGCCCCACACGCGGGTAGATGCCATGTAACTAGCGGCTGGGCTTGGGCTTGGCAAGGGGTTTTTATGCAAGGGGGGCAGGGTTGCGCGGCAGACGCGTTAGCTGCTGAGGCCTGCGCCTTGGCCGGTCAGGTTGATGTTGATGGTCAGATTGTAGGGTTTGCCAACTTTTTGTGCCAGTTCACCGATGGGTCCGGCCATGGCAGCAGAGACTTTTTCGGCCAGTAGCGGGCGGGCGTGGGCGCCGGCGTGCGCAGCCTCGGCAATCAATGCTTTCAGCTCGGCCATCTGTCCGTTATCGGCAATGGGGGAGGCTTCCGCCACGGTTTTGCCATTGGCCACCGGTTTGGGCGGAACCACCGACTTTGCGTCATCCACTGGAGTGGGCGCAGCTTCAGCCACGGTTTTGGTGTCGGTTGCAGCCACAACAGCCACATCCGTTGCCGCCAGTGGCGGAACGTCGGGTTGAAGCGGTGCCGACTTTGCCGCGGGATCAACTGCTGCCGGTGTATCCATGAATGCCTGCCGTGTTAAAAATCTGCGCCAGCGGTACGTGGATTGCATCGGCAATCTCGTCCGCTTTTTTGGGCGGGTAATCTCTATATTCCGTTTGCTCCTGCGCGCGCAGGGCGACATCGACCAGCTGGTGATAATGGTTGAGCATCAGCGCATTCGCAGGGCGCTGCCTGCTGCCGTAAAAGGCGGTGACCAAAGCGGCAAAGCGCTCGCGTTGCAGCACCCGCTCATAGGAGGTGCCAATGGCGGCGGATTGGCCTTCCAGCAACCCGATCACATGATCATAGGCGCTGATGAGGTGGCGCTGCGGCTGATAAATCCCGCGGGATTGCAGCCGTGCATCAATATCGGCGGCCAGACTTTTGGGGTCGAGCAGTTTCTCGCTCGCAAAACACAGGTCAAACAGGCGTGAGGTCGAAAAACGGCGCTCACCCGGCCCAAACGGATAATCCAGATGCTGCGCAATCAGATGCGCAAACAGATTGGGAACCCCTTCGTGGCGGAAGCTGTTAGCATGAATTTTCAGCGTGTAATTGCCGCTGATATATTGGGGGTGGAATTCCTGTGTGTGCGGGCCATAAATTTCCAGCTTACCCTTGCGTGCAAACAGCTCCAGCAATGGGCGGGAATGGCGCAGAATCTGTGCCATCTGCTCAAAAATAGAGTGAGTGGCATCCAGCATCCAGCGTGCTTCATCGGGCGATAATTCGGGATCATGCAGGCGTTGTTCCAGCGTGTGCGCGTCTGAGAATTTCCCTTTCAGGTGGGTCGCAAAGCCACCGTCGGAATCGTCGCACAGCGCTTCTTCATTGCCCGCAATCACGCGGCGGAGGAAGACTTCCACATGCGCGCCATTGCCACGCCGGTCTTTAAACGCCCACTGAACGGGCATTTCCACCTCGGCGGCATCCAATGTCTGTGCTGTGTTCACCTGCTTCATAAGCGATGATGGTAGCACGCGATTGTTAAGCTTTTATGAACGTGCCGCGACAGCACGTGGATGATGCGCTGCAACAGTATGAGTTTTCGCTGATTTTTTTAGGCTATGACCACAGGATGTGGTGGTGAAACCTATTTTTTGCCCATATCCACGCGACGGGTGACGATTTCATCGATCAGGCCGAATTTCTTCGCGGCATCGGGATCCATGAAATTATCGCGGTCCATGGCTTTCTCGATAGCGGGAAGCTTCTGACCGGTATGCTGCACATAGATATTGTTCAGGCGACGGCGCAGATCGAGGATTTCTTTGGCCTGAATCTCGATATCGGTTGCCTGACCGCGCGCACCGCCGGAAGGCTGGTGGATCATGATGCGGGAATTCGGCGTTGAGAAACGCTTGCCAGCCGCACCGGCCGCCAGCAGCAGCGACCCCATAGAGCAGGCCTGACCAATGCACAGCGTGTTCACATCGGGTTTGATATATTGCATCGTATCATACATCGACAGGCCGGATGTCACCACGCCGCCTGGAGAATTGATGTACATGAAGATATCTTTATCGGGATTTTCCGATTCCAGAAACAGCAGCTGCGCCACGACCAGCGATGCCATGTAATCTTCCACTTCGCCGGTGACGAACACAATACGTTCACGCAGCAGGCGCGAATAAATGTCATAGGCGCGTTCACCACGGTTGGTGGTTTCAATAACCGTAGGCACCAGCGCATCGAGTTCGCGGTATGCATCGATCATGTGGTTGCGTGTGCGGATCGTTTCCATTGGCTTTTTCTCCCTTATGTCGTGTGATCAGGTGCGGCGCGCACGCCGCGATACCTGAGCTATTTGGTTTCTTTTTTGCCTGCAGATTTTTTAGCAGCCGGTTTTTTCTTGTTTTCGGCGGCCTCATCCGATGCCGCTTCGTCATCTTCGCTGGCAAACAGTTCTTCGGCAGAGATTTTCTTCTCGACGCGTTTTACCTTGCTCAAAATGAGTTCAACGGCTTTATCTTCCAGAATCGGGCCTTTGAGCTCTTCAACCTGTTTGGGGTTTTTGGAATAGAACTCATACACCCGCTGTTCCTGACCGGGGAACATGCGTGCCTGCGCAATCACCGCCTGCGTCAGCTCGTCTTTGGTGACTTTCAGATTGTGTTTGCGGCCCAGCTCGGCCAGCGCAATGCCAAGGCGCACGCGGCGCTCAGCAATTTTGAGATAGCTTTCTTGCTCCTCGATGGAAGGCTCAAGCTCTTCGCCAGACTGGCCACGTGCCATGCGGCCTTGTAGCAGGTGCTGCCACATGCCCTGGAATTCCATTTCGACCATTTTGTTGGGGACGCCAAACAGCAGCGTTTCATCCAGAATGTCGAACAGTTCTTTCTTGGCTTTATTATAAACCGCCATGTCGTAATCGACGCTGAGCTGCTTACGTACGGCTTCTTTCAGGGCATCGATGGATTCAAACCCCACCAGTTCGGCGAGATGATCATCGGCATCAGGCACATGCACGTGATGCACGCTATGCACCGTTACGTCGAAGGTGGCTGCCTGACCCGACAGGTCGGGGCTGTGATATTCTTTCGGGAAAGTGACGTTGACCTGCACGCCATCACCGGCTTTGCTGCCGATCAGCTGGTCTTCGAATCCCGGAATAAACTGGCCGGAACCCAGCTCCAGCTTGAAGCCTTCGCCTTTGCCGCCCGCGAATTCTACGCCATCGCGCTTGCCCACAAAGTCAATCAGCACCACATCACCTTTTTTGGCTTTGGTGCCGGTGGGCGCTTCATGCGTGTGCACCTGCTGCTTGGCGAGGCGAGACAGTGCTTCCGCCACATCTTTTTCGTCGATGTCGTAGGTGTATTTGGTGATGGTGATCGCATCGTAATTGATGTCCGGCACTTCAGGCATATTCTCGATGGCCACATCGAACACCAGATCCTTACCTTCTTCAAATGAGATAATGTTGGTTTCGGGCTGCAGGGCAGGGCGGAGATTTTTTTCCGTCATCAGTTTGCGCACCTTATCGTTTACGCAATCCCACAGCACTTTTTCCATGGAATCCTTACCATAACGCTGTTTCAGAACAGAAACGGGAATCTTGCCCGGACGGAAACCGGGAACCTTGGCGCGCGAACCAATGGCCTGCAACTCTTCTTCCAGCTGGCGTTCTACTTCTTTGGCATCGACCACCACGTTATATTCATGGCGTTGGCCATTTTGTTCCTTGAGAGTGACTTTCATCCGATATCCTTACGACAGGTGTTAAAAGGCGCTTTTTCGCCATATTCGTCCCTTACAAAGCAGAGTTTGCTGCCATGTGCAAGGGGGAAATGTTAACCGGTATTAAGCACCGCACGGGCGCAATGGAAGACAGATTCATGCTGCAGGGCAGCAGCAGTTACTAACGTTTCTTTAACGGATTGTTGCTAGCATGGCGGTATGAGTAGGAGTCTCGCTCAGGTGAATGCACCAAAGATATTCACATGAACGTGGCAACAAAAGCACGAACGAAGATGAATTTTTACTATTGAACTTCCCGAGGGCTTGACAGGGCGACTAAGTTGGTAACAGATGGCGGTTAAGAAAGAGGCGTTATGACGAAAGCCAAAGACACCAAAAATACCCGGTACTGCTCCTTTTGCGGAAAGAGCGAGCATGAGGTTCGTAAACTCATTGCAGGCCCCACGGTATTCATTTGCGATGAATGTGTGGAGCTGTGCGTGGATATTATCCGTACGGCGGATAAGAGCACGGTTGCAACCGACGATGATTCGCTGGTCACGCCACAGGAAATCAGCAAGTTCCTCGATGATTATGTGATCGGTCAGGTGTCGGCCAAGAAGGTGCTGGCTGTGGCCGTACACAACCACTATAAGCGCATTGCGCTGATGGAAAAAAGCTCGGATGTTGAGCTGGCGAAATCGAATATTCTGCTCGTGGGCCCCACCGGTTGCGGTAAAACGCTGCTGGCGCAAACGCTGGCACGCATTCTCGATGTGCCCTTCACCATGGCGGATGCCACCACGCTTACCGAAGCGGGTTATGTCGGTGAAGACGTGGAAAACATCATTCTGCGCCTGTTGCAGGCAGCGGACTATAATGTAGACCGTGCGCAGCGCGGCATCGTGTATATCGACGAGGTTGATAAAATTTCCCGTAAGTCTGAAAACCCCTCCATCACCCGCGACGTATCGGGCGAGGGCGTGCAGCAGGCATTGCTGAAAATCATGGAAGGCACGGTCGCTTCCGTTCCGCCGCAAGGGGGACGCAAGCATCCGCAGCAGGAGTTTTTGCAGGTGGATACCAGCAACATCCTGTTCATCTGCGGCGGTGCATTCGCAGGCATCGAAAAGCTGATCGCCAGCCGCGACAAAGGCTCGGCCATTGGCTTTGGCGCTGATGTGCGCTCGATGGAGATCAAGAATGTCGGCACGACGCTGAAGGATTTGCAGCCGGAAGATCTGGTGAAATTCGGCTTGATTCCTGAGTTTGTGGGCCGTTTACCGGTTATTGCTACGCTGGATGACCTCAATGAAGAGGCGCTGGTGCAGATTCTGACCGAGCCGAAAAACGCGCTGGTAAAACAATATCAGAAGCTGTTTGAAATGGAGCATGTGGAGCTCACCTTTACGGATGATGCGCTGGTTGCGGTTGCTGAAAAGGCGATTGTGCGTAAAACGGGTGCTCGCGGCTTGCGCGCCATTCTCGAAGAGCTGCTGCTGGATCTGATGTATGAGGTCCCCGGTAGCGAGGATATTTCGAGCATAGTGATCAGTGGCGAGGTGGTTCGCGGCGATGCGAAGCCCATGATTGCCTACGACAAAGGCAAAAAAGCCCCCAAAAAGGCATAATCGGCCCCTTGTAATCGGTCAAATCTATCCCTAACTCCCCAATAGGGGGCGCGAAGTGGGATTGTGGCCCTGTTTTCGGGGCAAAACCTTCTTATTCTCCTTGCTTTGCCACCCTGATAGAGGCAAAATACGTTAATCTTTACAGCCGCACCCCGCTTTCTGGTGCATTTCAAATGAGGATTCGATGGTAGACGTTCAAACTTACCCCGTATTGCCCCTGCGCGACATTGTGGTGTTCCCCGGAATGGTGGTGCCGCTGTTTGTGGGCCGCGAAAAATCGGTCAAGGCGCTCGAAGCGGTGGTAAAGTCCGACAATAAAATCATGCTGGCCAGCCAGAAGAATGGGTCGCAGGACGATCCGGCAGCGTCTGAAATTTACGAAGTGGGTACCATTGCCACGGTATTGCAGCTGTTGCGTTTGCCCGATGGTACGGTGAAGGTGCTGGTGGAAGGCATCGATCGCGCTAAAATTCTGCGCTACAAGGACAACCCCGACTATCACGAGGCGGATGCGCATCCGCTGGAGGAAGTGGTGGGCGATCCCACCGAAACCGAAGCGATGTTCCGCTCGGTCATCACCAAATTCGAAGAATATGTGAAGCTGAACAAAAAAATTCAGCCGGAGACGCTGGGGGCGGTGACCAAAATTACCAGCCCGTCGGTGCTTGCCGATACGGTTGCGGCGCATATGTCGATCGATATTCCAGGCAAGCAGGAAATTCTGGAAATCATCAATGTAGCGGAGCGCCTTGAGCATGTTTATGCGCTGATGGAAAGCGAAATTGGGGTGCTCAATACTGAAAAGCGTATTCGCAGCCGCGTGAAACGCCAGATGGAGAAAACCCAGCGCGAATATTATCTCAATGAGCAGATGAAGGCGATTCAGAAGGAATTGGGCGATCTGGATGGTGATGGCCGCGATGAGATGTCGGAAATCGAAGACAAGATCAAAGAAACCAAGATGTCCAAGGAAGCGCGCGAGAAGTGCGATGCGGAACTGAAAAAGCTGCGCACCATGTCGTCGATGTCGGCGGAAGCGTCGGTGATCCGCAACTATCTGGACTGGATGACGACCATTCCGTGGAACCGCCGCAGCAAAATCAAACGCGATCTGCGCGCCGCAGAAAAAATTCTCAATGAAGACCATTACGGTCTGGAGAAGGTGAAAGAACGTATTCTGGAATATCTGGCCATTCAGGCGCGCACCAAAAAAATCAAGGGACCGATTCTGTGTCTGGTTGGGCCTCCGGGCGTGGGCAAGACCTCGCTGGCAAAGTCGATTGCGCGCGCAACAGGGCGCAACTACGTGAAATTCTCGCTGGGCGGGATGCGTGACGAGGCGGAAATCCGCGGTCACCGCCGGACCTATATCGGGTCCATGCCGGGCAAGATTATTCAGTCGATGAAGAAAGCCAAAACGGTCAATCCGCTCATGCTGCTCGATGAGATCGACAAAATGGGACAGGATTTCCGCGGCGACCCTGCATCGGCGCTGCTGGAGGTGCTCGATCCCGAACAGAACAAAGAGTTCGGCGATCATTATCTGGAAGTGGATTATGATCTCTCGGATGTGATGTTCCTGGCGACATCCAACAGTTACAACATGCCGCGTCCGCTGCTGGACCGTATGGAAATCATCCGTTTGTCGGGCTACACCGAGGATGAAAAAGTAGCCATCGCCAAGCAGCATCTGATTCCTAAGCAGATGAAGGAGCATGGGGTTCGCAAGAGCGAATTCGTCATCTCCGATCTCGCGCTGCGTGATACGATCCGCTACTACACCCGTGAAGCGGGCGTGCGGAATCTGGAGCGCGAAATCGCCAAGATGGCGCGTAAATCCGTCAAGCAGATCATGATGAAGAAATCCGATAAGGTGAGCATTACCCCGCGCAATCTGGGCAAGTTTTTGGGTGTGCGCAAATTCTCTTACGGCGAGGCCGAGAAAACCGATCAGGTGGGCGTGACCACCGGACTGGCATGGACGGAAACCGGCGGCGATCTGTTGCTGATCGAATCGGTGGCGATGCCGGGTAAAGGCAAATTCTCCGTCACCGGTAAACTGGGTGATGTGATGAAAGAGTCGGTGGAAGCGGCGGCTAGTTATGTGCGTTCGCGTGCGCTGGATTTTGGTATCAAACCATCCGATTTCCGTACGCGTGATATTCACATTCACGTGCCGGAAGGCGCAACACCCAAAGACGGGCCATCCGCTGGTATAGGGATGTGTACGACCATCGTATCGGTGCTAACGGGTATTCCCGTCAGCAAAACCGTCGCCATGACCGGCGAGGTGACGTTGCGTGGCCGCGTGCTGGCGATTGGCGGGTTGAAAGAAAAACTGCTCGCGGCGCTGCGTGGCGGCATCACCACCGTGCTCATTCCGAAAGAGAACGAAAAAGACCTCGAAGAAATCCCGGCCAATGTGCTCAAGACGCTGACTATCATTCCGGTGGAAACGGTCGATGAGGTGCTCAAGCATGCGCTGGTGTCTGAGCTGACGCCGATTACCGACTGGGTAGAGGTAGATGAGAAAGACATCAAAGCCGATGCCGACAAGGATGACAATTCGGTAACCACGCATTAGGTGCTGGGTTCTTAAAGCGTTACCCCTTTGGTTTCTGGCTGAGGAGGCTTGCTTAACTGAGGAAGCGTAACCGTTAACGGATCTCCTTCTTTTACGGGGGTTAACACGTAACCGCGACTGTCTGGATCTCCCCCTGTGTTGTAGCTGACATTGTAACCAGCAGCCTGGATCCTGTCGCGGAGGGAAGGATGAGGATCTTTAGCGATTGCAAATGGAGTGTGATCAAGGGGGGATGGATTATAAACAGCCATAAACAGAAATTTGTGTGCTACTGTTTTGCCCCCCACGGTTGCAACTGCGGCTCCGTCTGCATCGTTTTCCTGCCAACGGCCAATTGCCAGATTGGTGGCGGCTACGGCGCGCTTTATATCGGAGATATCACCCTGTAACTTCTTGACTGCTGCTGCGCAAGCAGCTGCATCTATGCTCTGATCAATCGCGGGTACGTCAGCATCTAATGAAGAATTCTCCATGGTGATATGTAGTCTGGAACCACGCATAGCGGGACTACTGCGCAGTTTACCGATATCGCTTATTGGGACGCCGGCAGCATCGCAGACTTGCGCGACGCGGGTTGCTTCTGGTTTTAGTAGCTCTGGATCAAAATAAGCCGTGGTACTACCCGCCGCAAGAAATTGTCCTTTATGACCGAATTCATGTGCCGCTACGGCTGCGGCTAAATCGGGTGGCATGCGAAGCGTGGCTTCATTGAGGGACAATATGTCACCAAAAGGAGAAAAAGAGCCATTTATGAATCTTTTCCCATTCGGAGAATCAGCAACCAGTAGCAGGCCTGGCATCGAAATGGGGTGGCTAGCGTGAGCACGGTTATAGCGTTCGAGCGTGTCTTGCATCTGTTGGTATTCAGGAGTGCCCGGATGCAAAATACGTGGTGGATGAGCGCCTCTACCGGGGTTGCTAAGCAAAAGAGCATAACGGTATCCTGCCAAAGACTCGCCAAGAGCAAAGGATAATTCTGGGGAGTCGGCCTGTCGGTCGATAGTTGCTTTTTCACGCTCTATTCGTTCAACGATTTTTTTCAACACGTCAGCAGTCAGGCGTTCGGAACCTGCGGTGCTTTCTCTGAGAATGGGTTCCAACAGCCCATAAAGTCTGGCGAAGGTGCCCGGGCTGACATGCTGAATTTTATAGGGTAGCGCCCTATTTGGTGGAAAAGATGCGGTCACTACTTCCCCAGTCTTTTTTCAGATACATCAGACAGGGTAGCAGACTGGTATTAAGCTTTGGTTAACAAAGACGGATTGATGTTACGTTCGATTCAAATAATGTATTGTTATTTAATCGTTTTCATGTAAGCATCCAACTCCTTCTTGATCCGTCCGCGCAGGAGATAGACAGCGATTAGGTTGGGGAAGGCCATGCCCAGAATCAGCAGGTCAGAAAAATCTAGCACCACGCCGAAATGCATCACGCCACCAAGGAACGTCGCGCTACAGAAGATGAGCTGATAGAGCCGGATGCCGCGGCGGCCAAACAGATAGCTCCACGCAATCTCGCCATAATAGCTCCAGCCGATGGTGGTGGAATAGGCAAACAGCAGCACATTTGCCGCCAGCAGCACCGAAAACCACGGCGCCACCGATTCAAAGGCGCGGCTGGCAATCAGCACGCCATCTTCCACGGTGCCGCCCACATAGGCGCCGGTGATGACCACAATCAGTCCGGTCAGCACGCCAATCAGCGCGGCGAAGAAGGGTTCCAGCAGCGCGACCACGCCTTCACTCACCGGCTCGCTGGCGCGGGCGGCGGCGTGGGCAATGGGAGCGGAGCCAAGCCCTGCTTCGTTGGCAAAACTGGCGCGTTTGAAGGCCATGGCCAGCATGCCGATGAAGCCGCCGGCGGCGGCCTGCGGGTTAATGGCCTCGTTGATAATGAGCAGCAGCGTGGGGCCCAGATTGTCGATGTGCGCGCCCACAATAATCAGCGCGCAGATGAGATAAAGAATGCCTTTCAGCGGCACAATGGCCTCGGCCACTTTGGCGATGCGCTTGATACTGCCCAGCAGCACCAGCAACACAAATCCGGCGAAGACCAGCGAAACCAGCCAGTCCAGATCGGCCAGCGGCGCAAAGGTTTGCGTCATGATTTTCACCGCCTGATTCGACTGAAACATATTGCCGCCACCCAGCGCGCCACCCATGCAGAAAATGGCAAACAGAATGGCAATGGCTTTTCCAAGCCGTGGCATGCCGATATCTTCCAGCCCGTGCTTGATATATTGAAACGGCCCGCCGAATACTTTGCCGTCGGCATCGATCTGGCGGTAGCACATCGACAGCGTCACTTCCGCAAATTTGGTGCTCATGCCCAGAAACCCGCCCACCATAATCCACGCAATCGCACCGGGGCCGCCCACCGCCACGCCCACCGAAATACCGGCAATGGAGCCAAGCCCCACCGTGGCAGACAGCGCCGACAGCAACGCCTGCAGATGGCTCACTTCGCCTTTGTCCTGCGCGTGGTCTTCTTTGCCGCGCACAATATCCCACGCATGGCCAAACAGGCGCAGGCTCACAAACCGCAGATAAAAAGTGAAGAACACTCCCGCCACGACCAGCCACAAGACAATGAAGGGAAAACCGCCCACGTCATAAAATAATACAGCGGCAATAGCGTCGACGAACTGTCTGAAGGCGGCTTCCATGAATGCTCCCTGCGGGTGGGGTGGTTTAAGTTATTGAGATCATAACCTTTTGCCATCGCATCGCCACAAAAAATTCACATATCGGGGATGGCTGTCACCCTGAAATTCCTGTAACCTATTGATTATGGATAAGTCTATTCCCAACGCGCCGCCTGAAAAGACGGCCGACGATCAAAGTATTCTTGAACAGGCTCAGCGCATGAGCCTGAAGGCGGCGGGCTATCTGTATCTGGTGGGCGATGCGGCGCTGTATGCCTCTGGCCGCATGAGTGGCCGCAACAAAGAGGCGGCGGCCGGATTGATTTACAGTATTGGAGGGGTGGCACCGGCGCTGTTTGCCAATGATAGCACCGAGCATAAATTACAGCAGCTCTATCGTAAGCTGGGGCACCATTTACAGCAAAATGGCGCGGTGCTGCCCAGTGATTCTCCGGTTACCACGGCAACGCTGGCAAGCAGTGGCGGGGTGCTGGAAACCGCGCAGGATTTTCTCTATCGCTACCCCTCGCAGATTTTGAATGCGGTCTATGCGGTGGGCGGCACGCAGCTGTTGCGCTCTGGGTTGCAGCATCACAAGCGTGGGGATGCGGCGGCAGGCGCGCTGGTGACGGCGGGCGGTCTGGCGGGATTGCTGATTCCCGAGGAGCCGCCGGAAGAAACCGGCAAACCACCGGCGAACTTTTTTGAATCGCCGTGGCAATGGATGAAAGAAAAGCCGCTGCGTGTTTCGGGTCTGCTGTATCAGGCAAACAATGTGATGTTGGGTGCCAGTGTGTTTGATGAATATCGCAGGGCACAGCCGGGCGATCACAGCTGGGTTGCCAAATTGGGTACGGTGGGGTGCTATTTTCTGGCGAATACATTGCTCACCATGTCGTCCAAAGATTACGCGCTGGAGAATGAGCAGGGACGCCCCGACCGTGAGGCCATGGAAGCGCTGGAATCTGTGTCGGCACATATTGTCGCCGCGCAGCCGCCGGAAAGACAGGCGGCCATCATTCAGGAAATATCGGGCTATCTGTCGGGGCAGTCGGAGGTAAAGATTCATGCAGGCGATCTGGCCAAAGCCATCGAAGAACGTGTGCGCACGCTGACTGCACCACCGGCGCCCACGCCAAAAATCAGCGCCGTAGCATCGGTGCAGCCCTATCAACCGATGGTGGCATCTCCTAATCTGCCGGCATAGGCTTGCGCGCGCAATTGTCACAAAATCTTAAAATTCGTTAACATGTTGCTGTGTTAGGATGAGCAAATTAACAACAATATCAAATTGGTGAGTGTGAGTATGACAACGACGACCTTTCAGGACGTTCCGTCCGGTTTTCAATCCGTAGATTTACGTAGCGTAAACATTAAACAGCTTCAGACCAATCTGAACCGGTTGCTCTATCTGGTGCCATCGGAAAAACGCGCAGAGATAGCGGCCATTGCCCAGCGCACCGGCGTCGCGCTAACAGCGGGCGGATCCATTCCCGAAGATAATACCTACCGCGAGGTGACGCATGCCACATTGAAGGCCGTGCTGGAAACGATTTATGATCGCAGGCCGGATTTACGTGGTGATATGCGTGCTGAAGAGTGGATTAAGCAGGTGGGCGACCAGATTGTTCTGGGAGCCAATTCTTACGGTGATAAGCCATTGCGGCTGGCAGCACCCTATGGGAGTGAGTCGCCGGTGCCGCTGTCTGCCACGCATGAGGTGGGCGAGAATAATGTGGTGACGCTGCGCAATGGCAGGATCACGCTGGAGCGGTTTATTGCTGAGGCGGCAGATAAGCAACCTTCTGGTATTGAAGTTCGCCACCCCAGTTTTGATTCCGGTGCATTGGTGGACGCTATTAATAAATGCGATCTGCGTGCGGTGACGCGGCAGTTGCTGGCGCGCTTAAAAGAAATGGAGCCGGTGGGCGGGGTGCAGCCGGCCGTGACGGCCAATGAGTTGCGTCAGGCCATCGAAAAAGTGAAGCGGTTGCACGAACATGCTGCCGAGCTGGATGGCGCGATTAAAAAATTCACCACCGCATTGGGCGGAGATCCGCGTGTTATGACAGCGGCACGGCAAGAGCTGCGGGACTTCATGGGGCAGCGATTGGGAATGCAGAATGCCGAGATTGACCCGATACTGCAAGGGATTGAGCAGCGCGCCGGAGAATTTGCTACTAAAACGGATGCTGTGGTAGCGCTGCGTGGGCAATTGATTGGCCAGTTGCTGGGCGGGAGTGTCGGTGAAGCGGATTTCCAAACGGCCAACCGAGCGGTGACCACTGCGCGTTCGGAGTATTTGAGTGAGGTTCGCCAGATTGCGCGCACGTTGGGTGGCAAGCTGCAAGAAGCTACCGGCATTCAGTTGCCGCCTATTGCGCGTCCAGAGCATTGCGAAGCGCCGGATGAGGTGATGGCGCGCCGCTAGCGGATGCCGTGTTGGGCTTGCGTGCTGTGAAGTGTTTCGATCTCGGTCATCACCACATGATGTAGGCGCTCGAAGCGATCAATCAGCCCTTCGATGCCCTGTTCCTGAAGGATGCGTGAGGTGTGCTGCGCAAAGTCATTGGCCTGTTCGCGCAGATTCGCATTGCCTGCGAGCAGGGATTCTATGATACGGCGATCATCTGGCGTTGCATCTGCCTCTCCATACAAGTGCAGCAGCATATCAACGGGTGAGGGGTTGCCATTTTGGTCCTGTGTGACGGCCCATGCCAGCATAGGTGGGATGTCGTAAGCATGTTCATGCAGAATTACATGTGAGAGATAATGATCGTCAGGGATACGCACCCCCGGATGCTGCTGCGCCAGCTGCACACTATGGGCGCGAATCTGATCCTGCAGCGCATCGAATGCCTTGTCCTTCCATGCGTCCAGCTTCAAATCGACGATGCGTTTGACGGTCACGCCGGTATCTTGCGTCAGCGTAGCCGCCTGCCTGAGTTTGGGGATAATCACATCATGATAACGTGGCCACAGATGCGGATAGAGCGGGCGTAGCGCGGCATCAATCGTCTCGTCCATTGCGTCTTCTGTGGGCAGGGGGCGTTTGGCGTCTATGGCCTCGCACAGCATCTGATCACGCAGATAAAAATAATATTCCGATAATTTGGCAAAGGCCTCTTTGGCGTGGCTGCGTGACTCATAGATATAGGGGCCACGATCACGGTGAGCCCCATGCTTGCGGCGGTTGAGATGGGTAAACACATCCCGATACCATTCGCCCAGCGTTGCTGCGGGCTTGTCCTTCTCATAGAGTGCGCGGTCAGCGTCTAGTGCGCGTGTCCAGCCTTCGTCAACATCGCTGAAATAATGCCCGCGCATGATGTGTTCAAAATCGCAGTAATGCACGCTCAATATATCATCCAGACAATGCCCCACCTCATGCGCCAACACCCATTTGGATTGGCCTGGTTTATCATTCATAGCGCGTACGCGAATCACGGCGTTATTGTAATCGCCGCGTGTGCGCCGGGGCATGCGCCCTAAGGTGCCGCCGGTCTGGAAGTCTTTTAGATAGCCGATGTGAATGTCGACATTGTTATGCACGAGCAGTGTTTGCGCCCAGTCGGGCAGACGTGAGAACATGCCTTCGATGCGGCGCTGGAAATCGGTGTGCTGGGGCTGGTTCGTGTCGATATGGTTTTTTAGGCAGTGCGAAAAATAATCGGGCAGGGAAGGTGCCACGCGATGAGCAACGACAGGCCTATCGCCAAGAGCGAAGACAGAGGTATCGGATGGCTGTCCCATAGGCACCTGTGTTGATAGGGTTTTTCACTGTTATAGTGTAGGCAAAGAGCCTTAAAACCCAGTTAATATGCGGTAATCTAGCGTTTGCCGCTGCCTTTGCCGCCGGGGTTGAAGGTGACCACCTCATCTTCATGGTCTTCGGGCAGGTCAGGGCGGGCCCGCCGCGCCCAGCCGCCGCTGGTGATGGGCTTATCTACTTTTGTGACATTGCTGGTTTGTTCGGCGCGCACCTGATCGATAAACGCACGGTCATGGTGCAGGTGGGCGTTGGCCAGCTGCAAAAACAGCGTGCTGGTATTTCCTGCTTCGCGGAACAGACCGATATTCTGGCTCTGTGCCCAGTTTTTCTGCATCATTTTGTCGCAAATGCGGTGGCAGGCAAAGGCCAGTGCAGCCGCTTGCTGCGGTGAGGCTTGGTAGGTGTCGATCAGCTGGAAATATTGGCGTGTCACATCCTTCATCATGCCGCCTTCACGCGTGCGGATATCCACGCATTCCTTATTCCATTCCGGAATCCAGACACGGCCTTCTGTCGGCGTGGATTCTTTTACCAGATCAAAATAAGCGAAGGGGACTTCATTCAGCAGGACCACAAACGACGGCACACCTTGCGCGGCAGTCCAGAAAGGTTTGTAGCGTCCGGCCAGATCGGATTCCAGCGCCGCACTGCCGGTGATGCGGAACCATCCATTCGGTAAAGCGTTGTCGGATTCTCCTCCCATGGGATTGGGAGCCAGCCGAAGGTTATGCGCCGCGGCCTTGCTGCGGCTCGGTCACCATGCCTTTATACAGGCCTTCAAAACAGGCACCTGCTTTGGCATACATAATGCCGGCATTATACTGAAGCTGTTCACGGGTAACCGGCTGGTCAACCAGTGGCTGCATGGCGGGATTAGTGGACCCGCTGCTCATTTTGTCCGTCCATGATGCCATAGCTCATTAACTCCTCAAATTTAGCAAAACCAATAAATGCAACCCCCGCCTGAATCTGGTCCATCGAGTCCGTCCTCAGGTTTTCATTTACCCACTTTACTCGATTTGTTACCAAATCACTAGCAATATATGCGAAATAGTTAAATATTTTATTGCCTGGGAACTGAAATTTCAGGGTTTTTTGGTCAATATCAATCGTAAAGCTGCCCACCAGCTCTCCATCTTTGAAGATGTGGGTGCTGGGGCCTTGCTCCTCGATCAGGATACCGTATTTCTCGTAAGATGGTCGTTGCATGACTTCAGATGTAGCGGAAATTCATTAAAAAATCATTACTTAAATGAAATGAAACAGCAGGTAGCCCCCTGTGGGAGGCGTTTACGTTATGTTAGGAGGGTGATGGTACGATAGGGCGATGAGTACGGATGATACAACACAGTGGCTGCGTTACGAACCGACCTTGATTAGTCTTGCGGATTTGACATCGCTGACCCGGCAACGGTGGCAGGCGCGTCGTGATGACCCGAAAGCCAACCACGCGGTTGATCCGCCCGCCTATGGCGGTTGCTTGGATTATACAGATTGTCTGATTGAGGCGTATGAGAAAGCACGGCTTGATTATATGGAATTACGGGTAGGGGCTAGAATGCGGGCGGCATCTCATGCGTTTGCCGCGGTGCGCACCAGCGATGCTGGGATTGTTTTGATCGACCCCACCATTCGCCAGAACTTTCCGGACTATCCAGATGATTGCTTCATTGGCACTGCTGCGCAGTTGGCACAGCTGATTCAGCAGCATGGAGGCCCCAATGCTTTGGTGCCGGACCATTCCTCAGCCGCCAAGCATGATCGAGGCCACGGACACATGCCGGGTATGTTTAGGGAGTATTATTTCCAACCGGAAGCGGGTTATTCGGGCGGACTTTCTTTGTTAAAAGGGGAGTATGGTGAGGTCTCCAACAAACTGGAGTGGGCGCAGCAATGGGGTGAGCTGGGGCCTTTTGCGCCAACCTTTAGCAGGATGTATGAGCTTGAAGGAGTGCCTGCTGATACGTCTCGCCCTCAATGTACCTATCAAGATCTGCTGCGCGGTGAACCGGCAACGGCAAGGGGAGCCGCCAGCGGACGGCAGTAGTGGCGCAGTTTCAGTGGATACTCTATACGCCTCGCGGTGTTTTGAAGTCACGATCCTCTTGCAACTTGCGTTGCCAGTCGCGTGCTTCGCGGGCGGCCATATCGGCGGCAGCGGTTTTGAATGCATCGGAGGTGCTGTGATCATTGCTACTGCGCAAGGTTTCCTGATGCTGGTGGTAGGCGGCAAAACCGGTGAGCAGCGCGGTTGCCTGCGCCGCGTTGATTTTATCGGTATCCATGAGCCTTTTGATAACGCCATTGACGGTTTGCAACGTTGCATCAACAGATAAATGGTCCACGCGGTTGGTATAGGTGGAGCCGCCTTTGACGTTGCAGAAGCGATAATGGAACGACAGGTCACGGTCGCTGGCATCAAGCGGCAGCATCAGGCGAGTGGAGCGCTGACCGCTGCGGTCGCTAAAGTCGATGCTCAGTTTGTTGTGGATGTCTTGGGGGTCGATTTCCACTTCGTGAATGACCGTTACATCGCCGTCATGTGGTGTGCCTTCCAGCGCACTCATCCGAAAATGTGTTCCGTTGTGCGGCTGTTTGGTATCGATATCTACGACACGAGTGCTGGCTTGTGAGACGGCATACTGATCGACCTTGGCCGCGCCGAAGCTGGCGGTCATGGATTTCACAAGCTCCCCCAGTGCGTGCGTTCTGGCCATGATTGCTAATGTTTGGGTTTCAGCCGTGTGGCGGTGAGAATCACTTCGCCGAATTTGGGTGAGAAGAGTTTAGACAACACCATGCGCTTAATGGAGCCTTCAAAGTTTTTGAGTGCTTCACCGGCAAGACGCGTGTTGACGGTGATTGCAGAAAGCCCGCCATCGACCATCGGGTTGGTGCAAAGTGCAAAGCCGTCATCCATCAATTTAATATAATCGAGTGGATCGAAAATGCGTGCGGTCATATCGGACTCATACTCGCTGAAAGATGGGGCATCGCTATCAAATAATAGGCTCATAGGTCTAATGTACCCAAATCAGAGGGCACCGTGTGTGACGTTTTGATGAAACATGCGCGCATCAGTCGAAATGTGAATAGATAGCGCAAAGCCCTGTATTTCTGCGATTCCTAGAGGTTGCGCTGGCCCTGTGCGGCGGCTTGCGCCATGTGCGCCTGCTGCTGGCCGTGGCTGAGTCTGAAATCCTGATTGGCGTGTTTGGAGCGTTCGGTTTCTGCGCTGTGAATGGTGGTTTTGCGCTGCCGAGAGCGACTGGCAAGCAGTGCCGAAAACACGCGCCCCAGCGACTGGCTGAAACCGGCAAAGGGCAGGGACGCTTCGCCAGTTGAGTTGCCTTGCGGGTTAAAGGGTGGAATAAAGGGGAAAAGGGGCGTATCGGAAGGCGGGGTGGCACTGGGCTGGAGTATGGGCAGCAGGGCATCGCTTAAGGCTTTTTCCAGCGATTGGTTGGCCTCTTTCATCCATTCCTGTAACAGGCGGGTGGATTGCTCCTGCCACTGGGCGGTCAGATCTTTGCGCAGCGATTCGAGGAAATCATCGTGCTGGCGGGTGCGGCGGCGGGCGGTTTGGTGTTTGCGAAACAAGATCATAGGGCGATTCCTTCATGTCATGGGATGATGCTTCAGTCTAAGCGCAGGGGAAGTCACCGGAAGTCTCAAAAATAGACCAATTATAATACACAATGTATAATTATAATTCGTTTATATTATAATTATACGAGCGACTTGGGCCATGTAAAAAATAAAGTCATTATAATACAATAGATTAACGGATATCGCCAACTGGCATCCCCCTTGCAATTACTTATTACAGATAGAGACGACGCCTAACGACCTCCGGCACAGCCAAGCGGCGAGAAACCGGGAGGGTGCAAAAGAGGTACGGCGAAGTAACATCGAACCGGCCCGAGGCCTGTTTCGGATGTGGTGATTCCCCAAGCGCAATGGGCAATCACGCACAAAAGAAACGCGGACGAACAGACTGTCCAAAGGCTTATGGGCGGGTTCGATCGTAAGAACATAAGAGCATGACTGGGGAGTACCTGCTCGGAGGATTCGGAAAAACCGAACCTCCACCCGACCGGAAGGGTCGCAACAAAACACAGCCAGCTCGGGAGGTTGGCAGATAAAGAGAAAGTAAAGCGGCAAGGCCGCGCACGAAATACGAACGCACTCACCTTCCTCTAACGGGCACCTTCGGGTGTCCGATTTTTTTTATAGCTATCTTATTGTCATCATCCGACTGGTTCGGGTGATCGGATGGCCCGCATGAACCGGGTCATGACAATGGATAAAGCGAACGAGGGGGGAGCGGCAGCGGGGGCGGGACGCACCCCTTAAATAAAAAACTACCCCACCTTTTTGCGGATGGAGCCTTTCCCCAGCAGAATATCGCGTACTTTGGTGATGAGTTTTTCGTCGTCGAACGGCTTAACGATATAATTATCCGTTCCGGCGTTGATGGCTTCCTGCACCTGTTCTTTACGGTCAAGCGCGGTCAGCATGATGACAGGAGTGTCTTTGAGGCCTTTTTCTTCGCGGATTTGCTTGAGTACGGAAATGCCGTCCATGTCGGGCATCATCCAGTCTAGCAGCACCACTTTGATATAGCCGGTCTCACGCAGCAGGGTAAGGCCCTGCGCACCGCTTTCGGCCATGATGGGCTGATAACCCGCATCTTCCAGAATTTCTTCCACCAGTTTGCGGTTGAGTTCATCATCATCAATCACCAGGACTCTGGGGCGCACGCGTACCTTCCTTTTGAATAAACCCTCGTTGTTCGATTCACTGTAGCGATGTTTTGCGAATCTTCCAGCAGAGTTTAGGTGCTGCGCCGCATGGCGTCACGGATTGTATTGAAACTATACACATGGATTGATTTCGCCAGTGTCATTCGCGTTCGCTGCGCTATGATGCTCGCATGTTTGAAAGCACGATTCTGATTGCCGAGGTGGAGCCATCGCCCAGCGGTTCGCTGGAGATGCTGCTGCGTCAGCGGGTGCCCGGGCGCATCCGTCAGGTGCGCTATGGCTTTGAGTTGCTGGAGCAGCTGGAGAAGTTACCCGAAGTGGGGCTGGTGATTTGCGATGCGGAATTGCCGGACATGGAATTGCCGGAATTGATGATGCAGATTCGCAGTGCGCATCCGGGGCTGCCGGTGCTGATTGCGGTGGCGGATCATACCGTATCAGGCGCGGAGCATTATCTGGCGCTGGGGGCGATGGGGATGCTGCACAAGTCCGATGCGCCGCAGGATATTGCCGATCTGGTGAAGCGGGCGCTGGAGCCCGAAAGCGCAGAGGCTGCGCATGATGTGTGGGAGCCGGTAGCCGCGCCGCAGCCGGAAATCATTGCCGATCCGTTTGCGGCGATTGTGGGCAGCGCGCCATCGTTGCAGGCGGCCATCACACAGGCGCGTCAAGCCGCGCGCTCTGACATTGCGGTGTTGCTCAAAGGTGAAAGCGGGGTGGGTAAAGAGCGTTTTGCCAAGGCGATCCATCAGGCCAGCCCGCGCGCAGACGGGCCGTTTGTGGCGGTGAATTGCGGGGCCATTCCAGAAAATCTGGTCGAAAGTGTGCTGTTTGGTCATAGCAAGGGCGCGTTCACCGGCGCGGTGGATATGGCCAGCGGTAAGTTTGCCGAGGCCGATGGTGGCACACTATTTCTTGACGAGCTGGGCGAGTTGAAGCTGGATATTCAGGTGAAGCTGCTGCGTGCCTTGCAGGAACGCGAGATTCAACCCATCGGCGGTAAGGCGCGCCATGTGGATGTGAG